>Ga0209121_10005757_pt1 | contig 11109 bp, 10 predicted proteins | sample Cruoilmetagenom3_FD_187292 | JGI IMG/M metagenome (GOLD analysis project Ga0209121, IMG submission 187292) | Oil polluted marine microbial communities from Coal Oil Point, Santa Barbara, California, USA - Sample 3 (SPAdes) (version 2) | ecosystem: Environmental > Aquatic > Marine > Oil seeps ...
GGATTTCCCCTTTAATTCTTTTATTTACCAATTTTTTTTGTAGGTTATAAACATTAAGATAATCTCTTGGCCCAAGATTTAGAACCCAGCATTCATCCTTAGAAGTTGCCATTTTTATACTCCTTTTCAAGAAAATCTTGAGGGCGATTTTTCCTTTATTGCTATTTAGTAACATACAAATATTAAATGTCAAGAAAATGGGATATGAGCGAATGGGATAATGAGTGAATGAGTTAATGCGCAATTTTGCAAAAATAGCGAAAATGTAGTATAATTTTATCAAAGCAAAGATAAGACAAAAATCCCAGTTTAAAATTGAGGAGGTGATAAGAGGTGAAAAAAAAAGAGATGTTGGTTAAAGAAGTAATGAGAACTGAGCTTGTAACGGTAAAAAAGTCCACTACTCTGAAAGAGTTAATGGCAGTTTTTTATAAATTTAATTTTCATACTATTCCTGTTGTAAGAGACAATAATAAACTTGTGGGAATTGTTGCCTTAGAAGATGTTCTAAAAATTTTTGAACCATCTCCTCCTCACATTATGGAGATGCTCAGAAGAAGTCCTTTCCGTGACGAACTTGAGGAGGTAAATCTTTTGGAAGTAGATATTTCTCCTGAAATGGGGGTGCTCTGTGTAGTTGAGGATTTAATGAATATAAATGTAGTAACTATAGATAAGGAAGCAACAATACCAGAGGCTCTTTCCTTAATGAAATTGCATCAATTAAGGAGATTACCTGTTGTTGATAAAGAGGGATTTTTAATAGGTATTATCAGTCTCTTCGATATTATCTTAGCTGTATTTAAGGAAAAGGGAGTTCTTTAACTCAAACGAGATGAATTTAGTATTAGTTATAGGAATACTGGTAATAGCTGGATTTTTTGGTGGTCTTGCTGCTCGGAAAATCAAATTTCCCACCATTAGTGGCTATATTATTATAGGTATGTTACTAAGCCCATCAATTTTAAATATTATACCCGAAGAACTTATAAGTGGGAGATTAAGTGTAGTTACCGATGTCGCCCTTGGAATTATTGCTTATCTTGTAGGAGGAAGTCTTAATCTGAAAAGATTGAAAAAAATAGGGAAAAGTATTGTTTTAATTACTCCTTTTCAAGCAGCAGGAGCCTGGATTTTTGTTGCTTTATTAATATCCTTCTTTGGGGGGTTCAAAGAAGGATTTAACTTTTTTAATATCAATTTTTACCAGACTTATTTACCTGCAGCCATAATTATTGGTGCAATATCCTGCGCCACTGCTCCTGCAGCAACAATAGCTATAGTCCATGAATACAAAGCAAAAGGCCCTTTGACTACCACATTATTAGGTGTGGTTGCTTTAGATGATGCGCTTTGTATCGCTGCCTATGCTATTGCGGCAAGCATTGCAGAAATGCTAATTATTGGCATTAAAAGTGTTTCTTTATATCAAATACTGGTATTTCCAATATTTGATATTTTCGGTTCCATACTTTTAGGTGCAGCTTTCGGATTTGGGCTAATTTACATATCTCATTTTGCTAAAACAAGACAGAGATTATTAGTTGTAGTTTTTGGGATGATTTTGTTATGCATTGGTGCAGCAAAAATTTTAAATATTTCTGCTCTTTTAGCAAATATGACTATGGGTTTTATTGTAGTAAATAAGATGGAAAAAAATGAAAATATGTTTAAAGTTATAGATGATATTGAAGATGTAATCTTTGCTATGTTTTTTACCTTAGCAGGGGCGCATTTTGACTTAGGAGTGATGAGAACTGCAGGAATATTAGCTTTATTGATTGTTGCAGGGAGGTGCGGTGGCAAACTTATAGGGGCAAGAATAGGAGCATCTGTTTCTCAGGCTCCCTTGGTGGTTAAAAAGTATTTGGGCTTCGGTTTGATGCCAAAAGCTGGAGTTACTATAGGATTAGCCATTTTAGCCAGGCAGCACCCTGTTTTTTCAAATATAGGAAATCTAATGATGAGCAGTATATTAGCCTCGGTTATTATAAACGAGCTAATTGCTCCGCCTCTGACAAAATACGCTATTTTTAAAGCCGGAGAAGCAACAACTTCTTGAAAAAGAGAAAATTATATGAAGCGTTCAACTTTAATTAAATGGATAATCTTTCTTCTTTTACTATCTTTTCCTCTCTTATTTCTTCGAATCCATCGCGAGAAACCTCAAAAAGTCATCTTTCCGGAAGGTAGCCCTTACGTTGCCTATTTTTCTCCTCAAGACCATCTTTATCCTCACCTAATTTATTTGATAAAAAAAGCTAAAACAAGCATCTACGCTGCTTTTTATAAAATAGAACTTAAAGAAGTAGCTCGAGCATTAGTGGAAGCTCATAAAAGAGGGTTAAAAGTAAAGGTTTTTACTGATGATTTAACCTCTGACGATAAGGATTCACAATTTTCTTATCTTAAAAGTTTTGATTTAATTAGGAAGGATGGGAATCCAGAGAGTTTTATGCATCATAAATTCTGTCTAATTGATGAGGAACTGGTTTGGGCAGGTTCTTTTAACCCTACACCTTCGGGGTCCTTAAGAGAAAATAATAATGTAGTAGTGATTAAATCTTCTCCACTTGCTTCCCATTTCATTGGGGAATTCAATAGATTATGGAAAGAAAATAGCGCTTCCCCTGAAAATAAGGTTGAAGCAGAGAAATCCCATACTTATAAACCTCGGGAGAAAACATCTGTAGATGGTGCAAGTATAGAGGTGTACTTTTCTCTTCTGGACAATCCTGAAAAAGCTATCATTGAGGAGTTAAGAAAAGCTAAAAAAAGTATCCATTTCGCCCTTTTTTCCTTTACTTCTCCAGAAATTGCTCATCTTCTTATCCATAAATATGCAGAAAATATAGAAGTTAAGGGAATAATGGAAAAGGAGCAGGATAGCTTTTTCTCGCAATATCATCCTCTGAAAAAAATAAAAATGGAAGTAAGATGGGATAAGAACTTCTATCTTATGCATCATAAGTTCTTCATTATTGATGAAGAGACAGTAATTACAGGCTCATTTAATCCTACTCGACATGCTAATTATGAGAATAGAGAAGATTTATTAATAATTCACTCTCCATCTTTAGCTAAAAGATACGAGGATGAATTTCAAGGTATGTGGAAGAGGTGGTACCAATAATAAAGATGGAGAATTTGACGAAGGAGAAATTTATGCTAAAATAAAGGCAAAAGTTAAGTTGGAGTAAGTGTAAGAGATGAAAGTAGCTTTAATTATGGCAGGAGGGGTTGGGAAAAGGTTATGGCCAGAGAGTAGAGTGAGTTATCCGAAGCAATTCTTAAATATAAATGGAAAAGAGAGTCTCCTGCAAGCATCTTATAGAAGAGCAATACATATTCTTGGTTTGGATAATACCTATATAGTAACGAGAAAGGAATTAGAGGAGGCAATTGTTCTTCAGCTACCCGAGCTTTCTCGAGATAATATTATTGTTGAACCTCAAGGGAAAGATACGGCTCCTTGTATCGGTTTTTCCAGTGTTTGGATAAAGAAGAAAAGAGGAGATGTTCCTATTATAGTACTCCCTGCTGACCATGTGATAAAGGATGAGGAAAAGTTTGCTCATATTATCCTTACGGCAGCTCAGCAAGCAGAAAAAGATTTTCTGGTAACTATTGGTATTAAGCCTACGCGAGTTGAAACTGGATACGGTTATCTTCAAATAGGGAAGGAGATAGAAAAATTAAATAATCTTTCCCTTTTTAAAATAGATAGATTTACAGAGAAGCCTTCCTATAAAAAAGCAAAGGAATTCTTCGAGCAGGGTAATTTTTTGTGGAACGCGGGAATTTTTGCCTGGAAACCGAGTGTTATTTTAAAGGAGATAAAAAGCTTTCTCCCCAATCTTTGTGAAGGACTAAACAAAATTGAAAAAGCTCTAAAAATGAACAAAGATAAGGAGAAGGAGATAATAGAGGAGGTCTATTCCTCTTTTCCTAAGATTTCTATTGATTATGGAGTAATGGAAAAGTCTTCTTCTGTAGTAGCCATACCTGCTGATTGTTTTTTCTGGGATGATATAGGTAGTTGGCAGTCTTTGGAGAGAATTCTTTTAAAAGATAAAGAGGGAAACATTGTAAGAGGATTAATTGAAGAAAACGAAAATAGTAATTGCACATTAATAAATAGAGAAGATAAGATTTTAGGAGCAATAGGGCTTTCAAATTTAATTGTCGTCAATACAAAAAATGGAATTTTAGTAGTCAATAAAGATAAAGCAACAAAGGTGAAAGATTTAGTAAATAAACTTCTTAGTGATAAAAGGTTGAAAAAATATGTCCAATAATTTGATAGATTTTCGCCTAAATCGAGTTTCTAAAGAAATGGAGGAAAAAAAAGTAGATGCTCTTTTAATTACTAACCCTTACAATGTTTTATATCTTACCGCCTCATCCATTGAAGGGAATATACTCTTTACTTCAGAGAGAAAATTCTTTATTACTACACCTCTTTTTTCCGAAGAAGTAAATGATAAAATGCCCGGCTGGGAAGTAGTTATCCGTAAAGATGCTTTTGAGAAGACACTAAACAAATTATGGAGAGAATTAAAGGGAAAGAGTTTAGGGTTTGAGGATTCTCATCTTTTTTATAAAAAATATAAAGAGATAGAGCAGATTGCAGGGAAGATGATTCCCTGTTCTAAATTGTTAGAAGACCTTAGAATAGTAAAAGATAAAGAAGAGATATCTTTTATAAAAAAAGCTTCACAGATAACAAAAGAGACCTTTAATCATCTGGAAAGACTCCTCCATCCAGGTTTGACTGAAAAGGAGCTTTCAATAGAAGCGGTATATTTTATGAGAAAAAGAGCTGATGAAGAAGCTTTTCCTCCTATAATTCTCTTTGGAGAAAGGACTTCTCTTTGCCATGGAAGACCCAGTAAAAGGAAATTAAAGGAGAACGAACTTGTTCTTATGGATATAGGAGTTAAGGTAGGGGGATACTGTTCTGATTTAACGAGGACTATTTTTTTTGGTGAGGTAGGAAAAGACTGGGAGAAAATTTATGATACAGCAGTAGAAGCACAAGAAGAAGGTATAAAAAATGTAAAACCAGGGGTTATCTCCTCCCACATAGACGAAGTAGTCAAGGGAAAGATAAAAGAGGCAGGTTATGGCGATGCTTTTGTGCATAATACAGGCCATGGAGTAGGATTAGAAATTCATGAAGAGCCTTTTATATCTCCCCAATCAAAAAGAGCATTAAAGGAAGGTATGGTTTTTACTGTGGAACCAGGGATATACCTGCAGGGTAAGGGAGGAGTAAGAGTGGAAAAGATGATAGTAGTAACCAAAGGGGGGAGGGAGATTCTCGGATGATTACAGCCAATGATCTCAGGGAGGGAATGAGCATAGATATAGATGGTGTTCTTTATGTAGTTGAGGAATTTCAACATGTAAAACGAGGCAGGGGAGGTGCTTTTGTGCGCACTAAACTTAAGAATCTTCAGACTTCTCAAATTATTAAAAAAAATTTCCAACCTGATGAGAAAATAAAAGATGCTTTTATTGAGGAGAAGAGTGCTCAATATCTTTACAGAGAAAAAAATGATTTTTATTTTATGGATTTAGAGACATTTGAAGAGAGAGTGGTCTCCAAAGAGAATCTTGGCGATAAAACGAACTTTTTCCGGGAAAATATAAAGGTAACCCTTCGCCTTTATGAGGGGAAAGTGATAGCCGTAGACCTTCCTAATTTTGTAGAGCTTAAGGTGAAAAAAGCTTCTCCCGGAGTTAAGGGAAATACTGTAGGCACAGCTACTAAAATGGTAGTTCTTGAGACTGATTATGTTTTAAAAGTCCCTCTATTTGTAAAGGAGGGAGATATGGTTTGTATAGATACAAGGTCCGGAGAGTATATCGGTAAAAAGTAGGAGCGAAAAAAATGAATTTTGAGGAACTTAAAAAGCTTATTGAGATTTTTGAATCTTCTTCTCTTTGTGAGCTGGAGGTAAAAGAGGGAGGAGTCTGTTTTAGATTAGCTAAACAGACACAGACTGAGAGTAGAAAAGAGCTCTCTTTACCCCGAATAGAGTCTAAAGAGAGAGGTGAGGTAAAAGAGGAAAAAGGGGGGAAGAGAGAAGGAATTTATGTGCGTTCTCCTTTAGTGGGAACTTTTTATAGAGCTCCCTCGCCCGACGAGAAGCCTTTTATAGAGGTAGGAGATGAGGTCTCCCCGGACCAAATTCTTTGTATTATTGAAGCAATGAAAGTAATGAATGAGATTACTTCCGAAAGCAATGGTAAAATTAAAAGTATACTTGTAGAGAACGGAGAACCTGTAGAATATGATCAAGAATTATTTCTTATAGAGGAGCAGTAGTTGTTCAGTAAGATTCTCATTGCTAATCGGGGTGAGATTGCTCTGAGAATAATAAGGGCTTGTAAGGAGTTAGGGGTGAGCACCGTAGTGGTATTTTCGAAAGAAGATGAAAACTCGCTCCCTGTGCGTTTTGCTGATGAGGCTATATGTATTGGTCCCCGTGAACCAACAAAAAGCTATCTTAATATTCCTCAGATAGTTAGCGCTGCTGAAGTATCTGGAGCAGAAGCTATCCATCCCGGATACGGATTTTTAGCTGAAAATGAGCAATTTGCAGAGATTTGTCGTTCTTCGGGAATAAATTTTATAGGTCCTCCTCACGAAGTAATTAAGAGGTTAGGGAATAAAGTAGAAGCACGTAATATTTTATCTAAGGGGGATATTCCTGTAACACCGGGATCGAAAGGAGTGACAAAAGATAAAGCAGGAGCTAAAAAAGCAGCTTCCCATATTGACTATCCTCTAGTTTTGAAAGCAGCTCTGGGAGGAGGAGGAAGAGGAATGCGGGTAGTAAAAGAGGAGAGAGATTTAGAGCTAATGTTTGATTTAGCTCAGCAAGAGGCAAAAGCTTCGTTTGGGGAAGGCAGTCTTTATATAGAGAAGTATCTAAGTAGAGCGCGACATATTGAGTTTCAGATACTTGCCGACGAATATGGGAATGTTCTCCATTTCGGGGAGAGAAATTGTTCTATTCAAAGAAGGTATCAGAAGTTAATAGAGGAATCCCCATCTCTTGCTTTAGATGATTCTCTGCGTAAAAAAATGGGAGATGTTGCTGTAAAAGTAGCCAAAGTGCTTGGCTATAAGGGAGCAGGGACGGTGGAGTTTTTACTGAATGATAACAGGGATTTCTATTTTATGGAGATGAATACCCGTCTCCAGGTGGAGCATCCAGTAACGGAAATGGTTACCGGCAAAGACCTGGTTAAGGACCAGATCAGGATAGCTGCGGGAGAGAAGTTAACATATGGCCAGAAGGATATAAAAATTCAGGGTTTTTCTGTAGAGTGTCGTATTAACGCAGAGGACCCCGAAAGAAATTTTACATCTTCTCCAGGAAAAATTACTGCTTTCCATCTTCCCGGAGGTCCAGGCATAAGAGTGGATACTCATATTTTCAATGGTTATCATGTCTCTCCTTCCTATGATTCCCTTCTGGCTAAACTTATTACCTGGGGGGAAGATAGAAATGAGGCAATTGTTCGAATGAAAAGAGCATTACAGGAATTCGTCATTGAAGGGGTAAAAACTACTATTCCTTTTCATCAGATGATAATAGAGGATGAGCATTTTATAAGCGGTGAGTTTTATACAAATTTTGTGGAGGAGAAGCTAAGAGAAAAGCAGGATTAGAGGACAAATAGCTCATAGCTGATAGCTCATAGTCAAATCAGTAGTCGCAAGGCTCGAAGCCTGTGTTTATACGCAATCTGAAGGTTGCAGTTATCTATTTTACTTCCTCTAATTCTTAAGCTATGAGCTACTTGGAGGGGAAGATGATAAAAAAGGAAGGTTATGAGGTAGAAAAAAAAGTGGTAGTTGAGCTTATCAGAAAATCTCTTGCCGAGGTGAAGGGGATTCATTCTATTCAAAGGGGATTGTGGGGGAGGAGTATTAAAATAAGAGAACTTAAAGAAGGAATGGAAATTTCTTTGGGATTGATTGTTAAAGAGGGAAACGTTGTTTCTCAAACTGTTAGAGATGTTCAAAAAAAGGTAAAAGAGGAGATAGAAAAGACTTTAGAAACATCTGTAAAAAGAGTGGATGTTAAAATAAAAGGGATTAAACCTTAATTGTGAGGAGGTGTTAAAATGCAAACTTATAAAAAAATTTTATGGGGAATAGAAATAGGTGTTTTTGCTTTTCTTTGTCTGGGGGCAATTTTAGTTATTAGAGGGATTATTCCCAGATTTGTTATTCTGGGAATGCTTGCTGCTCTTGAGCAGAGATTGATAATAGGAATAACTATTTTAGTTGCTTTTGCTTTCCTCTTTGTCCTTAATTTCTGCCTACCATTTTTAATTAAGACAGAATCTGATAGTGGCGCTGTTATTCCTTTAAAGAATCCGTTGGGAGAGGTGGAAATTTCACAGAAAGCTATTTGTGGCTTCATCCAGAGAATAGGCAAGGAGATTGAAGGAATTGAGGATATTGGGGCAAAGATTAAGTCCAGTGAAGAAGGGGTAGATGTTTTTTTAACTTTGTCTGCTAAAGCTCAAGGAGAGATTCCTCGGTTAATAGATGAGCTTCAGACAGTTGTAAAGAATTATCTCAATAATACTATAGGTATTGAAAATGTTAGAGAGATAAAGGTAAGAGTGGCTAAGATTCTTTAGGGGGGAATTTTGAAGGAGGCTGTTCTTAAAATAGTAGGGAGAATATTTTTCCCCCTCTTCTTTCTTTTTTTACCTCTAATTGCTTTGGCTGAGTTTAATCATCCTGAGCTTAGCTGGAGAACAATATCCACTCCCCATTTTCTTATTTATTACCATCAAAAAGAAAAGGATTTTGCCGAAGCCGCAGCAGGAGTTGCTGAGGAGGTCTATCCTCATATCACCTCTGATTTAGGATTTAAACCTTCCCGAAAAACCCCCATTATTATTGAAAACTACAATGATGTTACCGGTGGATATACTTCTGTAATGATGGGGAAAATAGTTATTCAGGCTCAATCTAACCCTGATGAAACTTGTGGGAATTTATCCTGGGCAAGAGAAGTTATCGCTCATGAGTTTACTCATGTGGTCACCTTTGCTGCTATTGGAGAATCCATCCTTCCTTTACGAAGAGCAATGGCTAATCTTGTTCTTCCTATGTGGTTCATAGAAGGTCTGGCTCAATATGAAGGGGAAGAGTGGCATTCTTTAAAGGAGATGGTGGTAAAAGATGAAGTTAAAGAGGAGAAAATTATGTCAGAGGGAGAGTTAGGCGCTTTCTATTTTTTTGAAGGGTGGGGAAGAATATCCGGCTATTATCAATCAGAAAGTTTTGTTCACTATATCTTCCAGACCTACGGTAAGAATAAAATATCTAAAATTTTAACTAATCTTCGCCACCAACCAATTTTTCAATTTATAGGAGAGTTTGCTATCCCCAGCGGAGGAATGGCTCTTTATCCTCTTCCTCAGTTTCTTGATTTTGACCAGGCCTTAAAAAATGTGATTGGCAAGGATTCTGTTGCTCTTTATAAGGAATGGCGAGATTGGGTAATAGATAAGTATAGCCAGAAAGAAGAGCTTTGCAGTTTCTTGTTTACTTCGGAGAAACTTTTAACTTCTCAAGGAAGGAAAAATAAGCATCCTGTTTTTTCACCTTCGGGAGATAAAGTAGCTTTTGTTTCTGATAAAGGATACAATTATGCTATCTTCGACCTTTATTTATTGGACCTTAAAAGCAAGAGAATAAAGAGGCTGGATAAACAGGTTAATCCTTTCATCTCTTTTTCTCCCGATGGGAAAGAGATTACTTATTCAAAAACAAGATTTTGCCCTTCCCAAAGCTCTTTTTTAAGCGATTTATATCTTATCAATATTAATACAGGAAAAAGCAATCGCCTAACTTATGGTTTAAGAGCATCGCAGCCATCTTTTTCTCCTGATGGAAAAAGAGTAGTTTTTGTAAAAAGCGAGGGAGGGAACTCTAATCTCTATTTACTTGATAGAAAAACAAAAGAAATATTTCCCTTAACCAGAAGCTCTGATGGATTGACTCAAAACTTCTCCCCCTCTTTTTCTCCTCAGGGTGATAAAATTGTCTTTACTTCTTTTTGTAAGGGAAAGAGGGATATTTGCCTTTTAGATACAAAAAACAAATCTATTATTCCCCTTACCTTAGATAGAGCGGACGACCGCTCTCCTGCTTTCTCAGCTGATGGAGATAAAGTCTACTTTATCTCTAACCGTGAGGAGGGAATATTTAATCTTTATTCGATAGACATAAAAGAAGAGAAAAGAATAAAAAGAGAGACTAAAGTAAGAGGAGGAGTATTCGAGCCTGCTCTATCCGCAGATGGGAAAAATATTGTTCTTTCTGTTTACCATAAAGGAAGATTTTCTCTTTATCTTCTTCCCCTTAAAGATTTAAGAGGTGAGAAGTTATCTCTTCCTGAAGAGAAGAATGAGGAGCTTACTGAATATGAAGTAAAGAAGAGTATTAGCTATCCGTCCTCTCCTTATCGAGCTCACATTAAACTTAAGTATCTGCTTCCCTGGATTTCCTTTGATGGATATCGCTCTTTTCTTTCCCTTGAAGGATATGCTTCAGATGAGTTAAATAAACATAATTTTTATTTTTCTACTCTTTTAGGTGATGAAACTCAGTATATCTTAAGTTATGTAAATAGGGAGTTTGCTCCCACCATCTTAACCGGCATCTATAACTTAAGAGATTATAAGAGCTTTGAGGGAAGAAATTATGAGGAGAAGATAGAGGGGAAAGAACTTAGCTTGGACTATTTTTTAACGGATAGTCAAAGCTTGAGAATGAGCTTTAATATAGAGAATAGAGATACCTATCTTTTTGACTCCTCCGCTTTATTAAAGTGGTGGAAAGGAAGGGTAAATACGCTTGAGGGTGTCTGGGGATTTTCTGAGGCTATTCCTACAGCAGACCCCTATTTTACAAAAATAGGAAGAGAGGTTTATCTGGGTGTGGAATATTCAGGAGAAGAGATAGGGAGTCAGCTAAAATATACCTCTTATAGAGGAGGATGGGTAGAGTATCTTCCTCTGGGAAGCAGAGGCACTCTTGTCTTCCGCCTTCTGGGAAAGAGGGTA
>Ga0209121_10005758_pt1 | contig 11108 bp, 11 predicted proteins | sample Cruoilmetagenom3_FD_187292 | JGI IMG/M metagenome (GOLD analysis project Ga0209121, IMG submission 187292) | Oil polluted marine microbial communities from Coal Oil Point, Santa Barbara, California, USA - Sample 3 (SPAdes) (version 2) | ecosystem: Environmental > Aquatic > Marine > Oil seeps ...
TTTATACAAAGTTTTTACCTAATAGCTAACGGCTAACAGCTAATGGCTGGCATCCGTCTATGTTGAAAAAGTGTAAACTACAAAATGAAGGATGCCAGGAATTCGTTTTCTTCAAACTCAAAAAAATCAGAGGAATTTGTCAAAGATCCGTTTTGTTGACTGCACTACGTCAGTTTTGGCTGTGAGCTTCAGCAGGGATTCCTGCTGAAGCTCACTTTGGAAAATATCGTCGCTTGCCGGAACACAGCCTCCAAACAGGAGATCGGTTTTTTGTATGACCTTCTGTATCTGGTCTTCCAGTGCTGCCGGCAGGTCATTTGGCCCCCTGTTTACTACAAGCACTTTATTTCTTACTTCTACTTTTAATGCCTTTGTAAGATCGGCTATGCGCGCCGCTGTGACTATTCCCCGGATTGAAGGGTCAGATACAACAAATAAGGTATGTATTTTCCGGAGATTTAAGCGGCTCAAGTGCTCCATTCCCGCCTCATTATCGACTATGAGGTAACGGTAACTCCTGGCCAGTCCCTCTATTATCTGTGCCAAGATTGTGTTGGCCATGCAGTAGCATCCAGGGCCTTCTGGCTGCCCCATGACCAGCAAGTCGAAATCTTTGGCCTCTATAATGGCACGGTTTATGTACATCTCCATATAGTCTTTTTTTGCCATATGAGGAGGCGTCTCTGTCTTCATCCTCTCCCTGATATCTCCCAGGCTGGTCTCTACTGAAAGGCCAATGAGCTCATTAAGATTTTCATTGGCATCGGCATCCACGGCCAATACCGGAGTCAGGCCTTTCTCCACAAGGTATTTGATCAGGAGAGCACTGATGGTAGTCTTGCCGGTGCCGCCTTTACCGGCCATGGCAAGGATCCGGGCTGTTCCAGTACTATGGGTGTTAGAAATCAAATTCAACAGCTAAGTATGGGGCTATTGCCCTTAATAGTTTTGGATTCAGAGGGCTGTTAATGGTATCAAGTTCCTCGACAGAAAGGAGAAAACCAAGACTCTGGCGGAACTGAATGACTCTGCATGCAGTAACCTCACCAATGCCGGGAAGCAGGGTCAGTTCCTCAAAAGACGCGCTGTTTATATCCATGGGACGAAAAAATAGCAACCTCCTTGCGCTACAGGCATCCTGGGAGTTATTTGCAATAACTCCTCTTTTAAGGGGAATTTGAACCTGTCCTTTCTTATGCGAGGCCAAGTGATATTCTGCTAATAAAAAACAGCCAACCATAAAGACCAAGACAAGGATTTGTTCTACATATATATTATACTCTGAAAGCCTACAATTGCACATTTTTGTAATTCGAAAAAAATGATGTCTTCCGGCACTTAAGCAGCAGTTGCGTATTTTAACCCGCAACCCGTAACTCCACAAACCCAAGGGCCTGTTGATAGAATTTTCTTATCACAGTAAGCTATCAATCATTATGAAGCAATATGCAAAGATTGAAAAAGCAGATATCTATGCCTTAAAAATTCCATTTAAGATGGATTTTACCCATGCAATGGAATCCCGATCCTTTTCTGATTCCCTTATCCTCAAAATTGAGGGGCAGAGGAAAAAGGGATTCGGTGAGGCCATCGTTCGAGACTATGTATCAGGCGGAATCGGAAAAGGAGACCTACTGAAGAATGCCAAAAAAATCATAGCAAGAATCCTTGAGCCCCTTATGGGAAAAGATATTTCCTGGGAAGAAGGAAAGGAGCATTTGGATTCCCTAGCGCTCGAATCATACGAGCTTCCGCTGCTATGTGCAGTGGAAACAGCGCTTCTTGACATGTTTTGCAATAGCTCAGGGGAAGACATCTATGGCTTGCTAAAAAAAGAGCCTCTAAAGCAGGCAATTCGGTATGGTGCAATCCTTTCCATGCTTTCTCTATCAGCAGCAGAACATATTCTGGATATATGCAAAAAAGTGAATATACGCAGTGTGCGGATCAAGGTTGGCACTGATTTAGATTACAATGAGGAAATACTTAAGCTATCACGAGAAAAACTCGGGTGGGATTTTGATTTAAGGGTCGATGCTAATGCCTCGTGGTCGTTAGAAATAGCCCTTGAAAGCCTTAAAATATGCCGGAAGTATGGGATATTTATGGTTGAAGAGCCTTTTGGCAGACATAGAGAGGAAATATTTTTTCTTCTTAAGGATCCGGAGAGCCGCGATTTTCAATTTGTAGCAGATGAATCAGCCGTTACTGTCAGTGATATAGAGACTATGGTAAAAAACAGAAGTTACCACATGATCAATCTTCGTCTTTCAAAGAACGGAGGACTCCTTAAGGTTTTAAAGATGGCTGAAATCGCTGAAAAAGGGGGACTTCAGTATCAAATTGGATGCCTCGTGGGGGAAACCGGAATTCTTTCTGCATCAGGCCGGGTGGCGGCATCTATTCTTCCAAAGGCAGTGTATGTTGACGGCTCTTATGATAATTATCTTCTTTCAGAAAATATAACATCGGAGAATTTCTCTTTTGGTTTTGGCGGAGTGGCTGAAATAATAAGGGGACAGGGATTGGGTTTTACAGTAGATGAAACCAGGCTTGGGAGATTGAGCATTGGGAAAGCTCAATGTCTTCCAAAAATGGTAAGCGAAATATCCTTAGTTTGATTTCACATTTTGGAGGTATGTTAATGTTTGAGATTTTGGAACGTCAGGATATGGCCGATGGCACAGTGGTCCTTAATGAAATAAGTGCGCCCCTGATTGCCGAAAAGGCTGAGCCGGGACAGTTTGTCATCTTGAAAGCAAATGAAACCGGGGAGCGCATTCCGCTCACCATGGCCGATACAGACCCGAATAAGGGTACCATCACAATAATATATCAGATTGTTGGGAAGAGCACCGCCCTGTTTAAGTCCCTTCAGGTAGGTGAGCGGTTTCAGGATGTGATTGGTCCATTGGGTGAGCCTACACATATTGAAAAACTGGGCACTGTTGTATGTGTTGGAGGGGGAACCGGTGTTGCTGTTTTGCATCCCATTACCCGTGGGATGAAAGAAATCGGTAACCATGTCATTGCCATTATCGGTGCCAGGAACAAAGATCTCCTCATCCTGGAGGACAAAATGAAGGCCGCATCCAATGAGCTGCATGTCTGCACGGACGATGGATCATACGGCCATCACGGGTTTGTGACGGACGTACTCAAAGATGTCCTGGAAGAGGAGGACGTTAAACTTGTTGTGGCAATTGGTCCTGTGCCGATGATGAAATTTGTGTGCAGTGTTACGGAGAAGTATAAGGTCAAAACTTTTGTGAGTCTGAACCCCATCATGGTGGACGGGACAGGCATGTGTGGTTGCTGCCGGGTGAGCGTGGGCGGTAAGACACGGTTTGCCTGTATAGATGGTCCTGAATTTGACGGGCATGAAGTTGATTTTGACGAACTGATGCAGCGCCTCCAGGCCTATAAGGAGCAAGAGTCTGTTGCATATGAGAAATTTCTGCATGAATAAAATGTTCAGAAATAGCTCGTTTTTATGGACATTCATGCGAGCATAAGGTGTTATGGAGAGTAATTATGACGGAAAAACCGCCTAAAAAGGAAAAAATACCCAGGCAGCCCATGCCTGAACAGGATTCCCAGATCAGAAAACGGAATTTTGAGGAAGTTCCATTGGGATATACAAAGGAACTTGCTGTAAAAGAGGCAGAAAGATGCCTGCAGTGCAAAAAGCCTTCTTGTATGGAAGGGTGTCCTGTGTCTATTGACATACCAGGTTTTATCAAAAGCATTAAAAAGGGTGATTTCGCCAAAGCCGTCAGGAAGATATGGGAAAGAAACGCGCTTCCGGCCGTGTGCGGCAGGGTTTGCCCACAAGAGATCCAATGTGAAGGCAAATGCATCCTTGGCAAAAAGGGGGATCCTGTAGCGATTGGCAATTTGGAAAAGTTTGTCGCGGATATGGAGCGGGAGCACGGCAATGGAGAACTCCCGCCCAAGAGTGATCCCACGGGGAAAAGAGTAGCCGTGGTAGGGTCCGGGCCTTCCGGCCTGACTGTTGCCGGAGACCTTATTCTCAAGGGTCATGAAGTGACAATTTTCGAGGCCTTTCACAAGCCTGGCGGTGTTCTTGTATACGGTATCCCGGAATTCAGGCTTCCCAAAGAGATAGTTTATTCAGAGGTAAATACCCTTGAGAAGTTGGGGGTAAAAGTTGAGTGCAATACAGTGGTGGGAAAGACTGTTTCCCTGGATGAACTTTTTGAACAGGGCTATGATGCCATCTACGTGGGGGTGGGTGCCGGATTACCCCGGTTTCTGGACATCCCGGGAGAAAACCTGATCGGCATATATTCAGCTAACGAGTATCTGACCCGGGCCAATCTTATGAAGGCATACCTGTTCCCTGAATACGATACCCCACTCGCCAGAGGTAAGGATGTCGTTGTGTTTGGCGCCGGAAATGTGGCTATGGATTCCGCGCGGACTGCCATGCGTTTGGGTGCCGACAGGGTGCGCATCGTTTATCGCAGATCCCGGGATGAAATGCCTGCTCGATCCGCAGAAATTCATCACGCAGAAGAGGAAGGCATTGAATTCTTTCTTCTCACAGCGCCTACCAGGTTCCTGGGTGATAAAAATGCCCGTCTGACAGATGTGGAGTGTCTCCGGATGAAATTGGGTGAACCTGACGAATCCGGGCGACGGCGTCCCATACCCATAGAAGGCTCCGAGTTCAAGCTGGAGTGCGACTTGGCGGTTATTGCTGTTGGTGCAGGGGCCAATCCCCTTTTGACCAAGTCAACTGAGGATCTGAAGATCAACAAGTGGGGTTATATTGTTGCAGATCCTGAGACAGGCAAGACCATAAAAAAGGGAGTATGGGCCGGTGGAGACATAGTCACAGGCCAGGCCACGGTCATTTTGGCCATGGGAGCAGGCAGAAAGGCCTCTGATTCCATACATCAGTATCTTGCATGGGGATGGTAAAAACAGAGAAAGAAATCATGGAGATCCAGGGTTTCTGTCAGAAAGACAATTGCCATGTTGCTATCTCAAGGGGTTGTTTGCATCCCATGGATTACTGCCCTCACCGGCAGGCATGTTTGATCCACTATCAGGAAAGGGAAAGGCGCAAATCATCGAGAAAGGATTATCTTCAGGAGTGCGGAGAAGAGGGTTGGTGAGATATGAACATCCTTCTTGCAAACGATAACGGAATATACGCCCAGGGATTGTACTCACTTTATGAAATCCTTAAGGATGACCATGAATTGTTTGTTGTTGCTCCTGATAGCGAATGTAGTGCATGGGTCATGCAATTACCCTGGTAGACCCGCTCAGTATCCGCTCTGTAAATCGCAATGATTCATTTTTCGGATTGGCTCTGAGTGGTACACCGGCAGACTGTGTTAAGCTTGCAGTGCATTACTCCTATCTATTTCGATCTCACATCTTATTCGACCTTAAATTCTCTCCCTACACTACAAATTTAATATATTCAATTTCTGGATGATCGTTAGAGGAATGGTTCTGAGTGTTTCTACTGTCCTAACTCAGGATTTATCTTTAGTTTTTACATTTTATAGCTATTGACAAGTTATGATTCTTTTTGTACTTGTATAGCCGAGTTTATTAATTGGCTGATTTGCGTCTAAATCAGGAAGAAAAATGCTGCGATTCAGCCTTTTATGAATTTTGTATTTATTGTTGGATACGTTGGACAATCACAACCTTGAACACATTGTAAAGTATTGGACTTATTGATCCTGATAAGTAAGATTTAGGGACAATGTAAATAAACATTTACATTTCAAAAAAAACAGAAAGGAGTTTATCATGACTGGGAGAAAGAGAAGCAGGCCCTATAATGTAGATGATGTACGATATGTGCATAAGCATTATGCCGAAATGACGGCTTCTGAGATAGCCGACAAGCTTGGTATCAGCAGGTTTCAGGTATCAAAGATTGTCAGTGAACTCAGAAAGCACGTAGATTTGCCTAAGAAGACTGTGCGTCGGCCTAATCCAATTCTTAAGTTTTTGGAAGAAGAAGGTATTGAGCCAAAAGAGGCAGCTAAGACAAAGACTACTAAGGGAAAGCGCAAGAAAGCTTAGCATCCACAAGCTATATCCGGAAGGATGAAAGCAGCTGTGTCAAATAATGATGCAGCTGCTTTTTTAATCCACAGATTACGGTAGATTTCACAGATTTTCGCGTGTTGCACAATCTGACGTGTAACCGGACAGATCGCAATTTTTCAAGAGGCTGTGTTTTGTGTAATATCTGCGGATTGTGTTCTGTTGATTGAGATGGCATGGCGTGTTAGGCTAATGAGGCTTCGATGTGAAGATGTAGCCGTTGTGAAGGAGTCTGGTTTATGGAATATGAGGCGGTAATAGGTCTTGAGGTTCACGTCCAGTTGCAGACTGAAACGAAGATTTTTTGCTCCTGTTCAACTACATTTGGTGCGCCACCCAATACGCATTCATGTCCGGTATGTGTGGGAATGCCGGGAGTTCTGCCTGTGCTTAACAGAAAAGTTGTGGAATTTGCCATGAAAATGGCACTGGCCACACATTGCGAAATTGTCCCTTTCAGCGTTTTTGCCAGAAAGCACTATTTTTATCCTGATCTTCCAAAGGGCTATCAGATTTCTCAATATGATCTTCCCCTGGCTGAACGCGGTTGGGTTGAAATCGCTATAAACGGACAGGCCAAGAGAATCGGTATTACCCGCATCCATTTGGAAGAGGATGCGGGCAAATTGATACATGATGAAAACAGGCCGGTTAGCTATGTGGATTTTAATCGGACAGGTGTGCCTTTGATTGAGATTGTGAGCGAGCCTGATATTCGAAGTCCTGAAGAGGCTGCTTCATATCTTAAGAAAGTTAGACAGCAGGTCCGTTACTTGGAGATCAGCGACGGCAATATGGAAGAGGGTAGTCTGCGCTGTGATGCCAATATCTCCTTGAGACCCAGAGGCCGGAAAGATTTTGGCGTCAGGGCGGAACTCAAGAATATGAATTCTTTCCGTAACGTGCAGAAGGCATTGGAGTTTGAGATAAGGCGTCAGACAGCTCTTTTACTTGATGGTCATGAGATAGTGCAGGAGACCCGTCTTTGGGATGTGGCCAAGGGTGTAACAGTCACAATGAGGGGTAAAGAAGAGGCCCATGATTATCGATATTTTCCTGATCCGGATTTGGTTCCGGTCGAGATTGATAATGCCTGGTTGGACAGTGTAAAGGTGGAACTGCCTGAACTGCCTGATGCAAAGTGCGCTCGCTTTGAGGAACAATACGGTCTTTCAGGCTATGACGCAGGAGTCCTTACAGCCTCAAAGTCCTTGGCTGATTACTTTGAGGAATGCGTAGCCCTGTTTCCCAGCCCAAAGATTGTCAGCAACTGGGTAATGGTAGAACTGTTCCGTATTCTAAAACAGGAGAATCTGGAAATTGACGCCTGCCCAATACCTCCTGCCGGACTGGCGGAATTGCTCAAGCTGATAGACAATGGCACTATTAGCGGCAAGATGGCAAAAGATATCCTTGAACAGGCATATGATTCAAAAAAGAGTCCTAAAGAAATTGTAGAAGAACAAGGGGTTGCCCAGGTGAGTGACGAATCCACTCTCAGCGCTGTGGTCGAACAGGTAGTGGAGGCCCATCCAAAAGAGGTGGAAAAGTGCAAGGCTGGAAAGACCAAGATCCTGGGTTTCTTAGTTGGACAGGTTATGAAGGAGACAAAGGGACAGGCCAATCCCCAAAAGGTAAATGAGCTGCTGCGAAAGGCCCTGGGCCCATGAAAGACATTGCTGCCGGAAACAACGATTTGCCATTGAGTCTGCTTCATAGCGAAGGTAAAACGTCTGTAGTACCGCTCCGTTGGGAAAAGCAAATTCTTTATTTGTTGGACCAGAGGTTATTACCTCATGAGGAGACCTGGCTTGCGTATAGATCAGCAAGAGATGTTGCTCAGGCTATAAGGGATATGGTGGTGAGGGGAGCGCCTGCCATGGGGATCACTGCCGCTTTTGGCATGGTTTTGGCCGCTTATGGACTCAAGGATAAAGACAGGGATCTCTTTGTGGAGAAATGGCTGGAGGAAGCGGCTTTCATGCTCCAGGCCCGGCCCACGGCAGTAAACTTGAAGTGGGCGGTAGAGAGGCTAAAAAAGCTTGCGCGCAGGCATTATGAGCTGAGCCCAGGCGATCTCACAGCCATTTTAGAAAAGGAGGCCATTTCTATTTGGACAGAAGACGTAAGGGCCAACCTGGCCATAGGATTTCATGGTCAGGCCCTTTTACCGGAAACGGGCGGCGTGCTCACTCACTGTAATGCAGGCGGCCTTGCTACCGGTGGATATGGAACGGCCCTTGGAGTTATCAGGGCTGCCCTTTCTATGGGCAAGGAGATCAATGTCATTGCCGACGAGACCCGCCCTTGGCTCCAGGGTGCCAGGCTTACCGCATGGGAGCTTATCAAGGACGGGATAGCAGTTACTCTGGTTGTGGATGGAGCTGCAGGTTTTTTGATGCAAAAAGGGCAAATCAAGGCTGTGGTGGTTGGGGCCGATCGCATTGCAGCCAATGGTGATGTTGCCAACAAGATCGGGACTTACACTGTAGCTGAGCTTGCCAGAGCTAATAATATCCCTTTTTATGTGGCTGCCCCTGTTTCAACTATTGACCCTGCCACCCCGTCCGGAGATCAGATCCCTCTGGAAGAACGTGGGTCCCTGGAAATTACCACTTTTGCCGGAAAGGAGATCGCCGCCCCGGGTGTGAGAGTTCAAAATCCAGTCTTTGATATTACTCCTCACCATCTTATAACCGCCATAATCACCGAGCTGGGTGTGCTTACCCCGCCATATGGTCCTGCTATTTATGCCTGCTTCTCTTAAGCATCTCGTTCAGTTGGTTGCAAATGTTTTTGATTCCTTTACTGCTGCCCTGTTTATCCATAGTCATCAGGGGGATGATCTCCACCTGGTGGCATGGGAGAGCCTCAGCCCTTATATAGTGCCTGAATGCAATATAGGGGTTGGTCAAGGGCTGATAGGCTGGGTTGCACGGGAGGGGAAGAGGCTGCACGTAACCAATTTCGATAGAGATACCAGGACTCTTGGTATTTACAGCAGAGACGTTGGTATAAAGGCATTTCTCGCAGCTCCCTTACTCCGCGGTGCAGGGGTCTTGATGGTTGACAGCAAGAATCGTTATTCCTTTCCTGAAAAGAAACAGCGCATTTTAGAAGATTGTGCAATAATAGCTTCTGATTTGTGGTTTTCCTGGAAAAGCCACCGTGAACTCCGGTTCTACCGTCGTTGGAACAAATGGTACCATGGCCTTTCAGGAAAAACCGAGCACCTGTTGGCAAGCCTGAAAGAATTGTTAGGACTTAAGAGCGGTCTTGTGGCCTTTCATGAAAGGGACAAGGATGTTTTTATGATAAAGGCTACCACTGGACTACCTCAAGAGATTAACCTGAAAGGTCAGTGTTTTAATGTGGAAAAAGGCCTTGTCGGTTGGCTTTTGAGATACAGAAAGCACTTGATGCTTAGTCGCTATGGAGCGGATAAGCACAAGTCTTATTTTTTATGGCCTGGTGAGCCCTTTGACAGAGGTCCGGTGCTGATAGGGCTCTTTCAGCCAATTGAAGCAGGCACATTGGTGTGGTTACTTACCGGAGATACAGACTTGTCAGGGTGGCCGGGAGGTCTTGCCGAGCTCCTGGTTTTTTCTCTTGATCGAGTCATTAATACCTAAAATAAGCAATTAGCTATTAGCAGTTAGCTATTAGCTTAATGATTACAGGATGTTTTGCTATTATAAACTTTCACCCGTTGGGTGTTTCTAAGTAACGTAATGCTTTGATTTTTCAAAGCTAAACGCTAATGGCTAACAGCTAATCGCTCAAGTAGGAGATGCCGTGGCGCTTAAGAAGCTTAAAAATATAATAAAACAGGACCTGGCTATGGATTTGGGCACTGCCAATACCCTTATTTATGCTCAGAGAGAGGGTGTGGTCCTGAATGAACCTACTGTAATTGCATGCTCAAGTGACGGATGGGTAATTGAGGTGGGGCTTGCTGCAAAAAAGTATCTGGGCCGGACTCCTGAGAGTATTGCGGCTATACGTCCTATGAAGGACGGAATCATAGAGGATTTTGATGCAGTAAGTCAGTTAATCAAGGTTTTCTTGAACCGTGCAAAAGAGCGAAAGGGGATCTTCTCACCAAGGGTGGTAATTTGTGTCCCTTCTAATATCACTCAGGTGGAAAAACGGGCTGTACTTGAGGCAGCTCACGAGGCCGGGGCCATGAAGATATTTCTATTGGAAGAAACCATGGCTGCTGCCATAGGCGCGGGTCTCCCTGTTCATGGAGAGGAGCCGCAGATGATACTGGATATAGGTGGTGGCACAACTGAGGTGGCGGTAATAGCTAAGTGGTCGTATTTACACTGCGAGACTTTACGGATGGCAGGGGATGAATTTGATGATGCCATCGTCCGTTGGTTGACCGAAGAACATGGTGTAGTGGTGGGTCCGACCACTGCAGAAACAATTAAATGGGAGATAGGAACGGTTTGGGATGATGAAAAAGGCCTGGATCAAGAATACAACGTAGGGGGAAAGCATTGTTTGCGAGGGGTGCCGGTAACGTCCGTAATTACCCCCCGGGGACTGATGCCTGTTCTGGAGAAACCGCTGGATGCTATTTCCAAGATGGTGGAGGATGTGTTTAGGCCTTTGTCTCCAGACGCCAGGGCCTCGATAGAAGCCAACGGTATAACATTGACAGGGGGTGGGGCTTTGCTGAGAGGCATTACTCAGTTCTTGGGGTTGAGGACCGGCCTTACGTTTAACCTTGCAAGTGATCCGCTGACAACCGTGGTACAGGGTGCCGGGCGGACAATCGAGGCCTTTAAGGATTACGAGAGGGTGTTTATTAATTAAAGTCCGTTGATTCAGGAATTGCGAATTTAGGGATTGAGGAATTGAAGGTTGTTCTATTGATTTTAATCCCTAAATTCCTCAATTTATACGGCATCCTTCATATCAAGCCAAAAGTAGTTTACATTTTTAGGGGTAATATACCTCAAAAAATATGACTTGTGCGATTAGCTATTAGCTGTTAGGTT
>Ga0209121_10005759_pt1 | contig 11107 bp, 8 predicted proteins | sample Cruoilmetagenom3_FD_187292 | JGI IMG/M metagenome (GOLD analysis project Ga0209121, IMG submission 187292) | Oil polluted marine microbial communities from Coal Oil Point, Santa Barbara, California, USA - Sample 3 (SPAdes) (version 2) | ecosystem: Environmental > Aquatic > Marine > Oil seeps ...
CCAAGATAACATATGCTATAGTATTAACCGCCTTTCAATTAAAGATTATATGGTTGAGTTAATTCCCTTAGGAACTATTACCTCCGTTCCAGGATTTTTGGCCGGGGCAATACATGCTGGGATAAAAAGTGAAAATGAGCTTGATTTAGCCATCCTTTATTCTAAGACGCCCTGCAATGCTGTCGGCATCTTTACCACTAACCGAATTAAGTCAGCACCGGTTACTCTATCCCAAAGACATCTGTTACAAAGACGGGCACAGGCAATCGTGGTAAATTCGGGATGCGCCAACGCCTGCCTGGGTGAACAAGGTATAGCCGATGCCTCAGAAATGGCAAGACTGACAGCAAGAAAGTTGGCCATCGGAGCTGAAGATGTCCTTGTAGCTAGCACCGGCATAATTGGCATCCCACTACCCATGGACTGCGTTAAAAATGGAATCAAGCAAATAAAGCTCCAGCAGGAGGGTGGTCATGATTTAGCCAGGGCAATCATGACCACCGATACCATGCCCAAGGAAATAGCAGCCCGAGTTGACATAGAAAAGAGCAAATTCATTATCGCTGGAGTAGCTAAGGGAGCAGGCATGATTCACCCTGACATGGCCACCATGCTTTGCTTTATAGCCACTAATGCCATGGTAGATGTTGATTTCCTGCAATCATCGCTACAGAAAGCAGTGGATGCTTCTTTTAATATGATTAGCGTTGATGGTGACACCAGCCCCAGCGACTGTGTCTTTTTATTAGCTAATGGTTTAGCTGGCAATGAAATAATTGAATTTAATAATGGTGAAGTTTTCCAGGAGGCTTTGAACAAGGTTTGCACCTATTTAGCTAAGTCTGTAGTTCGAGACGGCGAGGGAGCAACTAAGCTGATAGAAGTTACTGTGGAGGGGGCTACAAAGCAAGCTGAGGCTCGCCAGGCAGCTCGAGCTATTGCTAGTTCAACACTGGTAAAAACAGCAATACACGGCAACGACCCTAACTGGGGGCGTATTATTGCTGCTCTAGGAAGAAGTGGCATAGAGCTAGTAGAAGACAAACTGGATGTCTATTTGCAAAACGTGCGTGTCGTGAAGCAAGGTTGCCCTATGTCTTTTAACAAAGAAAAAATGAGAGTCACTTTGAGCAACAGCGATAACATACTTATCAGGGTATGTCTCAACCTGGGGAATGGCAGGGCTACCGCCTGGGGCTGTGACCTATCCCAGCAGTATGTTACTATAAATAGCGCTTATTCAACATAATGCGGAAGAAGACTGTTGTAGTTAAGATCGGCGGTAGCACTTTAGGCAACCATGATACCACCTTAGAGGACCTGGTAACCCTTCAAAAGCAAGGTGTGCCTATAGTCGTGATTCATGGGGGCGCTCAAACAGTTTCTGACTGGCTTGCCAGGCTTGGTATCTCCACCAGCTTTATAAGAGGGTTAAGGGTTACCGATGCTGAAAGTCTAAAGGTAGTGGCTGCGGTGCTCGGTGGCTTGGTTAATAAAGAATTGGTAGTAGCCATTCAAGCTTTAGGAGGAAAGGCAATTGGTTTAAGCGGCAGCGATGGCAATCTGCTCTGGACAACCATCAAGAACCCCGAGCTAGGTTATGTTGGCCAGATTGCAAAGGTTGACCCTGCCCCCCTGAGATTACTGCTGTCTGCCGGCTATATACCAGTAGTGGCACCAATAAGCCTCGGTTTAGTTGGGGGCAAGATAACTCTACTTAATGTTAATGGAGACGCTGCCGCTGGTGAGATTGCGGCTGCGTTAAGCGCTGACAGGCTCATCTTCTTAACTGATGTGGCTGGCATACATGATGAGTCAGGTAACACATTACCCAAGATTAATGTTGCTGATGCGGAAAAGATACTCGCCTCAGGCACAGCTTCAGGTGGAATGATTCCTAAAATAGAAGCTTGCCTTAAAGCCTTAGCCACAGTGCCTATAGCTCGGATCATCAACGGCACAGTATCCCATGCCCTACTTGATGAGATGAGGAACAAAGCTGGAGGAACAACCATTGTACCAAAATAATTGGCAGCGATTAGAACAAGAGCTATTTCTCAGAACATTTACCAGGTTTCCTTTAACCTTGGTTCGTGGTCAGGGAACTTGGGTCTGGGATGACCAGGGCAAAAAATATCTTGACTTCGTTGGCGGCTGGGCAGTCGATAGCCTGGGGCACTGCCCTCCAGTAGTAACTGATGCTCTAGAGAAGCAAGCAAAAACTCTGATCCAGGCATCTAACCAATTCTATACTATCCCACAGATACAATTAGCACAACTCTTAATACAGAATAGTTGCCTTGATAGGATTTTCCTTTGCAACAGCGGCGCCGAGGCTAATGAGGGAGCAGTGAAATTAGCCCGAAGATATGGGAAGCTCAAACTCGATGATGCCTATGAGATTATCACCACCCACAGTTCCTTTCACGGGCGAACTTTAGCTATGACTGCAGCCACAGGACAAAGCAAATTCCAGGAACCATACGCACCTCTGCCTACCGGTTTCATCAATGTAGATTACAATAATGTACCGGCAATTAAGCAAGCAACCAATAAGCGAACTTGCGGCGTTATTCTTGAGCCAATCCAGGGAGAAGGCGGAGTTAATGTACCTGATGACAACTATCTTAAGGAAGTACAGCGCTGGTGCCATGAAAAGGGAATACTTTTTATTTTGGATGAAGTTCAAACTGGAGTTGGGCGCACAGGCACCCTTTTCGCCTATGAGCAGTATGGGGTTGAACCTGATATAATGACTTTGGCCAAGGGGCTAGGTAGTGGCGTTCCTATCGGCGCTTTTTTAGCCAAAGAGCATGTTTCTGTCTTTGTCCCTGGTGAACATGGCTCTACCTTCGGTGGCAATCCCTTGACTTGTGCTGCCGCCTATGCCACTGTGAGATATATCATTGAGCACGATATACCGGGAAAAGTTAAACGGGTAGGAAAGTATTTTATGACTAAGCTGGAGAGTCTGAAGCAGCAGTTTGCTTTTATTACCGAGGTGAGAGGTCGGGGGCTCTTGATAGCTTTAGAGTTCAATGATGAAATCGCTGAGGAGATAACTATGGCTTGTCTTGAAAGAGGTTTGCTAATTAACAAAGTGAAACCAACCGCCATCCGGTTTATGCCTCCCCTTATTATCACTGAAAGGGAGGTAGATGAGGCGACCAATATCCTGAGAGGTGTGCTAACTGAGCAAAATATCAAAATCAGGAGGTTATGAAATGTCACCCAAAGCAGTATTAGCTTATAGTGGTGGTCTGGACACATCGGTAGCCATAAAATGGCTCAAGGAGAGATATGACTCAGAAGTTATCGCTCTCACTGTAGATATAGGCAATGTGCCTGACCTTGAAGCTATTAGACAGAAGGCACTTGATTTGGGAGCGATAAAAGCGCTGGTAATTGATGCTAAAAAATCCTTCGTCAATTCCTTTGTCTTCCCGGCTCTTCAGGCTGACGCCCTCTATGAAGGTCAATATCCCTTAGCCACAGCGATAGGACGTCCCCTCATTGCCCAGCTTATGGTGGATATCGCCAAGAAAGAAGGCGCCACTGCCGTAGCTCACGGTTGTACCGGCAAAGGCAATGACCAGGTAAGATTGGATGTGAGCGTAGCTGCTCTAGCTCCTGAACTCAAAGTAATAGCTCCAGCCAGAGAGTGGAATATGACCCGAGAGCAAACAATCGCCTATGCCCAGCAACATAATATCCCTGTTCCTATTACGAAGGCTAGCCCATACTCCATTGACGAAAATTTGTGGGGAAGGGCTATAGAATGCGGTGTGCTGGAGGACCCCTGGAATGAACCTCCCAAGAATATCTTCGCCTGGACAAAAGGGCCTGAGGAAACCCCGGACCAGCCTGGTTATGTGGAGATTGGTTTTGAAAAGGGAATCCCTGTGAGCGTTAATAATGAAAACTTGAACGGTGTTATGCTTCTCCAGAGGATTCACCAATTAGCTGGCGAGCATGGAGTAGGTAGAATTGACCATATCGAAAACAGGTTAGTGGGCATAAAATCAAGAGAGGTCTATGAAGCACCGGCGGCCATAGTGTTGCTCAGAGCACACCAAGCCTTAGAAGACCTGGTGCTGACAAAAGAACAACTTCGTTTTAAGAGCAAGGTAGCCAGTGAATATGCTGACCTTATCTACAATGGGTTATGGTTCAGCGGCCTTCGTCAGGACTTAGCTGCTTATGTAGAGAGCTCCCAAAGATATGTTACTGGCATAGTAAAAGTCAAACTCTACAAAGGCAACTGCCAGATAGCAGGCAGAAAATCTCCCTACTCCCTTTACAGCCATAGCTTGGCTACTTATGATAAGGGTGATGTATTCGACCAGAGTGCTTCCCCGGGCTTCATTCACATTTGGGGGCTGCCAGTGAGAACCCAAGCCCAGGTGCAATCACTGTTTCACCAGAAAAGCTAATGCTGAGAGATAAAAACAACTTAGTGAGAAATTATGTGGCCTCTATCCCTTTCGATTGGCGATTATATCGCCAGGATATCAGGGGAAGCATCGCTCATGCCAAGATGCTGGCAAAACAAGAAATAATAGCTGACAGCGATGCTCAGGCTATAATTGATGGGTTGTCCTCCATTCGCCAAGAAATTGAGCAGCGAGAATTTCAGTTCAAGCCTGAGCTTGAAGATATACATATGAACATCGAAGCAAGATTATTTGAAAAGATAGGAGATGTGGCTGGCAAGTTGCATACTGCTCGCTCCCGAAATGACCAGGTGGCTTTGGATTTGCGCCTCTTTGTCAAACAGGAAATCTTGAGCGCTGGCGATGGACTAAAAGCCTTGCAACATTCACTCGCCGAACTAGCCGAGCCAAATAAGGATGTTATTATGCCTGGCTATACCCACCTGCAGCAAGCTCAACCAATCCTCCTGGCTCACCATTTGCTGGCTTATTTCGAGATGTTCCAGCGAGATAAAGAAAGATTCTATGACTGTCTGAAACACACTGACATCTTGCCACTGGGCAGCGGCGCTTTAGCTGGTGTCCCCTACCCCATAGACCGTCAGTTCGTTGCCCGAGAACTAGGTTTTAATAAGGTAAGTGCTAATAGTCTTGATGCTGTCTCGGATAGGGATTTCGTAATAGAATTTGAGTCATCGGCTGCTCTCACTATGATGCACCTCTCCCGATTAGCTGAGGAGATTATTCTATGGTCATCAGCCGAGTTTGGCTTTATAGAAATTGATAAATCTTATACTACAGGCAGTAGCATTATGCCTCAGAAGAAAAACCCTGATATAGCTGAGCTAGCCAGAGGTAAAACCGGGCGAGTGTATGGCAACCTGATGGCCATTCTAACCACTATGAAAGCTTTGCCTTTAGCCTATAACCGAGATATGCAAGAGGATAAGGAAGGCCTTTTTGATACTGTAGACACATTACACTCCAGCCTGAAAGTATTCGCTGAAATGGTGAAAACGATTAAGGTCAATACTAATGGCATCCATGACGCTATAAAAAGGGATTACATGTTAGCTACCGATTTAGCCGACTATTTAGTGAGGAAAGGTTTGCCATTCCGGGAGGCACACGGTGTGACGGCTAAACTCAGTGAATATGCCATTACTAAAGATAGGAATTTCCGAGAGCTTAGTCTGGATGAGTATCATAGTTTCTCCCCTCTCTTTGACCAAGATGTATATAATATTACTTTAGAATCATCTGTAGCTTCTCGAAACAGCATTGGTGGCACCTCCCCTCAACAAGTAGCAGCAGCATTAACTAGAGCCAAGAGGCTGTTGGAAAATGAAGGTGGAAAACAAACAAGTTAAGCTAGCGCCATCGATACTTAGCGCTAGCTTTGCTCGCCTTGGTGAGCAAATTGCTGAGGCTACTAAAGCAGGAGCTGACTATATCCATATTGATGTTATGGATGGACACTTTGTCCCTAATATCACCATCGGAGCTCCGGTAATAGCTTCCATCCGAGCCTGGACTCACCTGCCTCTAGATGTTCATCTAATGATAGAGCAGCCTGAACGCCACATCCCCCACTTTATCAACTCTGGCGCCAATATTATTACTGTCCATGTTGAGGCTTGTCCTCACCTGCACCGAACAATTCAATTGATAAAAGAATCAAGGATAAAGGCAGGAGTAGCTCTAAACCCAGCTACTTCACTGAGCTCGATAGAGGAGATTATACCTAAGGTTGACTTAATTCTTATTATGAGCGTCAATCCTGGATTTGGCGGTCAAGTTTTTATTCCCGAAACACTGGAGAAGATAAGTCGCTTGCGCAGCATGCTTGATAGCAGAAAAGCGAATGTAGAACTTGAAGTCGATGGAGGCATTACTGCTAACAACGCATCTAGCATAGTTAAAGCAGGTGGCAATGTCCTCGTAATTGGGACAGCCGTATTTAGGGCTAAAGGGGGAATAAGCCAAACACTGCAAAAGATTAGAGAGACAGTGAGTTAATGAACTGCTTTATATTGAGTGCGAAAACAGCGAGTGCACATGTTAATCCGCCTCTTCTCGCCATTTATAGTGACGGTAACTCGATGAATATTGGGCAGCCAACGCCGCTTGACTCTCTTCTTAGAGTGGCTTACATTGTTCCCAAATTGAACCCTTTTGCCGCAAATATCACACTTCACAGGAGACCTTTACCTCTTTACTATAATTCATATCTCAGTTATTATATTAATAATACCACATCAGGTAAGGGGAAGGAAAGATGAAATCCAAGTTAGCCAATGGCAAAACATTGAAGAAAATGTTTGCCTCGGGAACAGCATGGCTTGAGAAATGTGTCCCTGAAATCAACGCCATAAATGTTTTCCCGGTCCCCGATGGGGATACAGGAACCAACATGCTGCTTACTATGCACTCGGCTATGGAAGAGGCAAAACAGAACACAGACAACGATGCTTCCTCAGTAGCCAAATCAATGTCTTATGGTGCTTTGATGGGAGCGCGCGGGAATTCAGGAGTTATCCTGTCCCAATTCCTGCGTGGATTGGCCAAGGGACTAGAAGGCAAAAAGTGTTTCAATAGCAGAGATTTTGCCAATGCACTGGCTGAAGCATCGCGGGCTGCCTACGAAGGAATCATCCACCCTGTAGAGGGAACTATATTGACGGTGCTTAAGGATGCAGCTAATGCTGCTGATGTAGCCACCCGAAATGATTCCATAGATTTGCTTCCAGTAGTAGAAACTGTAACAGAGGCAGCCAGGGATTCAGTAGCTCGGACACCTGACTTGCTGCCAGTATTACGTGAAGCCGGCGTGGTAGATGCCGGAGGAGAAGGTCTATATATCATATTCGATGGTGCCTTTCGTTCCCTCAAGGGAGAAGCAGATAAGATGAAAAACTATGAACCCCAGCTAGTCTCTGCCAACTTACCCTTGGCCTCTAAAATAGCTCCGGAAGCAGAGGTAGAAGTGCCTTATGGATATTGCATTGAGTTTCTACTGGAGGGGCAAAAACTCGATGTGAACAAGATCAGGAAAAGGTTAAACAAAAAAGGGCAATCCCTAATTGTTGCTGGCGATGGCTCTATGGTTAAGATCCATGTGCACAGCTTTAAGCCAGGCGAAATTCTCGATAATGCTACCCGCTTAGGCAAATTACACGATATAAAAATCGATAATATGGATGACGAATATGCAGAATTTATCAGGATACAAAAAGAAAAAAGACCCAGGGTCAATATTGCTGTAGTGACTATCGCCTCTGGAGATGGTCTTTTCGAGGTATTTAATAGTCTGGGAGCATCAATTATTGTTCCCGGTGGCCAGACAATGAATCCTAGCGTCAGCGAGCTATTGCGAGCTGTGGAATCAGCCCCATCAGACAATATTATCTTACTGCCCAATAACAAGAATATCATCCTCACTGCTTCTCAGGTTGATCCCCTAACTTCAAAGAAAGTAAGGGTAGTCTCTACCAGAACAATTCCACAGGGTATTGCCGCATCCCTTGCCTTCAATCGTGACGCGAGCCTGGAGGAAAATGCTCGAATTATGCAAGAGGCAATATCCGCAATAAGGACTATAGAAATTACTAAAGCAGTGCGACAAACGCGGATAAATGGCCAGAAAATAAAGAAGGGGCAGCTCATTGCCATTCTAGATGATGAGGATTTAATAGCTAGCGACAATGATGTAGCACATGTTCTTTTCAAAGCCCTAATGAAAGCAGATATTGGAAATGCGGAGGTGATGACTATTTACTATGGTGCCGAAACTCAAGCTAAGGAGGTTGAGGACGTAGTCCGGAAAATCCGAGAGGGATATCAGCACCTTGAGGTCGAAGTAATCCATGGCAATCAACCTAACTATAATTACATAATCTCGCTGGAATAAGGATTTTGAAGTTATATCTCCCCAACACACTTATCATCCCGCAGTAACCCCGGTAATGAATACTCATGTTGGCCCTCATGCCTCGGCTATCTCCATCCTTGAAGCAGAGTAGCAAATTCGAAAAGAGCTAAAGCTTACACTGCAGATACCTACACTAATGTGGTATTCTATTCACATCTCATATCTATGTTCAATTAGACGATGACTTGCCAGGTGACAAACATTAATTCATTGCGAGACATCCTTGAGTTAGAATGCAAGAGGGGATATGCCAATAAAGCAGTAATCGGCGGTTTGGATAAATACCTTCACAAACAGGCAGGCCAAATCAGGCAAACCATAGGTAACCGACGACTTTTAGCTGAATTTGATGAGCTCAATTTAGCCAACTCCAATTATGCTTCCTGCGAAGTGGATGAGCGTAGGAAATGGATAATTCGGGTCTTCCACTGGCTGGAGAACTTAGAAGAGCTAAAAGGGGAAACCCTCGCCTCTCCTCTACCTCCAAGGGAGAGGAGCAAAGAGAGGATGACTCACATCCACCAATCTCCTGATTTGACGAGGGACGTAAGGGTAGCAGCCAAGCCACACCCCCAAAGGAAAGACTTTGGGATAGATTCCTCCATAACCGTTATCAAAGGTATTACATCCCGCGTGGCGACCAAATTTGCCAGGCTAAATGTAACAACAATACATGATTTACTTTATTTTTCCCCCCGGCGCTATGTCGATTATAGCCAGAGGAAAACTATCGCTGAACTTAAGGAAGATGAGGAGCAAACTATTATAGCCACAATATGGCAAGCCAGAGTAGCTACCTTCGGTAATCGACCAGGCACTGAGGCCATCGTGGGAGATGAGACAGGAACTATCAGAATAGCTTGGTTCAACCAACCTTATTTAGCCAAAAGTTTTCCCACCAATGCCAGGGTAGTAATTAGTGGCATGGTTTATAAATTCAAAGGACACAACGTATTTGAGTCTCCCGAATGGGAGATGTTACAGGATAAAGAACTAATCCATACCGGCCGCCTGGTCCCCATTTATCCACTCACTCAAGGTCTATATCCCCGGCAAGTGAGGAAATGGACCAAGGAAGCCATTGATGGCTGGACTTGGCAGGTGAGCGATTTCTTACCATCAGAGATAAAAACCAGATGCCAATTACTAGACCTTCCTGAAGCGATTGCTCAAATTCACTACCCTGACGACCACTTAATAGCCGAAGAGGCAAAGAAGCGTCTAGCCTTCGACGAGTTATTCCTACTTCAATTAGGTGTGCTGGCTAAAAAGCGAAATTGGCAACAAAGTCAGCCGGGCAACGCCTTCAATATAAACCAAGAAGTTATAAACACATTCCTGCACTGCCTACCTTTCACTTTGACCCCAGCGCAGGAGCGAGTATTGAGCGAAATCGTAGCTGACCTCAAACAACCCAGGGCTATGTCACGCCTTCTTCAAGGCGAGGTAGGCAGCGGCAAAACGGTGATTGCTGCCCTGGCCTTGTTAATAGCTGTCGCCAATAACTATCAAGGAGCATTCATGGCACCCACGGAGGTATTGGCTGAACAGCACTTCAACAACATCTGCGATTACCTGTCTAAAGCCAGCTCCCCTACCCCATCAAGTAAAGGAAGGCAGCCAGCAGAGCCTCACTCTCACCAAGAAGAGGAGGCAGGGAATGTCAGGCACTATACGGGCTTCCTCTCCCACCCGGTCAGTGTTGCTTTGCTCATTGGCAGCCTCAACCCTAGTGAAAAGGAGGATTTACACTGTAAAATTAAGCAAGGAGAAATAGATATCGTTATTGGCACTCACGCTCTCATCCAAAAAGGGGTAGATTTTTATAGGCTGGGGCTGGCAGTGATAGATGAACAACAACGTTTCGGGGTTTTACAACGTTCCTCATTGCGTCAAAAGGGATTTAACCCCCATATATTGGTTATGACCGCTACCCCCATACCCCGAACTATGGCGCTGACACTTTACGGTGACCTCGACCTTTCGGTCATTGATGCACTACCCCCAGGACGGCAGAAGGTGAAAACAAAATATCTTGCACCCCGGGATACAGAAAAAGCTTATGCCTTCATCCGTCGCCAAATCAACGGTGGTAATCAAGCTTTCATCATCTGCCCTCTAATTGAAGAATCAGAAATACTTCAAGCAAAAGCAGCCACAACCGAATACGCATACTTATCCCTGGAAATTTTCCCCGATTTAAGGTTAGGGTTACTTCACGGTCGAATGCCCCCCAGCGACAAAGAAGAGGTAATGCGCTACTTCCGTGATGGGAAACTTGATATACTGGTGTCAACGTCAGTAGTGGAAGTTGGCATTGATATACCCAATGCCACAGTCATGCTAGTGGAAGGTGCTGACCACTTTGGACTATCTCAGCTTCACCAATTTAGAGGACGTGTGGGGCGAGGTAGGGAGCAAAGTTACTGCATACTTATTCCTGAAAAACTTTCACCAGAAGCAGGAACTCGTCTTCAGTTGATGGAGAAAATCCATGACGGCTTTGCTTTGGCTGAGAAAGACCTCGAGCTAAGAGGCCCAGGGGAATTCTTTGGCACACACCAGAGTGGCTTGCCCGACCTTAAAATAGCTAAATTGTCTAACTTACAGCTCCTAGAGCTGGCCAGGCAAGAAGCAATAAACCTTTTCCAAAACGACAGTAATCTGGGAAAACACGAACACTACCTTCTAAGGCAGCAACTATCTCAAGTGTGGCCTAAAGATGCTGAATGGAGTTAAAATA
>Ga0209121_10005760_pt1 | contig 11107 bp, 8 predicted proteins | sample Cruoilmetagenom3_FD_187292 | JGI IMG/M metagenome (GOLD analysis project Ga0209121, IMG submission 187292) | Oil polluted marine microbial communities from Coal Oil Point, Santa Barbara, California, USA - Sample 3 (SPAdes) (version 2) | ecosystem: Environmental > Aquatic > Marine > Oil seeps ...
GTCCCTTTTCGCCGATGATGACGTCAACGTCTTCGGGTTTGGGAACAGAGCGGATGGCTTCCACCAGAAACTCCAGGTCTCCCCTGTGGCGCGGGAACAAGACATAGGTCGCCACGCCCTCAATGGTGAGCACCCAGCACAGTTTACGTGCAAGGTACCGGTTCTCTCGCTTTGAGAGAACGGCGTGGAAGGTCTCTCGATCTGTAAGCCCTGTGGTCTCTGTCTCACCCGCAACCTGGGCGAACTCTTTCTCTACTCCACTGCTCGGAAAACGCGGTACGACCTGCCCCAACGCATAGACATAACCGGGGATCTTCTTCCCGATGTCGATAGGCGCGGATCCTACCACGTGTCCGCCGATACTTGTTCCACCCTCTGGCTGTTGAGGGGGCGGTGTGTTTACACTATTTTCAGGAGACGGCGCGATCGTTGGCGCCTCCTTTACGTTTACAGATGGGTCTATTCCTTTAATTCTTTCTTCTTTCATGAAATCCACTCCCCAGTGGTTAACACCTCTTTAATGACTAATACTACTTAAAACTGACGCTAAAGTTATATACTCTTTACTAATAGTAAAGTTTATACAACTATATGTAATATGCAACTTACATAGAGATGATAGCAAAAACTGAATTGCTTAAACATCTCGTGGAGGAGGTGTTTAGAGGATATGACTGATCTTGTAACTGATGCTGCCAAAAGCGAAGAAATGTAACGATGTGTCCCTAGCGACGGCATAACAGACTTTGACCGAAGGGAGGATTTTTCTCGTCGACCACAGATTTTTCATAGTTTGTGAAAAACACCGTACATAATGGCCAGAAACCAGAAGGATCACTTCTACAAAAAGGCCAAGGCCGAAGGCTACCGGGCCCGGTCGGCCTACAAGCTCCAGCAGGTAAACCAGAAGTTCCGCCTGATCAAGAAGGGCAACTCCGTCCTCGACCTCGGCGCCGCCCCCGGTGGCTGGCTCCAGGTGGCCAAAGAGCTATCCAAAGGCAGGGTGGTAGGGGTGGACCTGGTGGAGATCGACCCAATCGACGACGTGACCACCATCCGGGCTGACATTACCGTTCCGGAGACTTTGAACCTGATCAAAGACGCGCTGGGTGAGGCGGACGCAGACGTGGTGATCTGCGATGCTGCGCCCAACCTCTCGGGGAACTGGACCCTTGACCACGCCCGGTCCATCGACCTGGCCCGATCGGCCCTGGCCGTGGCAGGAGAGGTCCTCCGGCCCGGTGGGAGTTTTTTGGTCAAGGTCTTTCAGGGTGAGAGCTTCAAGGAGTACCTATCCGAGGTGAAGTCCAGGTTCAGGACCGCCAGGGCCCACTCGCCTGCAGCTTCGCGGAAGGCGAGTGCGGAGATGTACATCGTCGGGCAGGGGTTCCTCAAGGCACCGGTTGCGGTGGGAGAAGAGATCGAGCTGGAGATCGTGGGAAAAGGAAGATCCGGCGACGGCGTGGCAAAGGTCAAAGGGTTCAAGATCTTCGTCCGCGGCGCCGGACAGGGCGAGACCCTGCAGGTGAGGATCACCTCAGTGAGACCTGGTCATGCGACCGGGGAGCCTACAGCCTGAAAGGCGGCGTCTGGCGACGAGCTGCTCTCGAAAACTATTTTAAACCAGATGAATCACCCCAGATGTGTGACAGTCTTCAGAGCCTATGACGTGCGAGGCGTCTACGAGAAGGAGCTCACCAAGGATATCGCCAGGAAGGTGGGCTCGGCCCTGGGATCATACCTCCCGGGCGGCAGAATCACCCTTGGCAGAGACACCCGCGAAAGCGGCCCTTCATTGGAGAGAGCTTTTTTAGAAGGGGTCCTGGGCACCGGCTGCGACGTGGAAAGCTACGGCGTTTTGCCCATCCCTGTTCTCAGTTACCTGACCCTGAAGACGGGATGCGACGCAGCAGCTTACATCTCTGCCTCTCACAACCCGCCGGAGTACAACGGAATCCGGTTCAGGACCGCCGAGGGTTACGGGATGCTCTACCACCAGACAGAGATGATGACGATCTATGAGGAAGGCTCCTTCAGAGAGGGCGAGGGCATCAAGACCGACCATGCCGCCGAGGAGGGAATCAAGGTCTATGGCGACTACGTCTCCGAGAAGCTGGACCTCGGGCGGCCTCTGAAGGTCGTCTTAGACATGGGGAACGGGGCGGCCTGCAATATGGGTCCTCTCTACAGGAGACTGGGTTTCGACCCCATGGTACTCAACGGAGAGGCCAACGGTTTTTTCCCCGGCAGAGGGCCTTCGCCCACAGAAGAGTCCCTCCAGGAGGCCGCCAGGACCGTCGTTGCGACCGGCGCGGGCTACGGCGTGGGCTTCGACCCTGATGCCGACCGGGGCCTGGTGATAGACGACCTGGGCAGGATCGTTCCTCCGGAGAAGATAGCGATCATACTGGCCAAGAAACGGTACCGACCGGGCGACGTGGTGATCGCGGGCTTCGACTGCTCCATGATAATCGAGAGAGAGCTGGAGCCTGCAAGCATAACGGTTCTCAGGGAACGGGTGGGAGACGTCTACGTGGCCAACAGGGTGAAGACCGAGGGTGCCGTCCTGGGCGTGGAGCGAAGCGCCCACTTCTTCCTGCCCGAGTTCCAGTACTCCGACGATCCTTTCGCCATGAGCTTCGTCCTGGGCGAGGTCGTCGCCGGAGGAGAGAAGCTCTCCACCCTCTCGGATGCGATACCCGACTATCCCTACCTCCTGCGGAGCATCGAGATGGATCGGGACCCAAAAGAGGTGATGGCGCGGTTGGAAGAGGAGCTGGCTCACATGGCACCGGACACCACCGACGGTCTTAAGATAACCACGGACAGCTACAGCGTTCTGATACGGCCTTCCAACACCGAGCCGCTGATCAGGCTCTACCTGGAGACGACCAAAGACGATCTGGATGAACTGACCCAAAGATACGAAGGCCAGATAAGGGCGGTTATGAAGTCTTAGCCGTAGGGACCGAGGACCCGGGACGTCTCGGGAACCTATTTATCCCTGCCTCATCACCATATTGCCGGGCTGATGCAAGTTGAGCTTCGAAGACGTCTGCGTTCTGATCCCCACCCTGAACGAAGAGGACACCATCGCCGAGGTGATCGAAGAGTTCAGGGCGATGGGGTTCGAGAACGTGCTGGTGATAGACGGCAACAGCGTCGATGATACCGTAGGTCGGGCCAGGGAGGCCGGAGCCCGCGTTATCCTCCAGAGCGGGAAGGGCAAAGGCCAGGCTCTCAAAGAGGCCTTCGATCAGATAGAGGATGGCTACATCCTGATGATAGACGGGGACGGGACCTATCTGCCCTCCGAGGCTCACATCCTGCTGGACCCCCTTTTGCAGGGGAGATCGGACCACGTGGTGGGAAACCGGTTCGGCAACCTCCAGAAGGGCGCCTTCACCAGGCTGAACATGACCGGTAACAGGCTGATCAACTCCCTATTCAGGTACATCTACAGGGTGCCCTTGAACGACATCCTATCCGGCTACCGGGCCTTCTCCGCGGAGAGCATAAGACGGCTCGACCTCACCATGACCGGCTTCGAGATCGAGACGGAGATGTCCATCGAGAACGTGAAGAAGGGGCTGCGCATAACCGAGGTGCCCATAACCTACGGGCAGAGGCGAGCAGGCACCCTGACCAAACTCAACCCCCTCCGGGACGGTGCCAGGATCATGGCCACCATATACAAGATGGCCAAGACCCATAACCCGCTATTTTATTTTGGGGTTATAGGATCCTTGTTTGGTGTGATGGGATTTCTGCTGGGGATCTACGTGGCGATGGACTGGCTAGACGGCCGGATCGAGCATATCCCCCTGACTATACTCACCGCCATACTGATCATCGTGGGGTTCCAGCTATTCTTGATGGGGATTCTTGGAGACGTGATAGCTTCTCTGCACCAGGAGTCCATGCGTGAGCTGTACCGGAAGAAGTAGAATTCCTGAGCGCCGATCCGATCGCCATCGTGTCGCTCATCTATGGACGCCCCTTCACCTCTCTTGCAGGCACCCCTGCCCAGACGGTTCTTGCTAGAATCTTCTTGTTCTTGGACACCAGGGTGCAGGCGCCCACCGTTGCCCCCTCACCGATCTCCGCGCCGGGCATGATCAGCGACCTCGTGCCCAGGGTGCAGTTCTTGCCGATCTTCACCTTCTTCAGGTACAGGGTATCTCCTTCGACCAGATGACCCAGGACCCGAGCGTCTTCGCCTATGAAGGCTCCATCACCGATCTCCACCAGATCGGGATCGGTAAGCTGCCCTGCGATTATCACCCCATCGCCTATGGAAGCCCCGCACCGCCAATAGGCCTTCGCTCGGAGCTCCTTGGGGATCAGAATCTCGACGACCCGGAGATAACCCATCTTTTGGTTCCAGAACTCCGGTTCATCTGCCCATTTGATATGAAAGACGCCTTCCGATCCGCCCCAGGTCCTGACGCCCCGACAGCAGAACGCCACAACTAGAGAAAGGTAGCCTATGGCAAAGACCAAGATAACAGGGATGAAGAGCGCCAAGAACGCCCCAAAAGAAAGGGACGCTATGAAGCATAAAAGCAGATAGACGGCCAACCCGGATAGTACCGCCGCTGGCAACGTAAAAGACAATATCGCGAAGAAGGTCCTTTTGGTGAGATGGGCCATGGATGAGTATCGTTCCGGATTTATTTAACCTGCCCCGCCCACGGTAGCCTCTTCGATCAGCACATGCGGCGATCCGTCGCTTATCGGCACCCACTGACCGGCCTTCCCGCACCTGCCGCTGTTGAAACTGAGATCGTCGCCCACGGCCTTGATCCTGTCCAGGGTCTCCAGGGTATGTCCCGATAGGGATACGTCCCTGAGCAGCCCGGCGATCTCGCCGTCTTCTACCAGATAACCGCGCTTGGCGTTGAACTGAAATATCCCCTCGGCAGGGCTGACCTGCCCTCCCCTGCTGCCCAGGAGATAGACGCCTTCGCCCAGCTCTTCCAGCATCTCCTCGAAGGACCAGTCGCCTTCGGCCAGATAGGTATTGCTCATCCTCACCACGGGCCGGGCGCATCCCTGGGCCCGGGCGTTACACGACGCACCACCCAGCCTGGCCGCGGTCTCCCGAGAATGGAGATAAGAGTTGAGAACACCCCTCTCGACGAGGACGGTCTCTTTTGACGCGCTGCCCTCGTCGTCGAAGGGGTAGTACCCGTACCTGGGCAGACCAGGATCATCCTTCACGGTCACCAGATCCGTGCCGATCTTCTTGCCCAGACGACCTTCCAGAACAGATCCGCCTTCCAGGACTATGTCTGCCTCGGTAGCATGACCCACAGCCTCGTGGACGAAGACACCGCCCAGCTCCTGGTCTACCACCACGGGAAAACTGCCGCCCTTGGGCGTTTTGGCGTCCAAAAGATCGACCGCGGTCTGGCCAGCCTTCTTCGCAAGCATGATGGCGTTCACATCCTCGAAGAGCTCCAGACCGCAGACGCCGGCCCTGCTCTCCATGCCCGCCTGGTAGATGCCGTTTTGCCTGGCCACCGCGGTAACGAAAAAACCCAGCCGGGTAAACTCGTACTCCATATCCCTGCCATCAGAACTCCTATACCCAACGGAAGCGTTTGTCTCGTTGTAGGCCGCCTGGGTGCTGGAGATTCCCTCGACCTTCGCCGCCGTCTCGATCTCTCTGAGCAGCTCCACCTTCTCCTCCAGGGATAGATCCTGGGGATCTTTCTTGACCGGAAGGCCACCGCCCCGTCCCGGCTCGGAGTATGCGAGATCCAGCTCTTCGCCATCGTCAATCTTTCTGGCTATCACCTTGGCGATCTCCAGCTTATCGTCAAGATCGTCCAGACGATCCGTGCACACGAACCCCCAGGCCCCACCGGAAAGAGCCCTTATGGCAGCACCCTGGAAGAAGCTCTCCGAGATCTCGTCCAGGTCGCCGTTATCCAGCACGACCCTGGTGTTCTTTCCTTTGACCGCCCGGACGTCATAAAAAGATATCATACGCTCCTGCTGGGCACTGATATGGGCTCGGGCAGGTTAATTCCGAGGTTCTTCTCGGAGGCAAACCTCTTCAGCGTCTCTAAGAGCCTGGTCCTCTGACCGGACGGCCCGGCCAGGCTGTACTCGAAGACCTCGTCGATGGTGGTGACCGGTATGATCTTGATCTTGTCCTGGAATACCTCGTCTATGAGGACATCATCCTCGTTGGACTTGGGTATGAGGACCGTGGTTATCCCCGACAACGCCGCTGCCTCGATCTTCTGAGTCACGCCACCCACCGGCAACACGTCCCCTCTGACAGAGAGGGACCCTGTCATGGCCACGTCCTGCTTGATGGGCACCCCCGCCAGCGCCGATATTACCGCCGTGGCGATGGATATGGAGGCGCTGTCTCCTTCGACACCTTCGTAGGTTCCTATGAACTGGATATGCACGTCCTTATTGGCGATGTCCTCACCCAGGAACTTCTTTATCAGAACAGATACGTTCTGGACCGCCTCTTTGGCGATCTCCTGAAGCCTGCCGGTCGCGATCACCTTGCCCTCTTCCTTGGATTGCGCGGAGGTAACCTCGGCCATTATGGGGAGAACGATCCCTGTGTCGGCCATCACTGCCAGCCCGTTCACCCGGCCGACCTTTGCTCCACGGTTCTTGAACATGCTGTAGTCCTTGCGCCTCTCGAGGTACCGGTCTGCAAGCTGCTGCTCGACGCTCCTGGCCATCTTCTTAGCCTGGAGAACGTGCTTGGCCTCGGTGAGGGGGGTGCCTTCCGACCTGGCTATGTCTCCTGATACCCGGATCAGCCCGCCCAGGTCTCTGAGCATCAGTGATAGGTGACCCTTCCGGCCTGCTCTTCTCTTCGCCTCCCTGAGGATCTCAGCCACGGCGTTTCTGGTGAGGTGGGGTATCTTCCCGTCTCTCACCACCTCTTGAGCCACGAACCTGACCAGCTTGTCCCTGTTCGTCACGTTGTCGTCCATGGTGTCCCTCATATAGATCTCGTAGCCGTACCCCTTGATACGAGACCTCAGTGCAGGATGCATGCCGTTGACCGCGTCCAGGTTGCCTGCAAGGATCATTATAAAGTCGCAGGGGACTGGCTCTGTCCTGACAAGGGCACCGGAGCTGCGTTCGCTCTGACCGGTGATGGGGTACTCACCTTCCTGTAAGGCTGTGAGCAGGCTCTGCTGCGATTCGGGCCTCAGAGTATTGACCTCGTCGATGAAGAGGACGCCCTTGTGAGCCCTGTGGATGGCACCGCCCTCCACCCTATCGTGACTGGGGGTCTCCAGCCCGCCCGACTGGAAGGGGTCGTGCCTGACGTCGCCCAGCAGCGCTCCAGCATGGGCCCCGGTAGCATCTACATAAGGCGCTTTCTTCCGCTTGTTGTTGTCTACCAGCATCTTGGGAACGAGGATGTCGTCCTTGGGAAGCAGGTAGCGCATGGATAAGAATATCAGGGCTGCGGCGATTATCCCGAAGAGGAGCTGGCCCGTGTAGTAGGCATATACCAGGAGGCCCATCATGATCAGCATCAAGAACATGTTCCGCGTCTGAGCCTTCTTCCGCGCCTCCATCTTGAGAGAATCGACGATCTGTCGGCCCCTGCCGGCAGGGACCACCCTGACCCGCGGGTTGTTGTTATCATCGGGGTTGTTGTAGATTAAGACGTCCTGGAGGTCTTCGAGTGGGAGTAGCTCGCTCATGGCCCTGCCAAGCATCGATTTTCCCGTCCCGGGCGAACCGATCAGCATCACATGGCGCTTCTGATGGGCGGCCTTCTTTATGATCTCTACAGCCTCGTCCTGGCCGATCACCTGGTCGATGAGGCTATCCGGCACGCTAATGGTGCTGGTATCTTCGAACTCCGCGTCGCCCAATAGATCCTTTGAGTTTTCTATATCCAAATTATCGGCCCTCTTAATTATATTATGTCGTTCCAAGCTATATAACTGATGCTCAGGTACCAAACACGTATCACGCCTCGAAGCTTTCTATTATATCCTGGTGCTCCTCCACAAGACCAGGGGTGAGCAGGTCTTCGACCCGTCGGCGGGCATGGTCGAAGTGCCTCCTCTCTACCTGAATCCTGTCCAGGACAGGAGGCCCTCCGTCCATCCCTGGCTTTATCTGCTCTCTCAGTGCCGCCATGCCTGCCTCTCTGCAGAGGGTCTCTATCTCTGCGCCGCTCAGGTTCTCGGTCAGTTCTGCAAGCTCGGGTATGGAGACGTCCCCGGCCAGGGGCATCTCTCTGAGGTGGATAGCCAGTATCCGTTCTCGAGCCTTTTTGTCCGGCAGAGATATATTTATCATCCGGTCGAACCTTCCCGGCCGGAGCAGAGAGGGATCGATCAGGTCGGGCCGGTTGGATGCGGCGAGGACCACCACGTCCCTCAGCTCCTCCAGTCCGTCCATCTCGATGAGGAACTGACTCACCACCCTCTCGGTGACCTGCGACTCCAGTCCGCATCCCCTCGCAGGAACTATGGAGTCGATCTCGTCGAAGAATATCAGAGCAGGAGACGCCAATTTCGCTTTTCGAAAGACCTCTCTCACCGCCCGCTCCGACTCCCCCACCCACTTGCTCAGAAGCTCGGGGCCCTTTACGGAGATGAAGTTTATCTGGCTCTCCGTGGCCACCGCCTTGGCCAGGAGGGTCTTGCCCGTGCCGGAGGGACCGTAGAGGAGGACGCCCCTGGGCGGCCTGATCCCCACCGACGAGAATACCTCAGGATACCTCAGCGGCCACTCTACTGCCTCGATCAGCTCTTGCTTCGCCTCTTCGAGCCCGCCGATGTCGTCCCAGTGGACCTCGGCCACCTCCACGAAGACCTCCCGCATGGCGCTGGGCTCGATCTTCTTCAGGCCCTCCTGAAAATCTCTTCTGCCCACCCGCAGTTCTTCCAGGACCTCGGGCGGTATATCCTTCTCGTCGTCCAGGTCGGGTATGAGCCTGCTCAGGGTGTGCATGGCCGCCTCTTTGCAGAGCGACGCTAAGTCCGCCCCTACAAAGCCATGGGTCACCTCGGCGATCTCCTCCAGATCCAGGGACTCGTCGAAGGGCATCCCCCTCGTATGGACATAGAGGATCTCCAGACGACCGATCTTATCCGGGATCCCGATCTCGATCTCCCGGTCGAAGCGTCCTCCTCGTCTCAGGGCAGGATCCAGGGCGTTGGGTCTGTTGGTGGCCGCGATCACTATCACCTCGCCCCTCGACGAGAGACCGTCCATCAAGGCCAGGAGCTGGGCCACCACCCGGAGCTCCAGGTCGCCGGAAACCTCCTCTCTCTTGGGGGCGATAGCGTCTACCTCGTCGATGAATACGATCGAGGGAGCGTTCCGCTCGGCCTCATCGAAGATCTCCCTCAGCCTTTTTTCGCTCTCTCCATAGAACTTGGAGATGATCTCCGGGCCGCTTATGCTCATGAACCTGGTATCGGTCTCTCCCGCCACCGCTCTGGCGATCAACGTCTTTCCCGTGCCCGGCGGTCCGTGGAGGAGAAGGCCCCTGGGTGGTGTTATCCCCAGCCTGTTGAAGACCTGCGGGTACCGGAGAGGCAGCTCGATCATCTCCCTGATCATCCTGATCTCTCTGGCCAGGCCGCCTATGTCCTCGTAGGAGATCTCTCTCACCGTCAGCTCATCGAGGGGTTCTTTGAGGATCTTGATATTGGTATTTGGGGTGACCAGTACCGGACCTTTGGGTGTGGTGTTAATCACCACGAAACCCAAAGAGCCGCTGATCATCTTCACCCGGAGGCGCTCGCCCTTGACCACCGGCCTGCCGGTGAGGGTTCGCAGAAGGTACTGGGGTCCTCCGATCAGCCTGATCTGCTCTGTGGGGGCGAAGACGATCCTATCGGCAGGCCGGACCGCGGTCTTCCTCACCACCACCCGGTCGTCGATCCTCACCCCCAGGTTGCTCCTCAGCTCACCGTCTATCCTGACGGCCCGATAGGAGGAGGTGGAGGAAGAAGATGAAGAAGAGAAAGATGAAGAAGAGTTCCGGTATCCCGGCCAGGCCACGGCGCAGGCGGTCTTCTTGCCCCGTATCTCCACGACGTCGCCATCATCCAGGCCCAGCTCGCGCATCATGTTCTGGTCCATCCTGGCGATGGACCGGCCGGCGTCCCTGTGATGGGCCTCGACCACCTTGAGAGTTATGGACTCGATCATGCTAAAGGTGCTTTGGTCTATATGGACCATCTGCCGTCTTTCTTCCGCACCTTTCCCAGCACGGCCAGCCTCTGGAGGCAGTCCTCCACCAAGAGGGGGGACATCCTCAGCATCTCGGCCAGGTATTCGGTGCTCGCCTCTCCCGAGAGGAGGGCGATGAGCGTCTCAGCTTCGAGTTGGTCCTCGGTATCCTCATCTATCAGATCGATTCCCAGGCGCTTCGTCTCCATCGCTTCGGCCTCGATCTCTTCCAGAAGGCATCTCAGCTGGTGGCGTTTCTCTTCAAGTTCTCTGAGACGGGCGCTGAGCTGGTCCAGATCCGGTGAACGGTGGACGTTCTTCTGGATGGTACCTTCGGGCCGGTAGGTCCTTACCCCGTAGGTGTGGGGCGTGACCACCACCTCCATGACCAGGCAATCTACGATCCTGAAGTACTTTCTGCGACGGTTATCGCGGTAGCACTCGATCAGGCCCGCACGCTCCAGCATATCCAGGTGGGATATCACCGCCTTGGGTCCCACGTCCAGGCGCTTGGCCATCTCGTTGAAGTAGAAGGGCCTGAAAGAGAGAAGCTGCAGGATGCGCCTGCGGTTCTCGTTTCCCAGTATATCGAGCAGCTCAACGGTCTCCAAAATGATCACTCAAACAGTAATTCCGTGTTAGTAACTTTTGGTGAATATATAAAGCTTTCGTCGATGGTCGAAGGATCGGGGGTTATTCATACGATCTCCGGCGGTGGCTGGTGCGGGGACGATCACTTATCAGCCTGCATGAGCTGCAGCTCGTCTCGATGCAAGCTTTCGGCACCTAGACATCAGGAAATGTAGGAGACGTTCCCTAGTGTCGAGTCATGCGTAAAATATCGTATCATGCACTCGTCATTCCCACGAAGGTGGGAATCCAGTTGGACCCCCAATCGTTACTCGAATCGGTC
>Ga0209121_10005761_pt1 | contig 11104 bp, 9 predicted proteins | sample Cruoilmetagenom3_FD_187292 | JGI IMG/M metagenome (GOLD analysis project Ga0209121, IMG submission 187292) | Oil polluted marine microbial communities from Coal Oil Point, Santa Barbara, California, USA - Sample 3 (SPAdes) (version 2) | ecosystem: Environmental > Aquatic > Marine > Oil seeps ...
GCCGATATTGCGCGCTTCCCCCGCACCGACAGGCACCGGCGTTTTGATAAACTTGACTTCCGGGAACTGCTCCACCAGCCCATATTTATCCATGCCAACAACGATGATCTCACAATGCTCTGACCCGGGTTGAGCCAATATGGATCTGAGGGTTTGATCAATGATCCTTGAGTGAAGACTGGGAATGATGATCGAAGTTTTAATTTTGAGGTTATCCATTGAAGAAGTCATTGAATCTTCTTATTTTTGAGTTATCGCGTTAAGAAGGCTGCCCCACGATTGATTAAAAAGAATTTCAATCTGTTTTTCTGAGAGTCGATCTTTTTTAAGCTGCGAAAGGATACTTTCAGCCAGAGTATCCGGGGCATTAGGTGGAACAATTTTGCATAATTCTGGCAGCTGCTCAATTAAATCGTCTGAGACAATCCGGGTTAATACCACTGGCAAACCGAACCCAAGCGCCGTTTTTACCGCGCCGCTTTGGGTTCCACCTGTGTAAGGCGCTGCAAAGAGATCGGAAATCTTAAAGAAGAGAGAGACCTCATCATCCGGTATGTATTGGTCAAAGATGTGGATAAAGGCTTGCAGGTTTTCCTTGTTGATTTGATCTTCATAGGCCGTTTTCTGATCCCAGAATTCACCGGCAACAATGAGGTGGATATTAGGGTCTTCATTAACACAGAGCCGCATTGCGTGGATCAGGTCGTGAAGCCCTTTATATTCTCGGACAAACCCAAAAAACAAGACAAACAACTTACCTTCCGGCAAATTGAGCTTTTGAAGGATTGCTTCTCTGCTCAAGCTTGTTGGGTTGGCGAATTTATAGATCGGATGGGGGACGATGGTGATCTCTGCGGCAGTTGGCAAAAAGCTGACCAGCCTGTCCTTTTCTTTGGCCGACATGACAATGAACTTGTTCGCCCGGGCCAGGACTCGTTTGGTCAGCCATTTATCGATTTTTCGGGCTTCATGCGGCAGGGTGTTATGGATGAGCAGGGTTGTTTTAATATCTTTCCTGTTTAACCGAGTCATGATGTGCGTAAAGCAGAGGCTCCAAAATGTCGTCCACCAGGGGATGATCACTTTTTGGGGGGCAAAGCGCCGGATGGTGGACACTGCTTTTGCCCAGGTGAAGGGATTCAAGGGGTGGATAATAAAATCCGCGTCCACTTTAATTCTTCCGGGGCTGTAATCTTTATCGCTTTTCCCAGGGTAGAGAATTTTTGGGTATTGATTCTTAAAGGAGATCATCTGGACCTCATGGCCCTCTTCCCGCAGTTTTTGCACCATTAGCGTCGTGAAATGGGCAATGCCGCCTCTATAAGGGTATACAGGTCCAATTAAGCTGATTCGCATAATAATTAATTTAACAATCCTGTCTGGTTTCTGTAGGCATTATTATAAGTTGGTTTTGGGCGGTCAACAATTCGGTCGGTAGCAGCCCTATTCTGAAATTTGGTAGATCTCAATGGTCGGCCCTGAATAACGAACCTCATCCGTGAGGCCAAGACGGTACTTAATGAAATACAGAATATTTTCAAGCTGCCCCAGGGTCCCCTCCTCATATGGAGAGGGTATATATTGCTTGATCAAGGGGAAGGAATGCCGGATTTCATTGTAAATATCGATGGAATCCTGATAGCGGTCTGGTTCTGCAAAATATCGATCATATATTGTCGAGGATAGAATGATGTAGTCTTTATTGGGGACTTGTTCATAAAAATTATCAAATAGCTTTGTTGGGAGACTTGGTTCAAGCGGCGTATACCCTTCATATATTGAGTTATCCCGAGTGACCCCAGCTAAATCGCAATATTCGGTGGAAATGACCCGGGTGTCCGTGAATTTCTTTTGGATGGGGATATAGAGCGTATAGACACTTTGTTGGATCAGGAAGAGGGAGATAAAAATCCCGCCAATCAGATTGATTCCCACTGAATATTTATCTTTTTTCTCTAAAAGGAAACCGCTTCCAATGGCGATGAGAAATAAAGGGGTGATGTACATTGGTAAAGCCCATCGTTCCCAATGCAAGGCCAAGGCGCTGAGCGCGACCCAATAGAAAAACCCATACAAGATTAGGATGTTTTGCATGGTAAATCTTTTGAGGAAGGCAAAAAGGCCGACAAGGAACAGGATAACGCCTAACAGGCCCACATAGGCGTAGAAGGTTTGCGCATAGAACCACAGATTGCCCAGCCACCCCAGGTTGTCCGCACCAAGATGGGTTGAACGCGATTCTCGGACGAGGGCTTCGATCACGGAGGAATAGTCTAGGAATAAATAGGGCGCAATAATGAAGAGCGTGACGAGGAAGATGAGGGCCATTTTGGCCGAATGGAGCAGGAAGGCTCGGAAAGGATGTGGCGTATTACCCTTATTCTTAATGAAGATTTGAAGGCCAATGGCAACCAGAATGATTGTGAAGGATAACAGCCCGGGATATTTTTCAGCAGTATTAACTGCCACAAAGACTGTTGCAATAATGAGAAACTTTTCTTTATTGGTGTTCAGGTAGCGAAGGGCGAAGGTGATCACCAACATAGTGAATAGGGTGATGGGGACATCGGGTGTGATAATGAGAGCGTGCTTTGCGAACAGGGGGAAGAAAGCGAAAATCAGGGCTGAGGGGAGGGCAATTCTGGGTTTGATTTCCTTCCCAATCTTATATGCTGCGATCGGTATCAATGATCCCATGACGGAAATAATCAGTCGGCTGTAATAATAAAAATCCAGATAGTGTTCGCTGAAGGTAAAATAGACGTTCTGACCATATTTGATATAACTGAACAGATTCAGGACGATCAGGTTCAGGTATTGAAGGACTTGATCTGGCCGGTTGAAATTTCCCGAATTAAGGGTGTGCAGCCGGGTCATATTTAGGACTGGATCAATGATGGCGCCTTCATCAGGGTGGGTGAGCAGGGGGAATCCGTGCTTCAGTCCAATTCGCCTGATAGCCAGAGAAATCAAGAAAATGAGGATGAGGAAGACCAGCTCGCTGACTTTGGGATGGGCCTGGATATGATGTTTAATTTTCCTGATGAGCTTTTTCATAGATAATCCCGATTAATCATCATTGGGTTGGATTCTAAACTCTGTTTAGGATGATGGTGGGAATAGAAAATTAATGGAACATCCTGATCATTCTGGAACAGAAGAAATTTGGTATATCGTTATTATATCGTCTGAATAAATGGAAACGATTCTCTCGCATTCTGCCAGTGCATCCGGCTGCAGGCTGCCGGTGCCTTCCCGAATATAGATATGATCCAGGTCAGCTTCCTCCACCATGTCCCAGAATGCTGTGTCACAGGTGGTGAGGGTGCTGGCCGTTTTTCCCCATTCGATTAACTGTCTGACGGAATCCTTATCCGGCGAGAACCCATAGAACACAGTCGGCACAAGCGACCAGCGACCGGTGTAGGGCAGCAACCAGCCCCCGCCATCAACCCCGCGGTAATTGTTGGTCTGCCAGTAAGCGGTGTTGATCAGAAAACGTGCGTCAGCCGGGATGTTCTCCTCGACCCAGTTCAGCGCGTCCAGATCGGCATCTTCTACCAATACTGTCACCGAATTGACTAAATGCGCGCTGAGGTCAAACCCCCAGATGCACCAGCCGGCGACCAGCAAGGCGGGGATCAGGGTGGAGATCCAACCTTGCTTGATCCACTTTGATAGCAGAACGCCTGCCTGCCAGAAAGCCCATCCAGCCCAAAGTGCTAAAGGCAGGAAAAAGGTAATCGCGAAGTGGTCCGGGCGGAAGGGTTTGAGGGCCAGGCTCCAGGGGGAGGCCAGAATGGCACAAACCACAGCCCATACGCCAAAGGCCACTCGCTGGCGGCTGATGAGGGCCCAGATCAGACCGATCGCCGCCGGGACCAGCAGCCAGTGGTTGCTGGCGGGACCCAGTAATTTCCAGATGTAGGTTACAGTTTCCGAGGCGACCTGGAAGCCATCGAGTACGTTGGGTAAATTGGATTCGATGCCGGTATTCAGGGAGGAGAGGCGCAGCATTCGCCATGTCCAAGGCAGGGCCAGGAGTAACCCCAGGCCCGCGCCGAACAGCCCCCCGCGGGCTGATACCAGAGCCGTCAGCAGGGTTTTCAAACGGGGCAGGAGGATTGTCAGGAAGAGGATGATGAGGAAGAAGGCCAGGAGCAGCGCAGTGAAATAATGGGTCAGCAGGACACCGCTGGTGAGGATGGCCAGGATGGCCGTTTCCTTTTTATTCCCGGGATGCTTTGCCAGGCGAAGTGCGGCGGCCATCGCCAGGGGTAATAAAACCATTCCTGCTGTCAGGGGGTAACGCCCCCAGGTGAGGAAATAGGCCGGCATGCGGGTGACGAGGCTCACCAGTACAGCCGCGGCCAGGGCAGGCCGCCAATCCTTCCAGAGTGTTTTACCCAGGGCATAGACCGACAGCGCTACAGCCGCATTCAGGAGCTGCCCGAAGAACAGGATAGCCTGGCCGATGGGCAGGTCGCTGAGGCTTGTGAAGAGTGCGGTAGCCGCGTGGAAACCGAAATGATAATAAAAGGGCTGATTCAGGTAGGGTGCCAGCGTATCCGGCACACTGCGCTGTTCGAGCATAACACGGATGATTAGGTAATGGTGCTGGGAATCGACCCAATTGGGGAGAATCAGGTCACGGGCCTGGTAAAAGCGCCAGGCGATCAGCCCGCCAAACAGCGCTAATCCGATGATCCAATACCAGAGATATTTTCGGTTAAATTGGGGTTTTCTCCGGATAAATCCAATAACCGCAAGGACCGCAAATACTGCCAGAAGCAAGCCGATTCCCCAGGTAGAGAATCTTACGCCCAGGGTGAAAGCCCATTCCGCCAGCAGGGCGATGGATGCCAGGCTGATGCCAATGATCTGCGCCAGGGCGACCATGGGGTCGCGGCCGCGCCGGCCCAGCCAGGCCCAGCCCGCCAATCCGGGCAGCAGCATCAGTCCCAGTGCGAGGATGGTCACAGCTTCCGAACGCCTTCCGGATCCACTTTTTCCAGCAGGTCCTGAATCGTCTTATTGAGAACCGGATGGACAAAATTGGGGGCAATCTCAGCCAGCGGCACGAGCACGAAAGCCCGATCCTGCAGCCGAGGGTGAGGAATCCGGAGGATTTTGCCATCAACAACCACTGACCCGTAAAACAGGATGTCAAGATCGATCAGTCTTGGACCATTGCGGAAGGTTTCCTCCCGGCCCATATCGGCTTCAATCGATTTGAGCAGGTGCAGCAAGGGCAGCGGTTGAAGAAGGGTGTCGGTTTCAATAACCTGGTTGAGAAATTCAGGCTGGTCCGTGTAACCCCAGGGCGGGGTGGCATAGACCGAAGATTTGCGGATCACGCGCACCCTGGGCGAGAGGGAAGCGATGGCCTGTTGCAGATTGGTTTCCCGGTCGCCGAGATTGGTGCCCAGGGCCAGGTAGACTGGCGAGGTCATAGTTAGACTACCTCCAGAATATTTAGCAAGTCAGCCAGCAGGCCATAGGCGGTGGTCTCCGGCCCGGGGTCGCTTTCGAGGATGCCCAGCCCGGGCAGCACATCCAGTTGGAACTGGCAATATGAGCTGGTGCCGTTGACGCTGAAAAGGGGTGAATCCGGCCCGACTCGTTGGGGGGCCACTTTGGTCACGATCTGGTCGTTCTGGCGCTCCGCGGAGCAGACCAGCTTCCAGCGTTCCCCCGCGGCCTGGGCTTCAGCGATCATTTCAGGGGTCACGCCGCGAATGCCGGTGCGGTCCACCTGTTGGGGCGTGAGCGGGGTGCCCATCAGCACGGTTACGAGGGCAGCCACCTTGATGGAGGCGTCCCAGCCGTCGATATCATTGCTGGGGTCGGTTTCAGTAATCCCGATTGAGCGGCCATACGCAACGGCTTCTTCCAGGGTCTGGTCCTGTTCCATCATTTCCAGCAGCAAGTTGGTACAGGAATTGAGAATGCCATGGAAGCTGATCAGGTTTGCACCGACCAACGGCTCCCGAAAGAGAGCGAAGATCGGCGCACCGTCCATCACGGCCGATTCAAACAGGAAACGCTTGCCCATCTTGTCTGCCAGCGCGGTCAGCTGTTGGTAGCCATGGACCACCGGGCCTTTGTTGGCGGTCACGGCGTGCAGGCCAGTCTCGAGGGCTTTCTCGATGTGGCTCAGGGCGGGTTGTCCTGTTTGGGGGTTCACCGGGGTAGTTTCAAACATAAAATCCGCCGGACAGTGTTCTATAAAGGCCAGGGCGTCGGCTGGGGTGTTCAGGGTATCGAGTGTATCCAGCGAGCCGCCGTTTTCCACCAATGCCAGGGCTTGCGCCAGATCCAACCCGTTGGGGTCAATGGCGCGGCCATGGGAGCCTGTGATGATTCCGGTTACAGTGAAGGATAAATCATATTTATCAGCCAGTTCAGCTTTCTTTTTCAACAGTAAACGGGCAAAGGCTTTGCCGACATTCCCAAAGCCCACCAGGCATAGGCGATAATTTGTTGTCATAAAATTCCTCTCAAACAATATTTGGCTTTTCTAATTTAACCACAGAATTATGGAGTTGCGTTGGATTAACCGGTCAATGCTTGCTGAACGAAGCTGGTTCCGGTTAGAATTGGGGGCATGACAGCAGATAATCACCGTGTTTTACTCTTTGATATTGACTGCACTCTGCTCAACCCAGCGGGAGAGGGACGGATTTACCTTTCGCAGGCCCTGGAGGAAGTGTTTGGTACGGCTGGCCCGATTGCGGACTTTCCCATGGCGGGGAAGACCGATTGGCAGATTGTGACTGAGCTGATGACCCTGGTAGGAATATCACCGAAACAGATTGATGCCGGTCGCGAGGCGGCTTTCGCTGCTTATGCCCGGTTGATTGCTGAGGCGGCACCGATTTTGAAAATGACGGTGCTGCCCGGCGTGCAGACGCTATTAGGTGCGCTTTCTCAGCAGCTGGAATTCGCCCTGGGACTAGTGACCGGGAATGTCCGGGAAGCTGTGCCATACAAACTGCGAGCTGTGGGAATTGACCCTGCTCAGTTCACCTTCGGCGCCTACGGCAGCGACCGGCTGCACCGCAACGATCTGCCGGGGCTGGCGATCACTCGGCTGGAAGCGAAATTAGGAAGGACTATTGACCGGGTACATGTCTTGGTGATCGGGGATACGTCCCGCGATATTGACTGCGCCCGGCATGCGGGGGCCAAGGTTCTGGCTGTGGCCACCGGTCATTCCCCAGTTGAGGAGTTGGAAAAATCTAGCCCTGATTACGTCCTTGAAAATCTGACGGATACTGAAGCTTTGTTGCAGATACTGCACTCTTATTAAACAACAACCTCTGGCCGGTTAAAACCAGAGGATGTCGATTCTTACTGAATAATCTCCGAAATTCAAACATCGTTAGGTGAAATAGATTGGGTTGCTGATCAGCGCGGGCAGGGGTGGGACGCCCGGCAGGAAGGTGCGGTAGATCTCCACCCGCAGGAATCCCGGCCCTGGCACCATTGCGACCAATTCCGCTGCGCCATCAGATGGTGCTTGCAGCAGATCAATATGGTCCGCGGCCCCCACCAGGCGGACAACATCACCAGCCTTCAGCTTCTTCACGCTGACCTGAGCGTTCAATCCCTCGTACCATTGGGTTGTCCCACCGAGGGTCGTTTCCCCGGCGGAGAAATCCACGGTTGGGCCGTTAGGTGCAAAGGTGATGAAGCTCTGCCCGGTACGCAGCGCAGCCAGGATGTCCTCGGGCGCATCGGAACCGGCATAGACGCCCATGCAGGGGCCGCCGAGAATCTGGAACAGGTTTTCCCGGTGGAAATCGCTGCCGCCCACTGCAGGGACTTTCTGCCCCGCAGCTAGCATCTGGTGCCAGAGGCCCACGGCCCGCAGGTTGCTTTCCCGCATGGGTCCATTCCAGATCTCAATCGCATCAAAGGGCAGTTGGGTCAGGTCGAACTGGAACCCGCAGGATTCATCGGCGGGGTGGTTGATCACGATCAGCGCGCCGCGGTCATGGGCGGTTTGGAAGCGGGCTAACATTTCCTCATCGGTATTGGTGAAGAAGGGCTCATCATAGGGTTTTTCCAGCCCCAAAAAGTTGGTATGGCCGCGGTAGTGGGTCCATTCCACGCCAGGGATCAGCGTGATGCCTGGGATGCGGGAAAGAACGGCCGGGCTGACCATCTGGTTGTGGTCGGTGATCGCCAGGAAGTCCAGCCCGTGTGTCCGGGCCAGCGCGGCTAATTCTTCCAATGTGAGGACGCCATCTGAGCCGACCGTGTGGGTGTGGATATCGCCCAACAGCAATTGGCGCTGTTTGGGAATGAAAGCCAGCTTATAGGTGACCGTTACACCCTCGGGTGCGACCTTATACGCGCCGGCCAGGATTTGCCACTCACCCGGAGTGAGCGGCTGGGGGAGGTAGCCTGGGGTAGCCGTTTTCCCGTTGATGAAGAAACTGGTTTTGTCTGATCCGGATGCGCCTGCCTGGGAGCCATCCGGCGCGACCAGCCCCAGATCGATGGTATTGATCTGCTCATGCGGTGACAAGGTGCCATTGGGCAGGGGCTGGGCCTCATCCCGGAATCGGGGGTAGGCATAGGATAACCGGAATTCAGCGATATTTTCGGGCATGGTGAACGGCACCGCCAGGTATTGACCCTGCTGTTCGGGCGTGATGGTGAAGGCGAGGGTTTGGGTGATCGCGTTCATTCGCCCCAACTGTTCTTTTCAGGTTCACCCAGGGCATAAACTAAAAACCGCTGGATGTATTTCTCCCAGAAGGGCCAGACATGCCCGCCCTCCTCCTTGTCATACTGGATCGGCACGCCCATTTTCTGGGCTGCGCCATAGAACATTTCGTTGAGTGGGAAGAGGTCATCCTGAAAGCCGCAGGCAATGTATAGCTTCGGCAGGTCCTCGAGATGTTGGGCAGCTTTTTGCAGCCAGACCATGGTGTCATGCGGGGTGCCGGCAAGTTTGGTCAGGTCGCCGAAGATGTAGGTAAACTCTTGGAACCGGGGGTCCTCCGGCTTCAGCTTGAGGATCTCCAATGAGAGGACGCCGGAGAGGCTGGCCGCCGCGGCGAAACGCTCGGGGTAATTCAGGGCTGCCTTGAATGCGCCGAACCCACCCATTGAGTTCCCGGCGATCAGGGTGTCTTCCCGTTTGGGGTCCAGCCCAAAGATAGCCTTGAGATATTTGGGGAGTTCCTCCATCAGGAAGGTGAAATACTCCTGCCCATTGGGGTTGTTGGTGTAGAAACTGCGCCCAATGGAAGGCATCACGACCACCAGGCCATATTGCCGGGCAATGGTTTCGATATTGGTATAGCGCTGCCAGGCGGATCCATTATCGCTCAGGCCGTGCAGAAGATAGAGCACTTTGCGCTTCTGCAGGGGCTGGTCAGCTAAGCGCTGGGGATCGGGAACGATCATGTAGAGCGGTTGGCAAACCTTGACGGTTTCGGGGGTGAAGTCGATTTGGATCAGGGCCATGGTTTACTCCTCTGCAACATCGAGGTTGGTCATGATCTCGAGTTCATCCGGTTTTTCCGGGCCGCGCGCATCCAGTTTCAGGAATAGGGAGAATCCCAGGCTGATCACCATCAGCACGGCCGGGAAGACCGTCATCAGGTAGCGGGAAGCCATCCCGGGCTGAGGTCCGGGAACGTCGCCGCTTTCAAAGCCAAAGAGCACACTGAGCAGCAGGAAACCGAGACTGGTGAAAAGACCGCTCAGACGGTTCATAAAACCCAGAGCGTTGGCGATAATGCCTTCGCGCCGCACATTATGTTTGCGGGTGTCTTCATCCATGATCCTGGCGCCGATCAGGTCCATTGTGGTGATCACGCCAGCAAAACCAAAGCCGACCAGAGCGCTGGCGATGATGGCGGTGATCAGGTTGTTGGCAAAGAACAGCGGGATAAACGCTACCGCCAGGGAGGCCAGGGCAATCCGCCAGATGGGGATCAGCTTTTGCTTGCGAACGAGCAGAGCCCAGACGGCGACACAGCCTATGGCGATCAGCAGCACGGAAGCGAACAGAAGAGTGGATTGGGCATCCGGAATTTGCAGGGTGTATTTCGTAAAGAAGGGCATCCCGGCCAGCACCAGAGACATTGCTGCACTATAGAAGGCGTTGGTCAGTCCGGCGATCCAGAAGTTCTTGTTGGTTACGAGGTCCTTGATGCTGTTCCAGAGTTTGGGCTGGACTTCATCCGCTTCGACCTTGCGCTCTTTGGAGGTCAGGCTCATATATAGGATCACCACACCACCCAGGACACCATAAAGGATTGATGTGGCGCTGAATCCAATGGCATTGGTGACGATGGGTGTCAGGGCAATGCTGATGATCATGGCGACCAGTTGGAATGCCTGGCGCATGGCGTTGGCTTTGGCCCGGCTGGCATCATCCGGGAATATTTCGGGGAACAGGGCGGCATAGTTGGCGTTGATCACCGAATCGAGGGTGCCGGTGAAAATATAGAACAGCATGGCCCAGGCCAGCAGGGAATTGCCAGCCAGGAAAGCAGGGGTGCTGTAGAAGGCGATCAGACCCAGCACCAAGAGCGGTGTGCCAATCACCAGCCAGGGACGGCGCCGGCCCCATTTAGTGCGGGTCCGGTCGGACAGGAAGCCGTAGACTGGGTTGTCGATCACATCAATGAAGGTGTAAATAAACAGGATCAGGGCGAAATTCTTGGTGGTCAGGCCCATCCGGTCCACATAGAATATGGCGGCATAGGTCTTGAGCAGGTTGATTGGGATGGACGTGCCAAACATCCCGATGGCGTAATTGAAGGTTTTCATCTTTTCGGATTTCATGGGGAGTCCCTCACTTAATTTGATGGAAAATTGACCTGAGATATCAGTGTTTCCATTTTAGCCGATATGGGAGGCGGCTACAACTCTGGGAGGTAAAGAGTGGATTAACTCCAGATTTACTGGAGGGACAAAACCTATCCCATGTTATACTATTTTCAGCATCCAATACCTGAGAAGAATTATGAAACTTGTCATTCAAATCCCCTGTTATAACGAGGTTGATACGCTGCCAGAGACTCTGGCCCAACTACCGCGGGCCATCCGTGGGTTCTCTTCCGTTGAGATCCTGATT
>Ga0209121_10005762_pt1 | contig 11102 bp, 9 predicted proteins | sample Cruoilmetagenom3_FD_187292 | JGI IMG/M metagenome (GOLD analysis project Ga0209121, IMG submission 187292) | Oil polluted marine microbial communities from Coal Oil Point, Santa Barbara, California, USA - Sample 3 (SPAdes) (version 2) | ecosystem: Environmental > Aquatic > Marine > Oil seeps ...
GGAAATAATATGAAGAATCTTCATATAAATTACCTCAATAATTAATTTCTATCACCGTTTGAATTTATTGCTCCTCTCCAATCAACCATTTCTCATCAGACGCTTAACCAATAGTTTTATGAATATTTTAGCTCATTATTTTAGAAAAAGAATACATAAATTTTCCGGAAGGACTGGGTTTTATTTCATCCACTATATTATAATTAACATTTGTTTTATGCCCCATTATCTTCCAGATTTTCTGATTAATTTCTTTAAATTTTACATTTTTGTTTTTTAACTTGGCTTTATCCATTAATACCAGATTAATAACTATAGAATCAACCGTTTCTTGAATTATCTGAAACTGCTTGATATTTTCTTGAAAATAAAATAAATCAATAAATACCCCGCCGTTTATATGGTCTCCAAATTTATTTTTAAAGTTACCTCTAATACGGCCAACCACCTTTTCCAAAAGCGGTAATCCACGTCCACATTGATTATTTTTATCAGATAAAATACCTCTATCCCCAACTTTATATCTAATCAAGGGCATAGTGTAATTGGTAAGTAATGTTATTATTATTTCACCTGATTTTCCTGGCTTCACTTCCTTTCCCTTCTCATCGACAATCTCTAAATAGTGAATATCGGGAATCAGATGCAGTCCCTGATCTTTTTCACAATTACAGGCAATATCGCTTACTTCTTGTGAGCCATAACGGTTAAATATGGTAGTACAAAATACTTTTTCAATTCGAGAACGAACTTCAGGATAGAGAACTCCAGCTGTGGTCATGATGGCATGCGGAGAATAAATTGATAAATGATGTTCCTGGATAAAGCGAGCCAATTCATCAATACTGTTCGTAAAAGCAAGTATTAAGCAAGGTTTTATATTATTGATCCTCTGCACATATTGATACTCGTCCTTCTCTGTCATCCTATCAGAATTTAGAATTATTACACCAGAAAGCTGTTGCCTTATATATCCTTCGAAACCCTGTCCACCTCTCAGAATATCTTGAAATGAACCCCATAACTTAACCATAGGTTCACCAAGTTTTCTCCCAGCCCATTCATTGAATATGATTTTATTGGCGGTAGCCCACCCAAAGTATTGTGCATCCTGATAAAATACGACTGGTTCTCCTGTTGAACCACCGGAAGTATTTTGATAATAAGTACGGTCTCTAAATTTATACAGTTCATCAAAATGATTTCTAATCACATCTTTAGTCAAAATAGGAAATTTTTTAATATCATCAAATATGCTATCTTCTGAAAATTGTATATTATGCTCTTTAATAATTTTTTTATAATAGGGGATGTTTTGAGTGGCATATCTAATCATTTGATAAAGTTTTTTCTGCTGAATTTTCTTATTTTCTTCCAGCGTATTCCATTGGTGATTACTTAATATTTTATAGCAACTTAATGCGTTAGAATTCTTGATATATTTCCAATAAAATGGAAAAACAATATTTCTTCGTAATTTTACGACAATAACTGAACCATTAATTAACATTACAAATTGCATCTCCCTTAAATGATCATTAAAACTATTTTAAGTAAATTTTCTAATTTTATTATTAAATTTTAATATTCTATATTTTAAAAATTTTATTATATTCACAAAAAATAAAAAACACTTTGGTCCAAACAAAGAACCAAACATATAGATGTAATATATAATACAAAACGGATACAGCGAAATCGCTTTTAGTAAATATCTTCGACCCTCTTTTGTTTTTCCTATACGGCAAAATCTAAGACCTATATAAAAATAATGCTTACTATGCACTCCCCGCCGTTTTTCCAACTCATTAGAATATTTTACTAAAATTTTATTTGCCGTAATAATTTTTAATGCCAAATTTCTAGAAATTTGATTAATGTGCAGCCTGCATTTTACAAGCGGAAGCTTAATAAGGGCAAACCTGTAATATTTTGCAATTCTTATCCACATATCCCAATCCTGCTGAGTATTTAGTAAATTATCAAATAAGCCAACTCGATGGAAACACTCTTTTTTTATAAGGAGAGTTGAGGGAGGACCTACATAATTTCTACTAAGTAAATCTTCATAGATATAACCTTCTTTTTTGGGATTGCGTAATTTATTCATATTTTTACCATTCTCATCTATATAACATAAATTAGAATAAACTGCTCCCACTTCAGGAGATTCACTTTGCAAAACTTTAATCTGCTTATCAAGTTTTTCAGGCAACCATTCATCATCTGAATCTAAAAAGGCAATATATTTTCCCTTTGCCACTTTAATTCCTGTATTTCTGGCTACTGAAATTCCTTTGTTTTTTTTATACTTTTTAATATATTTAACTCTTTTATCTTTAAAACCTCTTATAATCTCTTTAGTATTATCTGTCGAACCATCATTAATCACAATAATTTCAAAATCCTGATAAGTTTACCGCAAAACACTCTCAATGGCTTTATCGATAAAATTTGCCTGATTATAGGTTGGAATAATTACACTTACCGTTGAATTTTTTATCATAACTATCCTCTCTTATTCCCCCATTAAAGATTTATAGAAGAATTTAACCTCACTAAAAATATCATATTTGGAATAGCATCTCTGTAAAAGATACATAGCTGTAATATAAACACAAACGCTCGTTAGCACCATAGTAATAAACATTAATATAGCTAATCCCAGGGGCTGTTGTAGCGGATTCCAATATATTTTAGCTATATATATGCTTCCTGCCATGAATAATGAACAGAACAAGGGCGGCCAAAAGGTATCAAAATATTTTCTCCAGGATGCCTTGGTAATCTTTTGAGATAATGGATACCAAATAACCAACATTCCTGCTATACTCAAAATTACTCCTATTGCTGCTCCCGAAATACCCATAAATACTATTAAGGGATAAATAACAATTATTATGATTAATCCTCTAACTAACTGCATAAAAAATTCATATTTCGGGAATCCGCTTCCTACAAATAAGGGACTTCCTGTAGAAACAATTGATTTAATCAATCCTGCTACCGCAAGAAGCTGCATCGCTGTAACCATGGGCATCCACTTCTCACTTAAAAATACTCGTATGAATTCAGGAGCTAATAAAACCATTCCTATAGTAATAGGCAGGGAAACTGCAATAGTCAATCTCATAATTCGAAAATAAGCTTTCTGTAATCTGGTCTGTTCATCCTGAATTTTTGCATAAGCAGGAAATGCTACACTTGATATCACCTGGGTAATTTCAGTTTCTAACATATTTGATATCCTATACGCCATTTGATAAAATCCAAGAGCTGTAGCACTAAGTACTCTTCCCACAAATATATCATCGATGTGTTTACCTATAAATACCAATATGCTCGAACCAAGAATCCATCTCCCAAAACCAAAAAGTTCTTTTGCTTTTTCTATATCTTTACTCAAATGAGGCCTATAAGGATGAATCAAATAACTGACAATAATACTTACTACCTTCTCAGCAAGTAAACCAAGTACAAGGGCCCACACACTTCTTAGGACTATTGCAGCTACAACTGCGACGATAAAGTTTGTTGATATTCCCACAAATCGATATATGAATATTTTTTTAAATTCTAACTCTTTCTGAAAAAAGATAACCCCAACATTATTAAATGCTTGGAGAAAAGTTAAAAATCCCAATACTTGAATTATAGGGATAACTGCTGGGGTATGAAAAAATACGGCTACAAAAGGGGCTATAAGATAAAGTGTTACAAATACAATAAATCCTCTTATAATTAAAACTGTCCAAGCTGCATCAAGATAATTATCGGTATTTTCTTTTTTTTGAATTAAAGCTTGCCTAAAGCCAAATGTTGAAAAAGTTTCCAAAGCGGACATAGTAAGTAAAGCAATTCCCATTAACCCGAAATCAGAAGGGGCGAGAATACGGCCAATAATTATTAATCTAATTAAACTAAATATTTTTCTAATTACTTTGAGGGAAGAAATCCAAACTCCACCTTGAACCATTTTCTGTGGTAAGGTTTTTTTTGGTTTTGATAAATTCTCAGTCTTTTCTTCGACTTTGTTTTTTATTAGCAAACTCCATATCTCCTCTTAAAGTGAAGTGAACCTCTTAGACAAAACGCTTATAGATATATTTACTGATAATTCATCTTTAATTTAATATGTTACATACTTAATAATTCTTCATACAAAGCAACTGTTTTATCTATAGTTAATTGCCAAGTATGTTTACTTGCATATATTACGCCTTTTTCTTTTAATATATTTATTTCATCTTTATGTTCTAATATATATACTATACGCTCAAATATTTCATCTATACTATGAGTCTTGATAAAATAACCAATACCACCTGATGCTTCTCTAATCGAAGTATTATCAGACATCACGGGTATAACTTTCATTAAAAGCATCTCAAGTATAGGCAAACCAAAACCTTCGTAAGATGAAAGAAATAATCCCGCCATCGCATATCGATATAAACAAAATAAATGTTCTTTGGGAATGTATCCTGTCATTATAATATCTTCTTTTAACTTCAATTGCACAATCAACTTTCGTAAATTCCGCTCCATTTTTCCACTACCCATTATTACTAATTTAATTTTTCTCTTTTGAAAATAATCTTTATGCTTAAAAAACATCAATATGGCATCAGAATGATTTTTTCGTGGCGCTAAGGGTCCGGGCATAATTATATACTTATATTTTATAACTCCGTAATTAGAATAATAATCGTCAAATGATTGGTCCTTCATTTCCTCACAACTTTCAATTCCCAACGGAATTATTTCAATTTTATTCTCATATTTTTTACCATAATTTTTTATTATATCGTTATGAGTATGCTTAGATATTGCAATTATTTTCGTTGCCCTTTTTAAACTATTTAAAATTATTATTTTTCTATAAATCCGATATAAGGTTATACACTTTCTTTCTCTCACTTCATGATTTAAGCTCCGTAGATCATGTATGGTAACTATGCTTTCTACCGGAAGCGGAATAAACGGCATAAGATAATTTGTAAAATGAATTAATTCTATCTTGTATTTTTTTATATAAAATGGTAAAAAAAGGTTAAGCCATATAATATAAAGTAATTTACCTATAAACCCATAAATTTGTGAAAAGAAATATACATCCTTAAGATATAAAATCTTAAATTTATCCTGATATTTAGTAATATATTTCGCAAGTGTCACATTATAATTATACAGCCCTGTTTTAGTAAATCTAAAGGGAATTCCGAAATCTATTAAAATATGTTTCATATTTTAGCATCCCTAATACTGATATCTTTTTAAAACACAAATATACTATAATTTTCTACGATTTTGAGCAATATACTATCTGTTGTTCATATAAAAACTTTCACTTTTTCTGGTTATTGTACACTTCTTCAAAGACTCCTAAAATTTCTTTAGCTGTATTGTCCCAAGAATATTTTTTGATTCGTTCAAACCCTCTTTGTACTAACTTCTGTCTCAAATCCTTATCATTTATAGCCCTATCTATTGCATTTGCCATTTCATTTATATTGTATGGGTCAAATAAAAGAGCTGCACCTCCAACCACTTCAGGAATAGATGAGACATTAGATGCTAATATTGGTGTTCCACAAGCCATTGCTTCCAGCAGTGGAATACCAAACCCTTCATAAAGTGAAGGGAAGACAAAAAGAGAAGCCGCGTTTATTACCACAGGCATTTCTTTCTCCGGAATAAACCCAGTGAAAATTATATCATCTGCCAGGCAGGTCTTGCTCGCTTTCTCTAATAAATTATTGTAAGTTTTTTTCTTTTCGCCTATTACAATAAGTTGATAATCTTCCCTGATATGTTTAGGTAAAATACTATATGCATCGATTAATCTATCGTGGTTTTTTCGCGCACTCAAAGGTCCAACAGTAAGAATAAATTTTTTCCGAATACCGTATTTTCTTTTCACTAATCTTTGCAAGGATGAATCAGCTATTGGTTTAAATAATTTTTTATTGATTCCACAATATATTACTTTAACTTTATCCTTTGGAACATTTAAAATTAATACAATATCTTTCTTAGCCCAAACAGAAATTGTTATAATTATGTCAGCTCTTTGAGAAGAGTATTTTATATAATTTCTGATTCTAAAACCACTTATCCCTGGCCAAATTTCAGGAAACAGAAAGGCAATCATATCGTGCATAGTAACCACCATTTTAATATTTCCCTTAAAAATTGGAAGAACATAACGAGGGTTAAAATATATATCAATATTATTTGCTTTAAGTAAAAATGGTAGAAAAAATAGATTCCAAAGGTCCTTTATAAAATAATGTTTACGAGTAATAGAGGACACTAATATTGTGAAATTATCTGTAGAAGGGATAAAACCTCCATCCCCATGCTTGTTAACTATAACAAAATATTTATTTTTCTTATCTATATCCGCCAAATGAGATATAAGCTCTCTGATATAAACTCCAATTCCTCCTCTTGTGTCTCCCATGCGCGCATCAATCGCAATTCTCATCTATTTTTTCTCCAAACAAGTCTTATAAATTTGCAGCTTATAACTTGCATATTGCAACTTATTTTTTTGACTGGTAAATTGGTGAACCGTGAAATTGAATTTGGGGCTGGCTAATTAAATATAAACCAATATCGCTATAACTCCAAAAATCGCTTCTACTCCCATTAACACCAGCACCAGATTCCTTTCGCTGATCCCGCCCCAGACTTTCATTATTAATTGACACAGACCTACTGGCCCACTATCCGGACAATATAATTTTCCTTCTTTATATATTCCCCACCAATTTTTACCTGGAAAATGACTCTTGGCTTTAATTAAAAAATCCACCATATAGGGAATCACTAAAATAACTCCTGCTGCCTCAAAATTACCAATAATTACTGCACTTGCAATAACTGCTCCGATACTTAAAGTCCCCACGTCCCCTACTAAAATTTTAGCCGGATACCAATTATAGTATAAAGTAGCCAATAATGCTCCCAATGCTGCCATTAAAATTATAAAAGCAGTAGTCTTCCCCATTAAATAAGCAATTATAGACAACGACCCAATAGCCATTATTCCCATCCCTGCTTCCAAACCATTAAAACCAGCCAGCATATTTACTGCATTAACTGCTCCGGTAATCCCCAAAGGCACCAAAATCAGAGGATAAAAGATACCAAAATTTATTATTTCCAATCCGGGGATTTTCATCAGGCTATAACCTTCTTTTATAGCCATTAAAGGTAAAGCCGCAAATATCGGTATAATTGCCTTAATCCATTGGCGCATTGAAATTAAATCATCAAAAACTCCGATTATCACCACAATCAGTACAGTAGACAAGACAGCCAAAATTGAAGTTAAACTGACCGAAAGAAATAAATCGAAAAAGGTCCTTAAAAAAATAGCAAACACTATTCCTACTCCAAGGCCAGCCGCTATTACCAACCCACCCATTTCCGCAATCTCTTCCTGCTTTTCACTATTCATATTCTTCCCCACAATTCCTGCCTTTTTTAAGCGAGGGATTACTACGGGAAATCCCACAAAACAAACTGCGAATGATATTATAAAAATTAAAAATATCATATATCCCCCCTTCTACTTTTTCGGATTCGTAAAACTATCTTATTAAAAATAAAGTAACTAAAAAATTTTCCATCCCCATTTATTAAAATATTTTACAGTAGATACAAGGCTAATCAATAATAATTTGATATTTTCATGAGAACCTCGTTCCCATAAATGCATGACGCTCGTGTAAGGATAAAATAAGGCTCTTGAAATTTCTCCAATTCTGTGAGTAATATCTGCATCTTCGAAATACATAAAAAAATTTTCATCAAAACCACCGATTTTTTCCAACACACTTTTTCTAAAGAGCATGAATGAGCCGGATAAATAGTAAACATCCATGATTTTATTGTAACCAGTATCTTTCATTTCAAAAAAATCAATTCTCTTTTTAAATAATTTTTGTATAAATCCAGGCGTAAACCTTCTTATACATAAATCAAAAAGACATGGTAATCTTTTGCACAGATATTGTATTGTTCCATCGGGAAATACTATTTTTGGAGAAATTAAACCAACATCAGGATTTTTTTCCATAAAGTTTAAAAGTTTTTCAATTGAATTTTCTGTAAAAATAATATCAGGGTTTATAACTAAATGATATTTCCCTTTCCCTAATTTAATAGCTATATTGTGAGCTGCACCAAAACCAATATTTTTGTCATTTTTAATCAGTTTTACATTTTTAAAATTATTCTTAATAATCTTGACAGTATTATCAGTGGAACCATTGTCAACGATAATGATTTCATATTGTACATTTTTAATATGTTTAAATATGCTATCCAAACAATCTCCTATCACTCTATCACTATTATAAGAAACAATAGAAATGGATATTTTCATAAAATTTTCTCTACTCTCTTCCTTTACACTCCCATTTTTCGCTTCAGCCAAATTTTTATTAATACAGCATACAATTTTGGCAGGGTATCTTCTATTATATTTTTAAAAATATATTTATATAATCTTGGAAAATATTTCAATAAGACAACTGAATCAAAATAGTATTTTATTATATTCGTTCTATGTTTTATGATATGAATTCTAATATGAAAAAACCTAAATAAAATATTAAAATACTTTCTATACTTTAGAGTATTTTTTTGTTTACCAAATAAAGTCAAACAATTTAAATGTTTTTGAATATTGTCCAATTTGCATTTATCATCTTTTTTTATAACATAAAAACCTATTGCGTTACTATCATGAATTCTGTAACTCATGAGTGCCTTGTCTAATTTTCCTATTTTATATTTAAGAGACACTTTAAACATAAGCCACCAATCATATATGACATCATCAGGAAATGGGAGAATATCATCAATCAATTTCCTTCTAAAACATACAGAGCAACCATTTGTGATATTTCTAAGTAAGAGATACTTGGTGAGATTTTTAGATTGGAGATTATCTGTATAAATTAATTTTTGGAAAGATTTCGCAATTAATCTGCCGTTTGAATTAATGACCCTTAAATCACAATAAACAAGATCATATCCACATTCAATTTTATGAACCAGCTTTTCTACTTTTGCTTTATCCCACAAATCATCCTGGTCACATAGAAAAATATAATTTCCGCTTGAAAGCATTATACCTTTTTCAAAACTTTTATTGACTCCAAAATTTAACGGATTAAAATATAATTTTATTCTTAAATCTTTTTTTGCATACCCTTGAAGAATCTGAACTGTATTATCAGTTGAATTATCATCAATAATTATATATTCAATATCTTTATAAGTTTGTAATAGTATCGAATCTAATAAAGAAGATATATATTGAGAACCATTATAAGTTGGAAGGATTATGCTAACTTTGGACATTGTTTTAATTCTCCATCCCACAATATTAATCTGTAGACTATTTAAATGTATAACGTATCTATCAAATACTCTTTTATTTTTTTTATACCTAATGCTGAATTATTTATATATAAATAGATTTAAGTTAATACCTTTATTTATATAACTTTTATTCTTTTATAAAGATCAAAATATTTTACAATTATAGAACCACAAAAATATCTATCTATTCACATCTTAACTTATAATTCTTTTCTAACCACTTTTTATATTCTCCGCTTTTTACTCTGTCTACCCAATCTTGATTTTCTATATACCATTTGATGGTAGTATCCAAACCTTTTTCAAAATTAAGCCGCCTACTCCAGCCTAATTCGCTTTTTATTTTATCGCAATTGATAGCATATCTTCTATCATGCCCAGGTCTATCTTTAACAAAAGTAATTAATTTTTTGAAATAATTTTTGTCTTTTTCCTTTATTTTCGCTATCTTCTCGCAAAGAAAATTAACTAACTTTATATTCTCCCATTCATTCTCTCCGCCAATATTATAGGTCGAGCCAACATCTCCCTTATTCAATATCTCCCAAATCGCCTGGCAATGGTCTTCTACATACAACCAATCTCTAATATTCTTTCCATCACCATATACTGGCAGAGCTTTCTCTTCTAAAATATTTAAGATCATTAAGGGGATTAATTTTTCCGGAAACTGATAAGGTCCATAATTATTTGAACAATTAGAAACGGTTACGGGTAAATCATAAGTTTTATGATAAGCTCTTACCAGATGGTCTGAAGAAGCTTTAGAGGCAGAATAAGGACTATTGGGTTTATAAGCAGTATCTTCATAAAAATATTTCCCCTCTTGGATTGAGCCGTAGACTTCATCAGTACTGATATGATGAAAAAGTACATCTTCTCTGCCTTTCCAATTTTCTCTTACCACTTCTAAAAGAGTAAAAGTTCCCATTATATTACTTTGCACAAAATCTTTGGGTCCAAAGATTGACCTATCCACATGAGATTCGGCAGCAAAATTAACTACGGTATCAATCTCATATTTTTCAAAGACCTTTTTTAAAGTATCAAAATCACAGATATCTGCCTTCTCAAAAAAGTATCTTTTCCCTATGTAATCGCTGTCTATTTCCTGCAAATTTTCTAAATTACCGGCATAGGTCAGTTTATCTATATTGATAATCTTTCCATAAAAAGAGGTATTCTTAAAAACATAATGGATAAAGTTCGAACCGATAAATCCTGCTCCCCCGGTTACTAAAATGTTTTCTAATTTCCTTTTCATTTCTCCACCTCACTTTCTATCCCTTTCCTATTCTCCCTCAAAGATATCAGAAAATCTTCCAATGCCTTATCCCAATCTCTAATCTTTAGATTAGATTCTTTCTTTATCTTCTCTTTGGATAAGACTGAATATCTTGGTCTTAAAGCTTTCGTAGGATAATCCTCTGTCTTAATAGGGTCTATTGCTATTTTCTTATTGTCTTCAATTAATCCTAATCTCTTTGCTTTTTTATAAATAGCCCTGGCAAATTCATACCAGCTGGCTGCTCCCTCATTGGTAAAATGATATATCCCATAACTATCCGAATCATCTTCTATTATCTTTAAAATAGCTTTGGTTAAATCAATAGTATAAGTCGGAGAGCCCCACTGGTCTCCCACTACCTTTACCACTTCTTTTTCTTTAAATAATCTTAACATAGTATAAACAAAGTTAT
>Ga0209121_10005763_pt1 | contig 11098 bp, 11 predicted proteins | sample Cruoilmetagenom3_FD_187292 | JGI IMG/M metagenome (GOLD analysis project Ga0209121, IMG submission 187292) | Oil polluted marine microbial communities from Coal Oil Point, Santa Barbara, California, USA - Sample 3 (SPAdes) (version 2) | ecosystem: Environmental > Aquatic > Marine > Oil seeps ...
ATGATGAAGTAATGCGTTTTTGCCATGCCTTTATGCTCGAATTAAATAGACATATTGGTCCAAACACAGATGTGCCAGCCGGGGATATAGGCGTAGGTGCCAGGGAAATTGGCTTTCTTTTTGGTATGTACAAGAAAATTAGAAATGAGTTCACCGGAGTATTAACTGGAAAAGGCCTTTCTTGGGGAGGTTCTAAAATCCGTCCTGAAGCAACAGGCTATGGTACCGTATATTTTGCGCAAAGCATGCTTAAAATCAAAAATGATGATATAAGTGGTAAGACTGTTGTTATTTCAGGTTCTGGGAACGTTGCCCAGTACGCTGCTGAAAAAGTGATTCAATTAGGTGGCAAGGTTGTTACCTTGTCAGATTCCAGTGGATACATCTATGACAAAGATGGCATCGATAGTGATAAATTGGACTTCGTAATGGATTTGAAGAACAATAGACGAGGCCGTATTTCTGAATATGCTGATAAATATGCGTCGGCAACTTTTCATAAAAGCGAGAAACCTTGGGGTATAAAATGTGATATCGTATTACCCTGTGCTACACAAAATGAACTGAATCTTGACCATGCACAAGAATTGATTAAAAATGGTTGTAGGTGCGTTGCTGAAGGAGCCAATATGCCTTCAACTGCTGATGCGATACATGCTTTTCAAAATGCAAAAATATTGTTCGCTCCAGGTAAGGCTTCGAATGCTGGAGGTGTTGCCACTTCTGGTTTGGAAATGTCACAGAATTCGCTACGAATTAGCTGGACAAGGGAAGAGGTTGATGAAAGATTAAAAGGCATTATGTCAGATATTCATGATTCTTGTATCGAATATGGTATGGAAAAAGACGGATACTGTAACTATGTAAAAGGCGCTAATATCGCTGGCTTCGTTAAAGTGGCGGATGCAATGCTTGCGCAAGGAGTAATCTAAACCACTTATATATAATACTGAAAAGGCTTTCCATGAATTGGAAAGCCTTTTCTTTTTGTCCTCTTTTCTTGCAGATACTTTTATCTTTGAAGAAACCGAAGCATCATTCATGCAAGTAACTACTAGGGCTATTGTATTATCCTCGCTTAAATATGGCGATACAAGCTTGATTGTAAAGGCATTTACATTGTCTGACGGGTTAAAAACATACTTGCTAAAAGGCGTGCTCACCTCTAGAAAAGGAAAGCTAAAAGCGGCTCACTTTCAACCTTTGACCCAGCTCGAATTGGTGGCGAACCACAAAAATAAAGGCACCTTGGAGGCAATTCGTGAAGCACAGGTAACCTATCATTACCAAACATTGCATTCTGTGATATCAAAGAATGCGATAACCCTTTTCTTGGCCGAAATGTTGGCCAATAGCATCCAGGAAGAAGAACGTAACGAAGGGTTGTTTTATTATGTGGAAAGTGCACTTCAATGGTTGGATACAAATACTGAAATTACCAACTTTCATATGTATTTCTTAATTGGTTTAACCAAGTATTTGGGTTTCTATCCTGATACCACAAACACTTCGGGAACATACTTTGACCTATTGGAGGGAGAGTTTACGAATACCCTTACATTAAATCCTAATTTATCTGGAGAGAATTTAAGTTTCTTCAAAAGGTTTTTGGGCATAAATTTTGATGCAATACATAAAGTCAAGATGGGGAAGGCGAACAGACAGGAGTTGTTGCGATCTTTGGTTCTTTATTTTGAATTACATTTGCAGGGATTTCGAAAACCTAAGTCGCTCGCTATTTTAAATGAAGTTTTCAGCTAGTATGAACAAGGTAGTATTTTTCATATTTTTCATGTTTTTTGCTATCGGTTCTGCTCAGGAAATAAGGGTTTTGGACTTGTATACCAAAGAACCCATCATCAATGTGGCAGTCTTCAATGCCGATAAATCTAAAACAGCACTATCTGATCTGGATGGTAGTTGCGATATTTCCAGTTTTAGCAGCAATGAGCGCATCACTTTTAAACATATTAGTTATGAGGTTTTCAAATCATCCAAATCACAATTACTAAGGAACAATGCTAGGGCCTATATGGTGATCAAACCTGAACAGTTGGATGAGGTGGTTATGTCAATCTCCAAATGGGAGCAACAGAAGAAAGATATTCCGCATAAAATCGCCTCTATAGATGCCAGGTCAATTGCATTTGCCAATCCGCAGACATCGGCAGATTTATTGCAAAATAGTGGTAAGGTTTTTGTCCAGAAAAGTCAATTGGGAGGTGGCAGTCCAATGATCAGGGGTTTTGCCACCAATAGATTGTTGTTGACCGTTGATGGTGTTCGAATGAACAATGCCATTTTTCGTGGAGGGAATGTTCAAAATGTAATAGCAATTGATCCATACGGCATAAAGAATACTGAGGTTATTTTCGGTCCGGGATCGGTCATTTATGGAAGTGACGCCATTGGTGGCGTAATGAATTTCTATACGAAAAATGCAATGCTTTCAAATACTGATAGCCTTTCATTTTCAGGCAATGCCAATTATCGTTTTGCCTCAGCAAATAAAGAAAATACGGCCCATTTAGATTTTAATCTTGGCAAAAAGAAATGGGCATATTTAACCAGTGTTTCCTATAACAGTTTTGATGACCTTAAAATGGGATCCAGAGGTCCGGATTCCTATTTAAGAAAAAATTATGTTACTACGGTCAATGGTGTTGACGCTTTGGTAGCTAATGCTAATACTCAGCATCAAGTTTCTACAGGTTATGACCAAGTAAATTTGATGCAAAAGATAACCCATAAACCCAATAATAATTGGAATTTGAATATGGGATTGTTTTATTCTGAAACATCGGATTATTCCCGTTATGATAGATTGATAAGACCTTCCGAGGATGGTATGGGACTTCGTTCTGCCGAATGGTATTACGGCCCCCAAAAGTGGTTTATGGGGAATATTCAATTAAATAAAAAAGGGAAGGGAAAGTTTTATGATGGACTAAAGATAACCACTGCGTACCAGTATTTTGAAGAAAGTCGAAACGACCGCGATTATCAAGATCCCATTTTGTATTCCACAAAAGAAATGGTCAATGCCTTATCTACGAACATAGATTTCGAAAATAAGAAAATCGGAGACCTCAGGTTGTATTACGGAACAGAATATGTATATAACTACGTAAATTCAGAGGGTAATCAAAAGAATGTCTCCACAAATGTAAAAACAGATGCAGCATCCCGTTATCCGGATGGTTCATCTTGGCAAACTGTGGCGGGTTATCTCAGTGGGGAATACCAAGCAAAACCTAATTTCACACTACTTTCCGGTTTGCGATACAGTCATGTTTGGATTGATGCCGAATTTGATAAAACCTTTTATCCTTTTCCTTTTGCCAATGCAGATTTAAGCACTGGAGCACTTACTGGCAGTTTAGGTTTTAGCTGGTTTCCAAGAGTGAACCTTCAAATCACCTTTAATGGGTCTACCGGTTTTCGTTCCCCAAATATAGACGATGTGGGTAAGGTCTTTGATTCTGAACCAGGCTCCGTTGTTGTTCCCAACCCTGATTTAGAGCCAGAATATGCCTATAATGTTGAATTGGGAATTCAAAAAAATTTAAAGGACAAAGTGGTTATTAAAGGAGCTGCTTTTTATACCTATTTGGTAGATGCCTTGGTACGAAGGGATTACCAGTTTAATGGTCAATCTCAAATTGAATACAATGGTGAATTGAGCAATGTACAGGCCATGCAAAATGCCGCTAAAGCTTATGTTTATGGATTTGAGTTTGGTTTAGAGGCATTTCTTTCGGAAAACTTGTCACTAGTTTCTAATTTGACTTTAACAGCGGGGATTGAAGAAGAAGAGGATGGTACCGATACGCCTGCAAGGCATGTTGCACCAACGTTTGGTGATTTTCATTTGGTCTGGAAAAACCAAAATCTAAAGACCGATTTATTCCTTAATTACAATGGCGAGATTGCAAATAACGATTTGGCGACTTCCGAACAAAACAAAAGTTACATTTATGCTTCGGACTCGAACGGATTGCCCTATTCCCCTTCATGGTATACTTTGAATTTGCGCAGCCAGTATAATCTCACAAATGCTTTTAAAGTCAGCCTTAGTTTAGAGAACATCACAAACCAGCTTTATCGCTCTTATTCATCAGGTATTGCAGCTCCAGGCACCAATCTGATTTTAGGGGTAAGTTATAGTTTTTAAACAAAAAACCCCGACCAGTTGGCCAGGGTTGTACTCTATTTTCAAGTGTAGTTAATCCTTAACAACATCTTTAACTTCCTTGGCTGTTTCCTTAAGTTTATCAGCAGCTTCACCAGCAGCATCTTTGACTCCTTCTCCAGCTTCTTTAACATCTTCAACTGCTTCACCAGCAGCATCCTTTACGCCTTCAACTGCTTCACCAGCAGCATCAACAGCACCTTCTGCAGCTTCGCCAGCAGCCTCAACGGCATCACCAGCAGTGTCAACAGCACCTTCTGCAGCTTCGGCAGCTTGTTCTGTAGCATCTTTGGCTTTTTCAGCAGTTTCTCTACATGACACGAATGATACGCTCATCGCTACCATCAAAATTGCACTTAAAATAACTCTTTTCATTTTGTTTTGGTTTTTGTGTTTATTTTATTTTAACTGCAATGATATACGTAACATTCCCATTTTTGGATGCTTTATTTTGACATTTATTGAATATGGAGTTAAATGCCTGTATTTCATTTGGTGTAATTTGGAAATAATTCAATCTAAAGTTATAATTTTGCAGCCTTGTTAAATAAAGCATTATAAGCGCTAGAATGAAGTTTGCCGGATACAAAGGATTGGATTTACCTAAGGTTGCAAAAGAAGAACTGCAGCACTGGAAAGAACATGCTATTTTCGAAAAAAGTGTTTCCGCTCGAGAAGGTAATCCCAGTTATATATTTTATGAAGGTCCGCCTTCGGCAAATGGAATGCCAGGAATTCATCATGTAATTGCTAGAACTATCAAGGATATCTTTCCACGTTATAAGACCATGAAAGGTTTTCAGGTGAAAAGAAAAGCGGGTTGGGATACACATGGACTTCCTATTGAGTTGGGTGTTGAGAAAGAGTTGGGTATTACCAAAGAGGATATTGGAGTAAAGATTTCTGTGGAAGCATATAACGAAGCCTGTAAGAAAGCAGTAATGCGTTATACCGATGTGTGGAATGAAATGACCGAAAGAATTGGCTATTGGGTAGATATGGATGACCCTTACATCACTTACAAGTCCAAATACATGGAATCGGTTTGGTGGCTGCTAAAGCAGATTTATGATATGGGCTTAATTTACAAAGGATATACCATTCAACCGTATTCACCAAAAGCGGGCACAGGTCTAAGTTCGCATGAATTGAATCAGCCTGGAACATATCAGGACATAACAGATACTACGGTTACCGCCCAGTTTAAGGTTAAAAGGGAATCGTTGCCCAGTGCTTTTGATAAAATCGAAGGCGCTATTTTTATCCTAGCTTGGACCACCACGCCATGGACGCTACCTTCGAATACGGCATTGACTGTTGGGGCAAAAATCGAGTATGTAATAGTTAAAACCTTTAATCAATATACTTTTGAACCGATTAAAGTGGTTTTGGCAAAAAGTTTGGTCGCAAAACAATTCAATGGAAAATTCTTTGAAGCTGAGAACGAAGACGCCTTTGCCGATTATTCTTCAGATAGCAAAAAGATTCCATTTAAAATTATTGGGAATGTAGTCGGTAAGGAATTGGTAGGCATAAAATATGAACAGTTATTACCCTATACGTTACCCTATCAAAATCCTGAAAATGCATTTCGGGTAATTTCCGGGGATTTTGTAACTACTGAAGATGGTACGGGAATAGTACATACGGCTCCTACATTTGGTGCCGACGATGCCATGGTTGCCAAGCAAGCCGTTCCTGAGGTACCACCTATGTTGGTCTTGGACGCGAACAACAACCCTGTTCCATTGGTAGATCTACAAGGTAAATTTAGACCGGAGATGCAGGAATTGGGTGGTAAATATGTCAAGAACGAATATTATGATGATGGCGCAGCCCCAGAAAGGTCTGTCGATGTTGAAATTGCCATTCGATTAAAAGAAGAGAACAAGGCATTTAAGGTTGAAAAATATGTGCATAGTTATCCCAATTGCTGGCGTACCGATAAGCCTATTCTATATTACCCCTTGGATTCTTGGTTCATCAAGATAACCGATGTTAAGGATCGTATGTTCGAACTCAATCAGACCATTAATTGGAAGCCCAAAGCAACTGGTGAAGGTAGGTTTGGCAACTGGTTGGCAAATGCCAATGATTGGAATCTTTCGCGTTCACGTTATTGGGGAGTGCCACTACCTATTTGGCGTACTGAAGATGGTACAGAGGAGCTTATTATTGGTTCGGTGAAGGAACTCAAGAGTGAAATGGCCAGGGCTGTTGAAGCTGGTGTTTTAGGAGAGGATATCTTTGACGATTTTGTAGTGGGCGATATGAGTGAAGAGAATTATGATAAAATAGATCTTCACAAAAATATAGTTGATCAAATTACCTTGGTTTCCAATTCGGGCAAACCTATGAAACGGGAAAGCGATTTGATAGATGTTTGGTTCGATAGTGGTTCTATGCCCTATGCACAATGGCATTATCCTTTTGAAAATCGGGATTTGATTGATAAGGGACAGACATTTCCTGCAGATTTCATTGCTGAAGGAGTTGATCAAACCCGGGGATGGTTCTATACTTTGCATGCCATAGCTACCATGGTGTTCGATTCTGTGGCCTATAAGAATGTGGTGTCAAATGGCTTGGTCTTGGACAAGGATGGCAAGAAAATGTCGAAACGACTTGGTAACGCTGTCGATCCCTTCGAGACCATGGACAATCACGGACCAGATGCCACACGATGGTATATGATTTCAAATGCCAACCCTTGGGATAACCTTAAATTTGATATTGAAGGTATCGTTGAGGTAAAACGAAAATTCTTCGGAACACTTTATAATACCTATTCGTTCTTTGCGCTATATGCGAATATTGATGAATTCTCCTATGCTGAGGATCACATTCCCTTGAATGAACGCCCAGAAATTGACCGTTGGATATTATCTGAATTACATACGTTGATCAAAAAGGTAGACGAAGCCTATGCCGACTATGAACCAACTAAGGCAACACGGGCTATTTCTGATTATGTCCAGGAAAACCTCAGTAATTGGTATGTGCGTTTATGTAGACGACGTTTCTGGAAAGGGGATTATCAAAAAGATAAGATTTCTGCCTATCAAACATTGTATACCTGTTTGCTTACGGTAGCAAAACTCTCAGCCCCGGTAGCACCATTTTTTATGGATCGTTTGTATAAGGATTTGACCAATACCACTTTAAAAGATAAGTTTGAAAGTGTGCATTTATCGCATTTCCCGGAATATGATGCATCGTTGGTCGATGCAGCATTGGAAAGTAAAATGGCGAAAGCACAGACCATTTCATCATTGGTGCTCTCTATTCGTCAAAAGGAAAAAATAAAAGTCCGCCAACCTTTGCAAAAGATAATGATTCCTGTTTTGGATGATAAACAGAGGCATGAGATTGAAGCTGTTGCCGATTTGATCATGTCAGAAGTCAACGTTAAGGAAATAGAACTCCTAGATGATGCATCAGGTATTTTGGTGAAACGTATTAAACCTAATTTCAAGGTTTTAGGCCCAAAATACGGCAAAGAAATGAAGCAAATTACACAGAGTATAGGTGCTTTAGGACAGGGAGACATCCAAAAAATTGAGCAGAAGGGCGAAATATCATTACAAATTGAAAATAAAATCATTAATTTACAGTTACAGGATGTAGAGATATCTTCCCAAGACATTGAAGGTTGGTTGGTAGCGAGTCAAGGACCACTTACCGTAGCCCTAGATGTTACGATCAACGATGATCTTAGAAAAGAAGGTATTGCACGGGAGCTTGTAAACAGAATTCAAAACATTAGGAAGGAATCTGGTTATGAGGTAACCGATAAAATTGACATAAAAATCTTAAAAGATGGTCTGGTTGAAAATGCCGTTGAAAGTAATTTAAGTTATATTAAGACAGAAACGCTAACAGCAGAACTGAATTTTGAGGATAAATTGGAAAATGGCACGGCAATTGCCTTTGACGAAGTGAACACAAAATTGTTTATTGAAAAACACTAATAAAATGGCACAAGATTTAAACGTAAGATATTCAGATAAAGATTTGGCAGAATTCAAATCTTTGATCGAGGAAAAAATAGAGAAAGCAAAAAGTCACTTGAATTTATTGAAGAGTTCTTATATGAACGATGGTAATAATGGTACTGATGATACCTCGCCCACGTTCAAGGCTTTTGAAGAAGGCTCACAAACTATGAGTAAAGAAGCGAATACACAATTGGCCATTCGCCAAGAAAAGTTCATTCGTGATCTAAAGAATGCTCTGTTGCGCATTGAGAACAAAACCTATGGTATTTGTCGCGTAACTGGTAAGCTAATCAAAAAGGAACGCTTAAAATTGGTTCCTCATGCTACGCTGAGCATCGAGGCGAAAAACATGCAAAAATAAACTGAACGCCCTTATGGGCATTTTTTTTATGCTTAGTAATGGGAAGAGGAATATTTATTCTGATTTTGTTGATGTCCTTTGGATTGTTGAATGCCCAAAAGGTGGTCAAAAAATCCGTTCTCAAACCTGATACTTCATCCATACTAATTGATGCTGATAACTGCTTTAAAGTTGAGATTACAACAACACTATCAAAAGAGATTATCGTAGAAGCGCTTATTGATGGAGAGTACAAAAATGATTTAGTGGTTAAGATAGAAGAAGATGGCCCATCGATTGAAATTAGCACAGGATTTCAACCGAACTTTATAAAACCCAATGATAAGTTAAGCGCACATAAGGTGATTTCAATTTCTCTTAAAGTACAGATTCCTGAAAATATGAATGTCCGTCTTTTTGGGTCCAATACCAATGTCTATGCTAAAGGGAGTTATAAAGATTTAAAAGTTACTCTGGATGACGGCACTTGTAATTTTCAAAGTATTAATGGTATAACTCATGCATTAACCCGAAGTGGTGACATTTATGTGTATTCAAAAGGGGCAACCATTGAAACCAAAAACAGCTTTGGAAGTACTGAAATTGGGAATATACCCAAGGGAGCCGATTATTTTAATTTGGTTACTACTACGGGAAATATCTACTTAAAGAAAACCGAATAATATTCCTATTTTTGCCCATCTATAATTTATCGAATGAGTATTAAAAAGTCTTTATTGCTTATTGCCTTGGTGTTGCTTGTTGATCAAGTCAGTAAAATATACATCAAAACCCACTTTGCCCTTGGCGACTCTTATGAGGTATTCGAGTGGTTTAAAATTCATTTTATTGAGAACTCAGGTGCGGCTTGGGGGGCCAAATTAAATGACTTCCTGCCTATATCTGAAAACACCGCCAAATTAATATTGACCGTATTCCGTTTGTTTGCTGTGGTGGGTATTGGGTATTGGCTTTTTGATAGTATAAAGAAACAAAGCCCAAGAACATTGGTGCTTGCAGTATCATTAATTTTTGCCGGAGCTCTGGGTAACATAATAGATTCAGTCTTTTACGGTGTATTGTTCAATGACAGTATAGGCCAGGTTGCGACACTTTTTTCAGAGGACCCTTATGGCGGATTGTTTTTTGGTAAGGTCGTAGATATGCTTTATTTTCCGATGATAGATAGTGCTTGGCCAGCGTGGGTGCCTTATTTTGGAGGAAGTAATTTTAGCTTTTTTGATCCTGTTTTTAATGTGGCCGACACGGCCATAAGTACCGGAGTTGGTATTTTATTGGTTTTCAATAAAAAGGCTTTCGGAAATAAGAAAACAGTAGCGGTTCTGCATGAAGATAATCAGGATTTGGAAAATCTGTAGATTTTGTTTGGAGTTATACAATAATCCAAGGGAATGTCGTTTTCAAAGACATCTTCAATTTCTTCTTCAGCATCAAATAATGACAATCCTATTTTAACAATATCTGGTTTGCATTGCTTTAGAAATCGGTCATAGAATCCCTTACCGTAACCAACCCTGTTGCCTTGTTTATCAAAAGCTAAAAGAGGTACAAAGACCACCTCAATTTTACTGGGCTCCACTGAAAAGCCGTCAACGGGTTCAGGAATATTCCATTTGTTTGTTTTGAATGTAGTATTATCAGTAAGTAAAAAGTGGATTAAATCATCACCTTCCATTTTTGGAAGGATTACATGTTTATCTCGCCCTTGAAGTATAGACAATAAGAAAGAAGTATCTATTTCTTTTTTATCCGTTATAGATAAAAATAGGTGGTAATAATCAAAATTCCATATAGGAAGTTCCAATGCACGATTGGCTAATTGTAGACTATAATCCACAATCTGTTTGGAGGACAGATCCTTCCTAAATTTGGTGTAAAGCAATCGTAAATCTGATTTCAACATGAGGGAAGGTTGAACATTTACGACAAGATATGAAAAGTGGGTACTATTCTTTTGCGGCTACTGCAAAATATACTTTGAAAAATAACATCAATATTAAATAAGTGCCGAGGGTTATAATATAATTGTCCATACGTAAAAAATAATTCTTTTGATTTTGATTTTTTAAATGTAAATAAAAAATCCATAAAACGCACACTTTTATCGATGAAATACACTTTTTTAATTAAAAATTAGCATTTTGGTAAATGAAAAACAGAAGGGTATTTCTTTTAAAGTTATTTAACTATCACAAAAACAAAGAGTTAAATACATTAATGTGTCATAAAAAAATAGATAGCGAGCGCTTAGATAAATATAACAAAAACTGACAAAAGAAACGGCTGTTTTGTAAATAGATAGAAAAAATTAATAATAATTATGAATTCGACAATTAATTATCACAATATATTAATGATCCCTAATCGTCTTCTTAGATAGACCAACTAGAAGCTGAAGTTAAAAAACAGTTAAGTGTATTTGTTTAGTCAAAAACATAGTAATTTAACCATTAGTGTCCGATAAACATTTTTAAAAAGTGGGATTTTCTTAGAGGAAATCCCGCTTTAGTTTATATCTTGATTTTTACGACAAAATTTCGATATGAA
>Ga0209121_10005765_pt1 | contig 11095 bp, 9 predicted proteins | sample Cruoilmetagenom3_FD_187292 | JGI IMG/M metagenome (GOLD analysis project Ga0209121, IMG submission 187292) | Oil polluted marine microbial communities from Coal Oil Point, Santa Barbara, California, USA - Sample 3 (SPAdes) (version 2) | ecosystem: Environmental > Aquatic > Marine > Oil seeps ...
AGTATGTGTAGCTATTGGTGAATTAGCTGATGGCTTAGTAATTAATCTTGATTCTGTAAAAACTAAATATGCTGGATTGAATGCTACAGAAATTGCTATTTCAGAATCACAAGAAAGAATGGCTGTTGTTGTTGATAAGTCAAATGTTAATAAGTTTATAAAATTAGCTCAAGATGAAAATTTAGATGCTTATCAAGTTGGTTTAGTAACCGATGATAATCGTTTAGTAATGTATTACAATAATTTAAAAGTAGTTAATATTTCAAGAGATTTTATTGATAGTGCAGGTTTCAGACAACATGTTGATGTTGATGTAAATAGCGAATATCAAAAAGAAATTATTTATAATAATACTACAACTAAGGAAAATATCTTAAAAACTTTATCTGATATTAATGTTGCTTCTTTAAAAGGTATGGAAGAGAAATTCGATTCATCTATTGGAGCGAAAACCGTTTTAATGCCTTATGGTGGTAAATATCAATTAACTAAAACTCAAGCTTCCATTATGAAAGTTCCAGTTTTAGATGGAAAAACAAATACATGTACTGTATTAACTTATGGATTTAACCCTAAATTAATGGAGAATTCATGTTTTACTGGTGCAAAATATTCATTATTAGATTCTATGAGTAAAACAATTGCTTGTGGTTCAAATTTTGATTCAATGTATTTTTCTTTTCAAGAATATTTTGAAAGACTAAACAAAGATCCTAAAAAATGGGGTAAAGTGTTTGAAAGCTTATTAGGTACAATAGAAGTTCAAGACTTCTTTGAAATACCTGCTATTGGTGGTAAAGACTCTATGTCTGGTACTTTTAATGATATAAATGTTTGTCCTACATTAATTAGTTTTGCATGTTCTATTTGTAATATTGATAATGTAATAACACCAGAGCTAAAAGATATAAACCATAAACTAATTGCATACATTCCAAATATAATTGATGGAAATCCTGAATTACAAAGTTATAAGAATATTTATAGTGAATTAAGATTAGCTATTGAAAGTAATAAAGTTTATTCAAGTTATGTTGTTGAAGATGGTGGTATTGCTAGTGCTTTATTTAAAATGAGTTTAGGAAATGATGTTAGGTTTAATATCAATACTGATTTAGATTTATTTAAAATAATTCCAGGTGCTATAATTTGTGAAGTTGATAATGATTATTCAAGTGATTTAATCAAAGAATTAGGTTATACAAGTATTGATTATTTGGTAAATGATATTAGTTTTACAAAAGATGAAGTGATTAGTGCTATCTTTGATACATTTAATCATGTATATCCAACAGAAAAAACAAATAATGAACAAGTTGTTGAAAATGTTAGTTATACATCTAATAATACTTATAAATCTAGTAATATTAAAAAAGAAGTTAAAGTTGTTATTCCAGTTTTTCCAGGAACAAATTGTGAACTTGATACAAAGCGTGCTTTTGAAGAAGTAGGTGGAAAAGTTAAATTAGTTATCTTTAATAATTTAAGTGATAGTTTAATCAATGAATCTATTGATGCATTGGCAAAAGAAATTGAAACTGCACAAATAATTGCTTTTCCTGGAGGATTCTCATCAGGTGATGAACCTGATGGATCAGCTAAGTTTATCGTAAATGTTTTAAAAAACATTAAAATTAAAACTGCTATTGATAGTTTTAGAAAAAATGATGGATTAATAATTGGTATTTGTAATGGATTCCAAGCTCTAATAAAATCAGGTTTATTGCCTTATGGTGAAATTAAAGATTTATCTGAGAATGATCCTACTTTATTTAAAAATGATATTAATAGACATATCTCAAAAATCGCTAATACAAGAGTTGCTACTAATAATTCACCTTGGTTAAGTGGCTTGAAAGTTAGTGATACTTATAATATTGCGGTAAGTCATGGTGAAGGTAAATTTGTTTGTGATAAAGAAATTTTAAATACACTAATTGATAATAATCAAATTGCATTTCAATATTGCAATATAGATGGTAATGCAACAAACGACTCTAATGTTAATATTAATGGTTCAACATATGCGATTGAAGGTATAATTTCTAAAGATGGACATATTTTAGGTAAAATGGGACATTCAGAAAGATTTACTGAAGGAATTTATAAAAATATAGTTGGAAATAAATATCAAAATATATTTGAAAATGGTGTAAATTATTTCTTAAAGGAGAATAAATAATGAGTAGTGAAGCTTATAAAAGTGCAGGAGTATCATTAACTGCAGGTTATGAATCGGTAGAATTGATAAAAAAACATATTTCTAGAACTACTTTAAAAGGTGTTATGGGAGGTATAGGTAATTTTGGTGGAATGTTTGACTTGGGAATGTTTAATTATAAACATCCAGTCTTAATTTCAGGTACTGATGGAGTTGGTACAAAGTTAAAATTAGCTTTTATGATGGATAAACATGACACTATTGGTCAAGATGTAGTTGCAATGTGTGTTAATGATATAATTGCTCAGGGAGCAAAACCTTTGTTTTTTCTTGATTACATAGCATGTGACAAAAATAATCCTGAAAAAATCGAGCAAATTGTTAAAGGTATTTGTGATGGTTGTGTAATTTCTGGTTGTTCTTTAATTGGTGGTGAGACAGCTGAAATGCCTGACATGTACGCGAATGATGAATATGACCTTGCTGGTTTTACAGTAGGTGTTGTTGAAAAGGATAAAATTATTACTGGAGAAAAAACTAAAGCTGGAGATGTAGTTATTGGTATCCCATCTAGCGGGGTCCATTCAAATGGCTTTTCGCTTGTAAGAAAAATTATTTTAAAAGATAATAAAATAGATTTAAATAAATATTATGATGAATTAGGTACAACAATAGGTGAAGCTTTATTGACTCCAACTAAATTATATGTAAAACCTGTACTTGATGTTGTTGATAAAATTGATGTTCATGGTATTGCTCATATTACTGGTGGTGGTTTTTATGAAAATATGCCTAGATGCTTAAATAAAGGTTTAGGTATTGATATTGATCGATCTTCATTCGAAGTATTACCGATATTTAAAGTGTTAAAAGAATTATCTGGTTTAGCAGAAGATGAAATGTTTAATGTATTTAATATGGGTATTGGAATGATAATAGTTGTAGATGAAAAAGATGTAGATGCTACTTTAGCTATACTTAAAGAACATAATGAAAACCCTAAAGTTATTGGTAATGTTACTGATAAAGAAGGTGTATTTATTTATGAATAAAATTGCAATCTTTGCTTCAGGTACAGGAACAAATTTTGATGCAATAATAAAGAATATTGAAAATGATTATTTATTAGATACTTCAGTTGTTTTACTAGTGTGTGATCATCCAAATGCTTTAGTAATAGAAAAAGCAAAAGCTAAAAATATTGATGTGTTTGCATTTACTCCTAAGAACTATGAGAGTAAAGATGAATATGAAAAAGAAATTGTAGCTAAATGTAAAGATAGAAATGTTGATTTAATTGTTTTAGCAGGATATATGCGAATTTTATCAAATAGATTATTAGATAGTTATCCTAATGAAATAATTAATGTTCATCCATCATTATTACCAGCTTTTAAAGGAAAAGATGCCATAGGACAAGCAATTGCTTATGGTGTAAAAGTTATGGGAGTTACAATTCATTATGTTAATGCAGAAATGGATGGGGGTAAAATCATTGCCCAAAGAGCTTTTGATGTTTTAGACGAATATTCAAAAGAAGAAATTGAACAAAGAGTTCATTCAGTTGAACATAGATTATACTCAGAAGTTATAAAGAAACTGTTGGAGGTAGAAGATTAATGAAAAGAGCTTTATTAAGTGTAAGTGATAAAACAGGTATTGTTGAATTTGCTACAGGATTAGTATCTAATGGATATGAGATTATTGCTACTGGAAATACAAAAAGAATTATTGATGAAGCAGGGATAGTGACTATTTCGGTTGAGGATGTTACTAATTTTCCTGAAATGCTTGATGGAAGAGTAAAAACTTTACATCCATTAATTCATGGTGGATTATTAGGTGTTAGAGATAATGAAAATCACATTAAACAAATGAACGATTTAGGAATTAAAAATATAGATTTAGTTTGTGTTAATCTATATCCATTTAAAGAAACAATTTTAAAACCTGATTGTACTTTTGAAATGGCTATTGAAAATATAGATATTGGTGGACCATCAATGTTAAGAAGTGCTGCTAAAAATTTCAAGTTTGTTACAGTAGTAACAGATGTTACTGATTATGATAATGTACTTGATGAAATTTCTAAATTTGGAGATACAACTTTAGAAACAAGATCAGCTTTAGCAGCAAAAGTTTTTAGATTAACAGCTGCATATGATACTTTAATTCAAGATTATTTAACAAAAAATATTTCTAATGATTATCAAGAAAAATTAAGTTTAAGTTATGATTTAAAACAAACTTTAAGATATGGAGAGAATCCACATCAAAGCGCAGCTTTTTATACTGAATATAAAGATTATGCTTACTCTTTAGCTAGTGCTACTCAATTACATGGAAAAGAATTATCTTATAATAATATTCAAGATGCTAATGCAACTTTACAAATGTTGAGAGAGTTTAAGGGAACACCATGTGTTGTTGCAGTTAAACATATGAATCCATCTGGAGTTGGTATTGGTGAAAACTTAATGGAAGCTTGGTTAAAAGCTTATAATTCAGATAGTGTTAGTATATTTGGAGGTTTAATCGCTACTAATCAAAAAGTTACTTTAGATGTTGCTGAACTAATGAATAAAATATTCTTAGAAGTAATTATGGCTCCAGAGTATTCAGAAGAAGCTTATGAATTATTAAGTAAAAAGAAGAATATAAGATTATTAACTATTAAAACTGATGGAGAAGATCCTAAACAAAGCATTGTCAGTGTAACTGGTGGTTTACTTGTTCAAGATGATGACAGTACAAATGCAACTGTGGAAGATTTGAAATTTGTAACAGAAATAAAACCTGCTAATCAAGGTATGATTGATGATATGCTATTTGGTGAAAAAGTTTGCAAACATGTAAAATCAAACGCAATTATTTTAGTTAAAGATGGTGCAACAGTTGGAATTGGCGCTGGACAAATGAATAGGGTTGGAGCGGCTAAAATTGCGCTAGAACAGGCAGGAGAGAAAGCTAAAGGATCTGTCTTGATATCTGATGCATTCTTCCCGTTTGATGATACAGTGAGCTTAGCTGGCGAATATGGGATATCTGCAGTTTTACAACCAGGTGGTTCAATTCGCGATGAAGATTCAATAAAAAAATGTAATGAATTAAGTATATCTATGGCATTTAGTGGATTAAGGCACTTTAAACACTAGTATGGCTAAGATATTAGTTATCGGTTCTGGTGGTAGAGAACATTCAATATGCAAAAAATTTAGTGAAAGTGATTTAGTAGAAGAAGTTTTTGTTGCTCCTGGAAATCCAGGAATGATAAATTGTGCAACTTTAGTAGATATTGATCAGATGGATTTTAGCAATTTAATTAGTTTTGCTAAAGAAAAAAAGATAGATTTAACATTTGTTGGACCAGAAATACCTTTATGTGGAGGTATTGTAGATGCTTTTGAAAAAGAAAACCTGAGAATATTTGGACCTAGGAAAAGCGCAGCTTTACTTGAGGGATCTAAAGTTTATTCTAAAGCTCTAATGAAAAAATTTAATATTCCAACAGCAATTTATGAATCATTTGATAATTATGAATTAGCTAAAGAATATTTATCTAAACAAAAAATGCCAATTGTTATAAAAGCGGATGGTCTTGCAGCTGGAAAAGGTGTAATCATCGCAGAAAATTTAATAGAAGCTAATGAATCCTTAAAAGAAATTATGTTAGATCATAAGTTTAAAGATGCAGGAAATAGTGTGGTTATTGAGGAATTTTTATCAGGAGAAGAATTTTCTTTGTTAGCTTTTGTAAATAAAGATAAAGTTTTTCCTATGCAAATAGCTCAAGATCATAAAAAGGCATTTGATAATGATGAAGGTTTAAATACTGGTGGTATGGGGGCATATACTCCTGTTAATCACTTACCACAACAATCAATTGATGATGCTATAAATCAAATCCTAATACCTATGGCTGAAGGGCTTTGTAAAGAGAATAATCCATTTACAGGTATTTTATATGCAGGATGTATGTTGAGTGATGGAGTAGTTAAAACTATTGAGTATAACGTTAGATTTGGAGATCCTGAAACTGAGGTTATATTACTTGCATTAGAAAATGATCTATATCAAGTTATTATAGATGTTTTAGATGAAAAGGAAGTTAATTTAAAATTTAGTGATAAATCGTATATTGGATTAGTTATGGCTTCAAAAGGATATCCTGAAAGTTATGAAAAAGGACATGCTATTTATGGCTTAAATGATGTAAATGCTAATATATTTCATATGGGAACCGCTATAATGGAAAACAAGTTAGTAACAAATGGAGGTCGTGTTTTATTTGTTGCTACAGAAGGAAACGATTTAAAATCAGCACAAAATAAGCTATATGAAGAAGTTAAGAAGATTAAATGTACTAATTTGTTCTATAGATTAGATATTGGTAATAAAGGAATAAAATAACATTAGTTTTATGCTATGAATTAAACCTCTTAAGAGTCACTTAAAGTAGTGATTGTATTAAGGGGTTTTATTTATTAATTATATTTATATGATTATTATGATAAAATAAAAAGAAAAAGGATATAAGAAAATGGAAACTAATAGATTAATAATAAGAAATTTTAAAAAAGAAGATATAAATGACTTTATGGTATACCGAAACAATATGGATTGGATGAAGTTTCAAGGATTCAAAGGGTTAACTAAGAATGAATATGAAGAATTTTTATTAGAAGATCCTTGCATAGAATCTGGTTGTTATTTTGCAATAGAATTAAAATCAGAAAAGAAAATTATTGGTGATATTTATTTAAGAAAACTAACTAATCATATTATGATTGGATATACTTTAAACCCTGAATATACAAAACATGGATATATTTTTGAAGCTGTTGTTTTTTTAAAGAAAGCAATGTTTGAAAAGTATCATTTACCACTTTATGCTCATGTTGACAAGGATAATTTAGACTCTATAAAAGTCTTAGAGAATGCAAAAATTGCTTATGAGTTTGAAAAATAGAAGAACTTAATGTAGAAATATTTAAATTAATAAGAATTAATCCTCTTTTTATAATATTTTAAATTTGATAAGTATATTTTAGGATAAGACTAAATAAAATAATATAATATAGTTAAGTAATAATATTGAAAGTGTGATTAAATGAAAGTTTTTAGTATATTAAATTTAGTAGTTATTTTATTTCTTTTAGTAGGTTGTAATAATATTCAAAACAATAAAATTTTAGTTGATTTAAATTATTGTGTTGATGGAGATACTGCAGATTTTTATTTTGAAAATGATGATTATCGTTTTAGGTTTATTGGAATTGATGCTCCTGAAATAGCTGATGATGAATCTTATAGCATTATAGCGGCTAATTATAGTTGTGAGTTACTTGTAAATGCAGATAAAATTGGAGTGGAGTTTGATGATAATTGTGATGAAGAAGATAAATATGGTAGAAAACTTGTATGGGTATTTGTAGATGATGAATTATTGCAATCAAAAGTTTTAAAAAAAGGTTATGCCAAAGTGGCATACCTCTATGATGATTATAAATATATAAGTGATTTGTATAAAAATGAAAATATAGCGAAAAAGTCTAAATCAGGAATATGGAAATAAAAAAAACTATGGAAACCATAGTTTTATTTTATATTGATTTTACAGCTTTAGATAAGCGAGATTTTTGTCTAGCAACATAATTTTTATGTTTTATACCACTAGTAATAGCTTTATCTAATAAAGAGTTAGCTTTATCATAAGCTTTAACTGCAAGGTCTTTATCATTAGCTTCAACTGCTGAGTAAACTGCCTTGATTGCTGATTTTAATTCAGTTTTCTTACCTGTTTGAGCAGCATTTCTTTTTAAGTTAGTTAATGCACGTTTCTTTTGAGATTTAATATTTGCCATTTTCCGCACCTCCTTATTTATTTAGCTTTATCATTGTAACAAACAAATAGTTAAAATGCAACAAATTATGATATAATTTAGCCGATGGAGGATTTTAATTATGAGAGTAGTGTTTATGGGAACTCCTAAGATTGCCAGTGGTATATTACAAGAGTTAATAGATAATGAATATAATGTTGTTGCAGTAGTAACTCAACCTGATAAAAAAGTTGGTAGAAAGCAAATAATAACTAAGTCAGCAGTTAAAGAAACTGCCGAAAAATTTAACATCCCAGTTATCCAACCAAAGAAAATAAGGGATGAATATAAAGAAATTTTGGATTATAAACCAGACATAATAATTACTTGTGCTTATGGTCAAATTGTACCTAATGAAATATTAGAATATCCTAAATATAAATGCATAAATATACATGGATCATTATTACCTAAATATCGTGGAGGATCACCTATTCAAACGGCTATAAAGAATGGTGAGGAATATACTGGAATAACTATTATGTATATGGCTGAAAAAATGGATGCAGGAGATATGTTAGTAAAAGAAAAGGTTAAAATTGAAGATGATGATACAACTGAAACTATGTTTGATAAATTAGAAAATTGTGGTAAACATTTATTAATTAGAACCTTACCTAAATTAATTAATAACCAAATAGTTCCAGAGAAACAAAATGAGAATAATGTTACATTTGCTTGGAATATAAAAAAAGAAGAAGAGTATATTAATTTTAATAGAAGTACAAAAGATGTATATAATCATATTAGATCTTTAATTTCTTGGCCAGTTGGTTATGCAATAATTGATGGCAAAAAAACAAAGTTTCACAAGGTTACAAAACTTAATGAAATTCTTGGAAAACCGGGAGAATTCATTGGTCTTATAGATAATATGATAGCTATAGGAACTAATGATGGGACAATTCTTGTTGAAGAAATACAAATGGAAGGAAAGTCTAAACAATTATCAAAAGTTTTTTATAATGGAGTTGGACGTAAATTAATAGGGAAATTATACGATTTTAAATAAGTTACTAATTTATACATTAATATGCTATAATATCGCTTGTTAAAATGAATATATCGGAGGAAGTAAATGGATCAAAGTAAAATAAGAAATTTTTCCATAATAGCGCATATCGATCATGGTAAATCAACCTTGGCAGATAGAATATTAGAACTAACACAAAGTGTTCAACAAAGAGAAATGGTTGCACAAATGTTGGATTCACTTGATTTAGAACGTGAACGTGGAATAACAATAAAATTAAATGCTGTACAATTAAATTATTTAGCAAAAGATGGACAAGAATATATATTACATCTAATAGATACACCAGGACATGTAGATTTTAGTTATGAAGTTTCAAGGTCTCTTGCTGCATGTGAGGGGGCTGTTTTAGTTGTTGATGCTAGTCAAGGGGTAGAAGCACAAACTCTTGCTAATGTATATCTTGCTTTAGATAACGAACTTGAAATTCTTCCCGTAATAAATAAGGTAGATTTGCCAAGTGCTGATGTCGATAAAGTTAAAGATGAAATAGAAAATATTATAGGTTTAGATACCGAAGGCATTCCTTTAATAAGTGCTAAAACAGGATTAAATGTTATAGATGTATTAGAAGATATAGTTGAAAATGTACCGGCACCAGAAGGTGATATAAACAATCCTCTACAAGCTTTAGTATTTGACTCAGTATATGATCAATTCAGGGGAGTTGTAGCTCTTGTAAGGATTAAAGAGGGTAATGTTAAAGTTGGAGATAAAGTTCGTTTTATGGCCACTGGAGCAGTATATGAAGTATTAGAATGTGGAGTTCATAATCCAAAAGAAATTAAGAAAAAAGAACTAGTTACTGGTGAAGTAGGATGGATATCTGCTTCAATTAAATCGATAAAGGATGTTCGTGTTGGTGATACAATTACCAAAGTTTCTAATCCTTGTAGTAATGCTTTAGAAGGTTATCGCCAAATGAATCCTATGGTGTATTGTGGTTTATATCCAACTGATAATAACAGATATAATGATTTAAGAGATGCTTTAGAGAAATTACAGTTAAACGATGCATCATTACATTTTGAAGCTGAAACTTCTCAAGCATTAGGATTTGGATTTAGATGTGGTTTCTTAGGCTTATTACATATGGATGTTATTCAAGAAAGACTTGAACGTGAATATAATTTATCTTTGATTGCAACAGCGCCATCAGTTATTTACCATTGTTTTTTAACAGATGGTTCAATGATTGATGTTGATAATCCATCAAAAATGCCTGTGCCTCAAGTAATAGAACATATTGAAGAACCTTACGTAAAAGCATCAATAATGGTTCCTAATAATTATATTGGAGATGTTATGGAATTATCTCAAAATAAAAGAGGTATATATAAAGATATGACTTATATTGATGATGATAGAAATCAAATTGTATATGAAATTCCTTTAGCAGAAGTTGTATTTGAATATTTTGATAAATTAAAATCAGCAACAAAAGGATATGCTTCTTTGGATTATGAATTAATTGGTTATAAAGAGTCTAATTTGGTAAAAATGGATATTTTATTAAATAGTGAAATTGTAGATGCTTTAAGTATTATTGTACATCGTGACTTTGCTTATAATAGAGGTAGTGTAATAACTTCTAAATTGAAAAAATTAATTCCTCAACAACAATTTGAAATTCCAATTCAAGCTGCTATTAATAATAAAATAATAGCTAGAACTAATATAAAATCTTTGAGAAAAAATGTTCTTGCTAAATGTTATGGTGGAGATATTTCTCGTAAGAAAAAATTATTAGAAAAACAGAAAAAAGGAAAAAAACGTATGAAATCTGTGGGTTCAGTAGAAATACCTCAGGAAGCTTTCATGAGTGTTTTATCGATGGATGATGAAAAATAGGCACTTATATGTTCATATTCCTTTTTGTAATAATATCTGCTATTATTGTGATTTTACAAGATGTAGATATAATGAGGGTCTTGTAAATCAGTATTTAGATAGTTTACATTTCGAATTATTGCATAGGGTAAATAATTTTGATCTAGATACTATTTATATAGGTGGGGG
>Ga0209121_10005766_pt1 | contig 11094 bp, 9 predicted proteins | sample Cruoilmetagenom3_FD_187292 | JGI IMG/M metagenome (GOLD analysis project Ga0209121, IMG submission 187292) | Oil polluted marine microbial communities from Coal Oil Point, Santa Barbara, California, USA - Sample 3 (SPAdes) (version 2) | ecosystem: Environmental > Aquatic > Marine > Oil seeps ...
CTGGTGGTGCTCCAACCAAGCGAGCTACATTGTGAGGCTCCATAAACTCCGACATGTCAAGCCTGACCAAAGCATCTTCGCTACCAAACATGAACTCGGCCAAGGCCCTTACTAATTCAGTTTTACCCACTCCGGTGGGGCCCAAAAAGATGAAAATACCGATGGGACGCCTCGGGTCTTTTAACCCAGCCCGAGCCCTTCTTACCGCCTTAGCCACTGTCTCTATAGCCTCATCCTGACCAATGATGCGGCGATGTAAAGCCTCTTCCATCTGCAAAAGCCGACTGGTTTCATCGGTGGTCAACTTCACCACGGGTATGCCCGTCCACATACTGACCACCTCGGCAATATCCTCTGGGGTAACCACAGGTCGGCCTTGTTCCTGCTTAACTTCCCACTCCTTCTCTATGGTCCCGATTTTCTCCATCAGTTGAAGCTCGCGATCACGCAACTCGCTGGAATATTCATACTGCTGAGCTGCTATAGCCGATTCCTTTTCCTTCCGGACACTTTCTAAAGCCCGCCGTGCCTCAGCTAAGCCAATGGGGGCACTCCCCCGTTTAATGCGTACTCGAGAGCTAGCTTCATCCACTAAGTCAATAGCCTTATCAGGCAAAAAACGGTCCGCTATATATCGGGTAGCCAGCGAAGCTGCTGCCTGCAAGGCTTCGTCGCTTATATCCAATTGATGAAATTCCTCATATCTATGTTTAATACCTCGCAATATATCCAAGGTTTCTTCCGTAGTAGGTTCAGTTACTAAGACAGGTTGAAACCGCCGTTCCAAAGCTGGGTCTTTCTCCACATATTTACGGTAATCGTCCAGAGTAGCGGCACCGATACATTGTATCTCGCCACGCGACAACGAAGGCTTCAGGATATTAGAGGCGTCCACCGCGCCCTCAGCTGCTCCAGCACCTACAATAGTCTGCATTTCGTCGATAAATAAGATGCAATTACCGACAGTTTTCTCTTCCTCAATGACTCTCTTCAGCCTCTCCTCAAATTCGCCACGATATTTCGTTCCCGCCACCAGAGCCCCTATATCTAGTGCCACTATTCTCTTACCCAGCAACACCTCGGGAACTTCCCCAGCTATTATGCGCTGGGCTAATCCTTCAATAATAGCTGTTTTGCCTACACCAGGTTCACCGACAAGCGCCGGATTATTCTTAGTGCGTCGACTTAGTATCTGAATTACCCGTTCAATCTCCTTGTTACGCCCAATAATAGGGTCAAGCTTATCTGCCCGGGCCAGAGCAGTTAAATCAGTGCCAAGTTGGTCCAATGTCGGTGTGCGCGTGGCAACGCGACCTGCAGCTCGAGTTCGTATAGATTCCTGTCTCACAACCCGCTTGACCTCGTCACGTGTTGGTTCCAGGGTAATGCCCAAACTCTCTAATACACTAAAAGCCACCCCTTCGCTTTCACGCAGTAATCCAAGCAAAAGATGCTCAACACTTATATAGCTGGAGTTAAGACGACGTGCCTCGTCCACAGCAAACTCGATGGCTTTCTTTGCCCGACGAGCAAGGTCAACTCCTCCACTGGTGGCTCGATGTTCTCCTTTTCCAATTACAAATTCCACCGCCGCTTGTATCTTGCTCGGCGATACACCTAAATTACTCAAAACTTTGGCCGCGAGCCCTGATTCTTCCCCTGCTATCCCCAACAAGATATGTTCGGTATCGATGTAATTGTGTCCCAGACGCTGTGCCTCTCCTTGAGCACGAGTCAGTACCCTGCGGGCTCCTTCAGAAAACCTTTCAAATCCTGTACTCATTTCAACCTTTGTCCTAGCTTAAGCTAAAGTATAGAGCATGCTACTCTTCTAGTCAACAATCTTGGCTTACTTGAACTAAGGAACAGAATAATAATATAATATCATAAAACTATTCTTTAAGGCTAATGAGATGTGGGTCACTGGTGGTAGAGCAAAGGGAACTCGGTTAAAAACCCTGCCAAGGCACTCCATTAGACCTACGACCAGTGTAGTGAGACAAGCTATATTCTCTCTTCTGGAGAACAGTACTACCAATTGGCGTCGGGTTCTTGACTTATACGCCGGCAGTGGTGCTCTGGGTATTGAAGCGCTCAGCCGTGGGGCAGAATGGGTTGATTTTGTTGATCGCAGGAAAAGCTGCTGTGACATTATCAGAACCAACCTAGAAAAAATAGGGGAACTACGCCGAGCTCATATTTATTGCTGCAGTGTGAGCAAAGCAGTTAACTTCCTTAGCAATAATTATGATATTGTCTTCCTGGACCCACCTTACTCTGACTCTTCTATAAATGATTCACTTATAAGTATAGCCAAGTCAAATTTGCTAGGAAAAAATTCTACGATCGTGTTTTCCCACGCAAACCGCTTCCCCGTAAATTCCAACTATGGCGGACTCCATCTAGTTAAACAACGCCGCTATGGTGATACTTTTATTTTTATATACCAAAAGGAGGTTTGACTATGACCGTAGCAGTTTATCCTGGTACCTTTGACCCTCTTACCTGCGGGCACATGGATATTGTCGAACGAGCAGCAGCCCTGGTCGATAAGTTAATCGTCGGCGTCTATGAGCACCCTGCTAAACAGCCGCTTTTTTCTCTGGAGCAAAGGGTAAAGTTAGTGGAAGAGGCGGTAACCGGCCTGTCCAACGTCCATGTTAAAGCTTTTACAGGGCTGGCTGTGGATTTCGTACACGCGGTAGGAGGCAAAGTCATGATCCGTGGTTTGAGAGCAAACTCCGACTTCGAACGGGAATTTGCAATGGCTCTGATGAACAGAAAACTGGCGCCAGACATTGAGCTACTTTGCTTGATGACTGGCTCTCAATATCAATTTCTTAGCTCCACACTAATCAAGGAAGTAAGTAAGTTAGGAGGTTGTCTTGAAGGTATGGTTCCCGATCATGTGGCGGTAGCTCTAAAGAAAAAGTTTTCCACACCTATTGGGCTTGCTCCTACAAAAAGTAAGATGGAAAATTAGTGGCCAAAATTTCAAGGAGGTAATAGAAAGATGGCATATAAAATTACCGAGGAATGCATTAGTTGTGGTGCCTGCGAATCAGAATGCAAAAACGAGGCCATAACTGAGGGAGAGGAAATTTACATCATTGACCCTGACAAATGCACAGAGTGTGTTGGCTGGTTCGAGACACAAAAATGTGTTGAGGTCTGCCCTGTGGATGCTTGCATTTCTGATCCTGCCCACAAGGAAACACGGGAGCAACTCTTAGAAAAGTGGCGCAAGCTACACCCCGGCGAGACCCCAGCTGCCACTTAAAATAAAGTCTGCAAATATTTCAGAGAAAGCTTCCCGTAGTAATTCATTTGCCATGGGCATGTCGAAGGGCGAGTCCATTTGCGCGTGAGCGCCGATCGTAATTCGACGAGACTTAGGCGTGAGTCTGGCCGAACGCTCACCACAAGCAGTTGATAACTATCTCTCAGTGGAAAACTATTCCCTGTATATACTGAGGGAGATTTGTCACGTGACTTAAAAGTGACATCTCACTGTAGGACCTTATGGCGACGTAGCAACTACCACAGCGGTTAGTTCGGGAAAATTTTTCCACCATCTCTTTGCGAGTAGCGTATTTATTGCGGTGGTGTGAACAGGGAACCAGACTCCCATCAGGCATTACGACAAGAAACTTTATCCCAGCCTTACAATTTGACATATATCCTTGTTCAAAGAATTTTAAAGTATTTCGGAGCGTAAGTTCTGGGTTAACTAGCTGAAGGCCCCGCTTTTTTAATATTATTAGTTCGTTAATAGCCTGGCGTAATATTTCCAAATCCTCTTCATAATTAAGGCAATAGTCCTTATTCCCTGTTCGCAACGCAGTATAGGCACTATACGATATCTTCACTCTCCACTCAGCAGCTTTTTTTGCCAAAGGCAATATTTCCCTCAAATTGGCTTTACTTATAGCTGTGTTCAAGATAATATCCTGAAACCCAAGCTTTGCCAGCTGGGGAAGAGTCTGCTCCAAATGCGCATAGAGACCCGGCCGTCGTCGAAATTCGTCATGTCGCTCATCAGGAAAATCAAGTGAGACGGAAAATTGATTCACCCCAGCTTCACGTAATCGTAGATAATTGCTCTCGTTTAGCAACACTCCATTGGTAACCAGTATCACGTATGGTAACCCATTGGCTTGCTTGATAGCCTTGACTATGGCTGCTATATCCTTACGCAGAAGTGGCTCACCACCAGAGATTTGCACTACAAGTGGCTTCAGGCGTTGAGTTAAATCTTCATACTCCTCTGGTTTAATTTGCTTTTCATCCTTTATTAAACCTCCAAGGTCACAGTGACGGCAATTGCAGTTGCAAGAAAGCGTTACCTCGTAAGAAACTACTATGGGGCACTTAGTTATATAACTGTGTATTCCCCTCGTAGCAAGCTTAATCGCCTGTGATAGAGAAAGCTTTACCATTTAATATCCTTCTACTTAAAACCAATTACCGTGCAGTTATCCAGTTTTGAGGAGTATGCTAACGTCATTTTGTTCATAACCTTACCCAACATAGAGCTAGGGTGGAATAAATCTTTTAACGGCTCATACAATTTTAAATATTTCAGTATTGGTAAAAACAGCATAAGCAAGCTTATGGATTCTTTATAAGAGACAGAAGATATATTTCTGAACCCAACATTCTTGAGAACGGTCATAAGAGTTTTCACGGTGAATTGGTTGATATGCAGCCTCCTTACATTCCACCATCTTTTCCCTAACATTTTCGCCGGTATTCCCTCAATATTTGGAGTGGATGCTACTAATAGCCCCTCAGGCTTGAGTATTCTATGAATTTCTTTCAGAATCACAAGTGGGTATGCCACATGCTCTAGAACTTGCCACAGAGTAATTACATCGAAATGGTCTTCAGGAAACTGCAGTTCTTCAAAGGGCTTTGCTTCTACATCCAAGCCAAATTCTCTTCTCGCATATTCTACCGCATCCTGTGATAATTCAATCCCTTTAGTAATATAACCAGCTCTAGAGGCATTAAAGAGGAAGAAGCCTTCACCACAGCCAATATCCAGAAGATATGTGCCATTCTTATACTGTTTAACTAGTCCTACTTGTGATTCGGAAGCACGTAAACGGTTTTCCCGAATAATAGAAACATCGACACTTTTCCTTTGGGAGTATGCTTTGTTGATTTCACTTGCTTTGTAGATAGGATTTACATATATGAACTTACAACTCCGACATTTAACATGCCTTCCCCATCTCCCCCCAGGTATCATATACACAGTCTCTACTGCTTCCTGAAAATCATCGGCCTTCATATTAGACTCAAAGAGCACCTCAAAATCATTTTGCCCACAACAGGGGCAGTTGCGATATTCAAAAGGCGAATTCATTTTATATAACCCTCAAAGGCGTTCAGCTTTTTTATAAGCAGCAGCCACAGCCTCAAGAAGAAGAGACCGAAATCCTCCCTTCTCTAACTGAAGAAGAGCCTCGGTAGTAGTTCCCCCTGGCGAAGTAACCATGTTTCTCAAATCAGCAGGATGTTTGCCCGTCTTCTCAACAACGCGAATGGAGCCAAATATAGTTTGTATTACCAATTCCTGGGCCGTATCCCGGGGCAAGCCAATATGCACACCAGCATCGACGAGCGCTTCGATGAAGAGAAAAACATAAGCCGGACCGCTGCCGCTTAAAGCAGTGGCCATACTTAGATATTTCTCATCATCAACATAAATTTCTTTACCCAAAGCACCCAGTATAGCCCGGGCTAACTCTTTTTGCTTCTGCACAGTCTCAGCAGTCGCCGTCCAGATAGTCATTCCCACGCCGATTTGCGCTGGCATATTGGGCATGGCACGAACAACAAAGGGGTGATTTAAACCCTGGCATAAGCTGGACAGAGTTGCACCAGCTACTATGGATAGCACCAGCTGGTCGAGTGCTAAACCTTTTATCTCTCCAATTACCCTCGGTAGATTCTGAGGCTTCACTGCTAGAATAATCAGGTCGACATTTTCCACAGCCCTTCTATTATCAGCTAAGGTGTTAACTCCATATTCCCTGCTCAATAATTCACGCCGCAAGCGATTGACATCGCTAACTACCATATCTTGTGGCCCAGCCACCTTTTCGGTCATGAGGCATTTGACCATCGCCTCCCCCATAGCTCCACCACCAACAAATGCTATCTTCATTTCTTTCTTTTCCTTGTTTTTTGTGCTTCTATCATTATGCTATCACAATATTCACTACTCGCTTGGGCACATAAATGATTCTGGTGAGCTTCTTGCCATCAGTATAAGCCTTCACTCGCTCTCGACCCAGCGCCAGTTCCTTAGCCTCGGCTTCGCTTATGGAAGCGGGTACAAGCATCTTATCGCGAAGTTTACCATTCACCTGAATGACCAAGGGAATCTCTTCTGCCTGGGCCAGCTCGTCGTCATACTCGGGCCATGCCTGGTTATGAATACTATAAGGACGCCCGCTCCTGGTCCACAACTCTTCGGTGAGATGAGGAGCGGTGGGGGCAAAGAGAAGCAGAAAATAGTTGATAGCTTCTCGCCATAAGTAATCTGAGACTGTTCCGCTCTCCTTAACCTTAGATAGATAGTTTGTGAATTCCATGAGGCTAGCTAGCATGGTGTTGAAGTGGAATTTCTCCAAATCAGCAGTCACCTTTTTAATGGTCTTATGGGTTATGTGGAGGAATTCTTTCTCCTCCTCAGGATTAACAACATCCCGACAAGTCGGGATATAGTCCGTTGTTACCAAGTTCCACACACGGTTCAGCCAGCGACTGATGCCGACAATACCACTATCATTCCATTCTCCCCCCAGCTCCCAGGGACCAATAAACATGAGATAGCCACGAACAGCATCAGCTCCTAATTCAGCCACATATTCGTCGGGGGCAATCACATTGCCCCTGGATTTGCTCATCTTATCACCACGATAAATTATAGTCCCCTGGTTGAATAGACGAGTAAAGGGCTCATCGAAGTTGACCAAGCCCATGTCCCTCAATGCTTTGATGAAAAAACGAGCGTAGAAGAGATGCATAACTGCGTGCTCAGCACCTCCAGTATACAAATCCACAGGCAGCCAAAACTTCACTTTGGCAGCATCGAATGGGACATCTCCTGTTTCCGGACTAGTGTATCTCAAGAAATACCAGGAGGAACACATAAAAGTGTCCATGGTGTCAGTTTCCCTGCGTGCCGGCCCAGAACATTTAGGACAGGTGGTATTGACGAATGACTGGCAGTATTTCAGAGGAGATTCACCGGTAGGTTTAAATTCCGCATCGGGAGGAAGCAGGACAGGCAAATCCTCCTCAGGTACAGGAACTGTGCCACACTTATCACAATAAATTATAGGGATGGGCGCCCCCCAATATCGCTGTCTGGAGATAAGCCAATCGCGAAGGCGATAAATAACCGTCCGCTTCCCCCATCTCTTTTCTTCCAATAGAGCACAAATTGCCTCGTATCCCTGTTCACTGGGTAAACCACTAAACTCCCCAGAATTTACCATTGTACCTGACTCAGTATATGGTTCCGTCAATTCCTCACCTGACCAATCCGGAGGAGCGATAACGACACGCACAGGTAGCTTGAACTTCCTGGCAAACTCCAGGTCTCGTTCATCATGGGCAGGTACTGCCATCACTGCTCCTGTGCCATAAGTTGGTAATGCATAATCAGCAATCCAGATAGGCACTCTCTCTCCACTCAGGGGATTGACAATATAGCTTCCCAGAAAAACTCCTGTTTTCTCCCTGCCCAGTGCTACCCGGTCATATTCAGTTTGCCGCCGACACCAAGCAATATATTCTTCCACTTCACCTTTGCGCTCCGGCATAGTCAATTGAGAAACTAAAGGATGCTCCGGAGCCAGTAGGAAGAAAGTCACCCCAAAAATAGTATCAGGGCGGGTGGTAAACACCTTTATCCGTTTTTGCTCTATACCCTCATACTCCAGCCAGAAAGAAATTTCAGCGCCCTCACTCTTGCCCACCCAGTTCCTCTGCATTGTCTTTATGCGTTCAGGCCAGTCCAGATGACTATGATCGAGAAGTTCCTCGGCATATTTAGTAATTCTGAAGAACCATTGCTGCAACTCTCTTCTAGTCACTGGCGTGCCGCACCTTTCACAAAAACCCTCCCCTACCACTTGTTCATTAGCCAGCACTGTCTGACATTTAGGACACCAGTTAACAGGCGCCTCAGCCCGATATGCCAAGCCAGCGTGATAAAATTTAAGGAAAAACCACTGCGTCCATTTATAGTAATCCGGCAGGCAAGTAACTAATTCGCGGTTCCAGTCATATATTGCCCCCATGCTCTTGAGCTGCCGACGCATATTCTCTATATTTTGCATCGTCCAGTCATAGGGATGAATTCCATGGTTGATGGCAGCATTTTCTGCCGGTAACCCAAAGGCGTCAAAGCCCATAGGATGAAGCACATTATAGCCCTGCATCCTTTTGAATCTTGCATAGACATCTGAGGGTGCCATGGCATACCAATGACCAATGTGAAGGTCTCCCGAGGTGTAGGGGAACATGGTCAGGGCGTAAAATTTCGGGCGTCTACTATCCTCCCCTACCTCATAAATATGATCAGCCGTCCACCTTTGTTGCCACTTCTTTTCGATTTCCTGAGAATTATATGTCTGAGCCATATTTGCTAAAGTTTAACCTAAGTCATGATGAATGAAAAGCCCTTCAGCCCCAATACAATGTATATGCCAATGAAATTAAGGAATCCGTCAACATCAAAGCTGTAACCCAAGCTCTTGAAAGGTACAAAGTACAATACAGGAGCAGCTATCTACAGGCAAGAAACGGCAATAAAATATATAGTATTTTGCCGCCATTTCCTATTACTGAAGACAAAATTTCATTGGGTAAGTTTGATGCTTCTCCCCTATCAGAAGCCCTGGAGCGAGTATATGTTATCGGCGCACCCTCATTGAGAGAATACAGATACCTTCAGCGAGAAGGCCAGAAAATTTCTCATGGAATTTTACATCTAAGATACAGAGACAAGGAAGCCGCGAACGACAGCCCGGGAAAGATAACAAACTCTGCGGTTTTTACTTTTTGAGACTATTCTCAAAAAGATGTCACTATCCCCAGGAACAAATATTCCGGCAAATTTTATGCCCGCTTGCCTGCGGATTTCAAGCAAATACAGGGAACGTTACTGGCAGCATGTAACTCTTCTAACTGCCCAATGTCAACTATGGGTGTTTACGCTTTCCCTATTCTGAATACCTTTGTGCCACAGACAGGACAGACACCCCGTGTCGCTGGCCTGCGGTTCTTGAGTACAACCTGGCTCGGGTTTCTTATCTCCACTTTTTTCCTGCACTTCATACAATAAGCTGTCGCCATCATGCCCTCCTTTAATTTCGTTATGCTTATATTGTTACTATAAGAACACAGCTTTGTCAATACCTTTCGGGCATCTAAAGCAAAGATTTTGAATTTTTGACTATTTTAGCAGGCGAGGCAGGAGCCAAAGACTATTTAGAGTCCTGCTACGAAGCTGCATGTGGCATTCTAGTTAAAATAAGTGAATAGCGACTGCAATGCCGTATCGAATCGCTTCAGGCATTTCTCTTTTCCCAATATTGCCATGGTCTGAAACAATGGTGGTGCCGCAGTACGCCCTGTAACAGCTACCCTTAACAAACCGAACAATTCCCCTGTGCCTAAGTTTAGCTCTGCGGCCAGAGGGCGTAGGATACCCTCAAGCGTAGTGGCATCCCAGGTCGTTATCTCTTCTAATTTTTGCGAGGTAATCGCCATAGCCTTAGCAGCCGATTTAGCATCCCGTTTTCCACTTAAAAGCAAGCCTGTATCATATTGCACATCATCGAAGAAAAAGATAGCAAGCTGAGGAACATCGGCCAGGGTTTTGGCTCGCTCTTGAATGAGTGACAGAACCCGGCTGACGTAACTATTATCCAATGGGCGTTTTACTGATTCTGGCAAATCTTTATCTAGAAATGGCATGGCTTGCTGGACAAATTCGCCCGGGCTCAGTGCACGCAAATAAACCCCATTCATCCACTCCAGCTTATCTTTGTTAAAGATAGCCGCCGTTTTGCCTACCCTTTCCAGAGAGAAGTGCTTTATTAAGTCTTCTCGGGATAACAATTCAGTGCGGTCATCAAGCGACCAGCCCAAAAGCACCAAGAAATTGACCATTGCATCTGGGAGGTATCCCTGCTTTTGATATTCAGTGATAGTGGTAGCACCGTGCCTTTTGGACAGTTTGGCACGGTCAGGTCCCAGGATCATGGGCAAATGAGCAAATCGAGGAGCTTGCCAGTTTAGAGCCTGGTAAAGCAAAACATGGCGAGGAGTGCTGGAAAGCCATTCATCAGCTCTGAGGACATGTGAGATAGCCATTAAATGGTCATCTACTACATTGGCCAGGTGATATGTGGGATAACCATCGGATTTGAGCAGGATGAAGTCGTCCAAGGTATCGTGTTTAAAAGTTACCGGGCCATGAATTAAGTCGTAGAAAGTGGTTTCGCCTTCAAGAGGTGTTTTAAAGCGAATCACTGGAGTAATACCTGTTGCCTCGAACCGGGTTCTTTCATGTTGTGTTAAATCTCGGCAATGGCGATCATATTTCGGTGGCTGCTTACGTTTTGCCTGTTCCTGGCGCATCGTCTCTAATCGCTCTGGAGAGCAGTAGCATAAATATGTATGACCCTCCTCAAGCAATCTGTGGGCAATTTCATGGTAAATGGGTAATCGTTGCGATTGGAAGTAAGGTCCTTCATCCCAGTTCAATCCCAGCCAGCGTAGGCTATCCAGTATTGCCTCCACTGCGCCTTCTACCCTACGGGCAACGTCAGTATCTTCAATTCGCAAGATAAACTTACCATTATTATGGCGCGCAAAAAGCCAGTTGAATAGAGCAGTCCTGATGTTGCCTAAATGTGGATACCCTGTAGGGCTGGGCGCAAAACGAAGTCTAACCGATGTTTCCGACTCAGACTGCATTGCGCTATATTTTGTGTGACTTAACCTTACTTAGAGAGAGTTTGATGTAGCTTTTTTAATCGCTCCAGATGTTTCCTGAGCCTCTGA
>Ga0209121_10005768_pt1 | contig 11090 bp, 9 predicted proteins | sample Cruoilmetagenom3_FD_187292 | JGI IMG/M metagenome (GOLD analysis project Ga0209121, IMG submission 187292) | Oil polluted marine microbial communities from Coal Oil Point, Santa Barbara, California, USA - Sample 3 (SPAdes) (version 2) | ecosystem: Environmental > Aquatic > Marine > Oil seeps ...
TAATACTTTAAACAATTGATCAACTCGATCAATTAAACAATTGAGCGCTTGTGTAAAATCTTTTAGCTCACCGAGTTCTACCCAAGACCCTTTAATGGATTGCTCAGGTAATAGTTTTCGCATCTCACGGATATCTTCATTAATAACGTGGATTAAATCATTGAGGGCAGGCATATCCGATGCCAGCTTTAACTGCTCTGAACTGACATCACTTAATAAAGTTAAAATCTGACGTGCGCTGACTGATATACCTAGAAACCTTGATGCTGTATCAATCAACTGGTGCGCTTCATCAATAATAATTAGCTCAGCATCTGGCAACAATTGCCCAAAACCATCATCTTTTAAAGACCAATCAGCACAAAGAAGGTGATGATTAACAATGAGCACATCCACTTCTTGCGCTTTTTTCCTAGCCAATAGCGGATGGCATTCAGCAATCATCGGGCACTCTTGCCCTAAACAGTTATCCGCTGTTGAGGTCACTTGTTGCCATACGAACGAATCTTCAGCAACCGATGTCACTTCAGCAATATCACCCTCGATTGTTTGGTTTGACCAACGTTCAATTTCTGACAACTCAGCATCTGACTCTGCATCAAAACTAGACGTTTGCATCTGTGCCTGATTAAGCCGGTATAGGCATAAATAATTAGACCGCCCTTTTAGCACCGCCCCTTGAGTCGGCACCTTCAGAACATCACGTATCAGCGGGAAATCTTTTTCAAAAATTTGATCTTGAAGGTTACGTGTTCCCGTTGAGATAATGGTTTTCTTACCCGACAAGATAGCCGGTATTAAATAAGCAAAGGTTTTCCCCGTGCCGGTACCAGCCTCGGCCACAAGGTGTGTTTGCTGCCCTATGGCACGCTCAATGGCATGCGCCATCGCCAATTGGCCTTCACGCGGCTGAAATCCATTAATATGCTTAACTAGCTCGCCGTTGGAGCCAAATATACTATCGAGGTCGTGCAAAAGAGTATCCGCGTTAAAATTTGTTATGTTATCTCATCAGGCCAAGCTGATGCAGTTAAACCATCTTCTTTCGTCCATATTAATGTTGCAATATTACGAAATTTTGCCACTGACATTGCCCCACGTTTTAGTTGCTTCGGGTTCTCGTTGAGGTTAGTCATAATGTCTTCACGTGTCGCCTCAAATATATCAAATGGCTGATAGCTTTCATTCATTAACACTAACACAACAGAGTCCCAAGCTTTATCCAGTTTCAACTGCCCCAGCCGCTGTCCGCGATAATTATCGTTAAAAATTGAACGGGCTTTAATTTGCACTTGCTTAGGTCCATTACGCGCTATTCGTTTCGCATCAAATCCTTCTGACCTATCCTCATTTAACTCAAGACCTAGCAGCTTACAGGCATCATACTCAGCAATTTCATTACTCACGCCCGGCAGCGATTTACCTGTTGTTTTTCTGAAGTCTGTCGCCAGCTGTCGAGCCTGCTCTATCAATTTATCAACAGAGTATGGAGTAGCCGATGCTGTCATTATATTACAACCTACCGGCAGCATGACGAGCTTGCCTCGCAGCATCAGCACTGCCTAATTGGTCGTAGCATGTAGCCATTAACAACCAGTTATCACGTTGTAATTTTTTATTGTCATTAGATAATAAATTAGATTTCTCAGCTAAGCTAATCGCTAATGCAGGCTTATTTTGCTGAAAACGTATTTTTGCTAATGCATGCCAAATTTGTGGGTCTCTGGGCGAAATACGAACGGCCCGTTCCAGTTTGGATGCTGCCATATCTAATTGACCGGACTCACTTTGTTGATACGCACTGTCCAATAATGCAACAACTGCAGGGTTCTGTGCTTGAGAGATTACTTCATTAGGTTGCTGATAAGCTTGCCTAACATCGCCTTGAGTGGGTTGCTCATCAATAGGATAGGTTTTAGCACTTTGCGGCAAAGGTTGCGATGGATATTCCCCTGTTCGGCCGACTGGAGCCGGTACCTGGTTATACATCGACAAGTCTGCACAGGCTGATAAAGTAAACAGCGTCACAACAAACGTTACTAATTTTATGATTCTAATCTCTACCATTACCTAAGTTCTCAAACCAATTTCCTGCCCGCTCTAATGCCCTACCAACAGCACCTACACAAGGCGAATATTCAACAGGAGCCGAGCCTTTTATAAATGGGTATTGTACAGCATTTGCACAAGATTCATTGGCACGGTAACCCAATGGGTCAACCCAACTATAGACAACATTTTCAGGCTGGGTTAGCCGCACACTTTCTTTTGAAATAGCACTCATTACACTAGACCAAACTTGTAATGCGCCAGTTGCCCCTGTTAGTTTCGATGGTTTATTATCATCAAGCCCCAGCCAGACCACTGCTAAATAGTCACCGCTAAACCCAGCAAACCAACTGTCTCTTAATTCATCGGTTGTCCCAGTTTTACCAGCCAGTTTGTAATTAGTTGACATATGTTGATATGCAGAACGCCCAGTTCCTTTCTTCATAACTTCTTGTAGCGCCGTATTAACAAGATAAACAGCTGATGGATTGGCGACCTGCCGGACACTTAACGGGTAACGTTGTAATGCAGAGTTTTCACTAGAAGTCACCGATTGGATAGAGCGTAACGGTGTAAAAAACCCCTCACCCGCCAAGGTCTGATACATTTGCGTCACTTCAATCGGTGATAACGATAACGCACCAAGCAATAGCGATGGGTAGGGCTTTATCGGCCGTCTAACACCCAACTCTTCAAGTGTGCGCTTTACGTTAGGCACTTTAAGCTCCATTCCCAAACGTACGGTCGCCAAATTATAGGAGTTCGACAAGGCTTCGTGCAAAGGAACCTGCCCATGCTCCGTCTTATCATAATTCTGCGGCATCCAAAGATCGCCAGAGCGCTGTTTTAAGCTAATGGCGGAATCATCAATCATACTGGTTAGCGTATAATTTGAGGGTTGCGATAATGCGGTTAAGTACACGGCAGGCTTAACCAAGGAGCCAATCGGTCTAATGGCATCAAGTGCTCTATTAAAACCATTAAACACAGGGTTTCTATCACCGATTATGGCAACAATTTCCCCTCCTTCACGACGCGTAATAACCATCGCTCCTTGCAATTTGTCCTTTTCAATACCATATTGTTGGTTAAGCGCTTCTAACTTTCGCTTAAATAAATTTTCAGCAGTTGTTTGAATCGTGTAATCAAGGGTTGAGAAAATATTTAAACCTTCTGAACGCAAATCTTCATCTTTATAATCACGACTCAATTGACGTTTTACTAAATCTAAAAAAGCAGGAAAACGGGAACTTTTAATTTGTTTAAATGGCGAAATATCCGTGCCAAATCCCTGTGCAATTCGCTTTTGCTCCTCCGGCAACAGGCCTAAATTGGCCATTTCATCCAATACTAAATTTCTACGATTTAGGGCCCGCTCAGGGTGTCGCCTCGGGTCATAATAAGAGGGCCCTTTTACCAAACCGACTAGTAATGCAGTTTGGTGTGGTTTCAACTCAATGAGTGGTTTATTAAAATAAAACACACTAGCCATGCCAAAGCCATTGATTGATCGCTCACCATCTTGTCCCAAAAACACTTCATTGAGGTACCCTTCAAGGATCTCATCTTTGTCAAAGCGTACTTCAATAATCAACGCCATAATGGCTTCTTTTACTTTTCGCCATAAACTTCTTTCTGACGTTAAATAGAAATTTTTAATCAACTGTTGCGTTAAGGTACTCCCGCCCTGAACAACCTCACCCGCCAAAATGTTTACCCACATCGCACGCAAAATAGACTTAACCGACACTCCGTAATGCTGGTAATAATCGCGGTCCTCGATCACTAACAAACCATCAATTAATGTCTGTGGCACTTCATCAAGCTTGACCAAAATTCGATCTTCTTTATGACTAGGATAAAAGCTTCCCACCTGCACAGGGTCTAAACGAACCAGCGCCTCACTTCTACCTGTCTTAACATTTTTTATCGCCGAGACCTGTTCATTTTTAAAGTAAACTTTTATTGTTGTAGAGGCTTCCTTACCGTCAAAAAAGTTAAATGGGCGCGTTTTTAATGTGAAGACTGAACCCGAGCGATAATATTTGCCACCGGAATTAAAGTTAGTAGTTCGTTGGTAACGTAAGTCTTTTAGCAGTCTCTCAAACTGTTTGCTAGAAATAGACAACCCTTGGTAAATTTCAACAGGGTTGGCAAAAACATGAGCAGGTAACTCCCAACGTTTTCCCTCAAATTGAGTCCGGACAATATTATCTAAATAGAAAACATAAACCGTCAAAGTGACAATAAATAACAAACCTACTTTTAATATCCACCCTTTTAGAAAGCCTAATGGGTGTTGCTTTTTTGGTTGTCTAGTCGGTTTTTTCTTACGAGAGAGGGCTTTCGTCTTAGTCTTAGCCATAATTGATTTAGCAGATTAAAGAAATTAAGCAGCTCGAGCTGAAAAAATTTGCCTCATCATGTCATAGACTCGTTCTTACTGGGTGATTAATTTCTTAATATCTAACGTCTTATCCAGCAATTGATCTATTGAAATATGTTGATCCTCTAATAGCTCTAGCTCTGGCTTACCCAATAGGTATCCCTGAACATAATCGACCTCCATTTCCTTTAATACCCGCAAAATTTCGGCATTCGAGACATACTCAGCTATCGCTTTTTTGCCTAGACTATGCGCCACTTCCACCATAGACCTGACGAGCACTTGGTCGGAATGATCAACCGCTAAATTACTAATAAATTGACCATCAATTTTTAAATAATCAACTGGAAAGTTTTTAATATAGTTAAATGAACTAAAACCAGCACCAAAATCATCCAGCGCAAAGCGGCACCCTAATGCACGAATTTTTGACACCATCTCTCGTGTTTTACTGAAATTGGATACAGCCGCTGTTTCAGTAATTTCAAACGTCAACCTTGATGGTGAAATCCATGTAGACTCAAGTTTTTTCTTAATAACAGGTAGCAAGTAATCACCTTGCAATGCATGACTAGATAAATTTACGGTAAAACAAATTTTTTCTTGCGTTTTGGGTAACGCTGCTATGTAATCAATCGCGTGTGAGACAACCCACAGGTCAATATGATGTATAAGCCCCATCCGTTCCGCTACAGGAATAAACTCAACGGGGCTTAAAAGCTCTCCAGTATCATCGATCATTCGTAGCAGAGTTTCATAATGTGATACTCGACCGCTAGATAATTTTACTACCGGCTGGAAAACCAGTTTAAATAGATCTTCACTTAAGGCATGGCGTATTTTAGGAACCCATTTAGCATCGTCTCTTAAGCTGACAAGTTCATCATTATCACTTTCAAACAAGCTGACTCTGTTTCGACCCAATGTTTTGGCAGAATAACAGGCGTGATTGGCTCGTGACATCAACTCACTGGGCCGCTTAATTGCTTCTAAAGGCTCTAATATTGCGACGCCGATACTGGCTGAAATGTTGTAAATATTCTCACCAGATTTAAAATCAAACTCATCAATTGTTAATCTTATTTTTTCAGCAATAAGCAGTGCCTTTGCTTTGACTGTTTTACTAATGAATACTTGAAATAAATTTGAACCAACTCGAGCAATAAATGCTTCATTATCAAGCGTAGTTCTGATCAATACAGCAATCTCGATCAATAAACTATCACCTATTTCATGCCCTTCAACATCATTAACAACCTTAAACTGGTCCAAATCAATATCTAATAGGGCACCGTGCTGTTTAAAGTTATTACACCTCAATATGGCAAAGTCTAAAGCTTTTTCCAAACCACTCCTATTAGATAAGCCCGTCAGTTCATCATGTGCAACCAAATATTGTAAACGTGCCTCCATAATACGGCGCTCAGATAGCTCTCGTACTAATTTTTCTTCATTTTCAATTCGTTCGTCACGTTCGCTTTTAAGCGCAAAGGCTAACTCAACTAATGGTAGGAAATCATTTCCATTACCAGGGTATTGAACAATAGTTGCTGCGTTGGCTTCATGGCACTTAGCCATTAATGCCTCATCAATGGTAGTTGCCAAGCTAGCCAGAAAGATCAATGGAATAGCATCATGACCATCTAAGGTGGTCAACATTTGACTAAGCTTCAACGTGTCGCTTTGAGGTAAGTCATAGGCTAAAAGAATCACACCTATTTCATCAATTCTTCCTTGAAAGGGGCGAATAGCTTCAAATACCTTCTCCTGGCTTGAAGCACAAATTAAGTGCCGATAACCACTGGCAGACAAAATATTTTGCAATCTCGACAGACGGTCCTCATCATGCTCAATAATGACGATGTTCTGTTCTTTTTGTCTTAGTGGCTTCATATCTATTCTTTTGTCTTAGTGGCTTCAGAGTACTAGCCTTAATTAAGGTTAGTAGCTAACCAATTAAAGATTAGTAAAATATATTTTTACTTTCCTTTCAATAACTTTACGCCTCTTCTTAATCAAGTGTCAACATTAATTTCAGAGTACACTGATATGCCAAGTTAAAAAACCTGGGAAATATAGTATTACTTATTAATTATTGTCTTTCTAATTAAAAACCTTTAATGAAAACTAACCCTATGACTTTTGTTGACTATAATTATTACACTTAAACAATTAATGTCGATAATTTTATATGTCAAGGACAGCAGCGAACATATGTACAATGAATGATTTTTTAAACGGTGAAATCGACCTATGCTCAGCACCTGAAGTTTTCACGCGAATTACCCAAGTTCTTGATGACCCAATGAAAAATGTTAAAGATACTGCTGCTATTATTAAACAGGACCCATCCTTAGCTGCTCGACTGTTAAAAATCGTTAATTCATCCTTTTTTGGTTTCCCTGCAAGCATTAAGACAGTTGATCACGCGATATCTATCTTAGGTGATAATGAAGTTCGTATGCTCGTTATGGCCACCAGTGTGGTTGAAAAGTTTTCAAGCATGCCTAATTCTATTCTTGATATGCGAGAGTTTTGGGCTCATAGCTTGAAAACTGCGTTATTTGCTAAGTTCCTAGCAGATAACCACCCAAAAAAGCGACATCTTGCCTCTATTTTTATCAGCGGGCTTCTTCATGATATTGGGCGATTGGTTTTGTACACTAAAGCACCCGACCTTGCTCGTGCTGCTGCCTTATTGGTTAAATCCAGCCAGATTAGTGAGGTTGATGCCGAAACGCAAACATTTGGTTTTAATCACGCTCAACTGGGAGGTGCGCTGCTGGAAATGTGGAAAATTCCCAACTCTATTCAAAATGCAACAACATACCACCACCAACCTGAGCTCGCCTTTAGTGACAAAGATGAAGCTAGCATCATCTATCTTGCAAATAAATTAACTCATATCGACACGACATCAGAAGAAGCAATCGATACTAGCCGTTTATCCGACGATAAAATTTGGGAGAGCATTGATATGCCATTTGGAATTGTCGCGCCTGTGTCTGGCAAAGTTAATGAAGAGTTCAACCACACGTATGCTTTATTTTTTAGTTAACTAAAGCTTGTAAATTCTTTTGCACCCAAACGAAAGGCACTAAACTCACCAAGCCGCATTTTTGTCCAATGCTCATTGGATGTTAAGGGTTCTGTGGCTATTACCGTGACGAGATCAGTATTCGTTGTTTCTTTTTTAAAATCGACACATAGATCAGCATCCAATAACTGCGCCTCTACAAAAGGTGCTTGTCTAGTTAACCAAGTTAATTTTGTACTACAAAAAGTATATAAGTGACCCACATTACTCATCAGCACGTTAAAAATCCCGTGTTTAGCCACTTCTCTGCATAAGCGCTCTATGGCATTTCTAACCGTTACATTACTCTTTGGTTTAACAGGAAACTCTTCACGAAGTTGGCTTAGTATCCAACAAAATGCATACTCACTATCGGTTGTACCAATTGGCGCATACCCCTTCAGTGTTTTTTTCTTAATGCCTTTTAATTGACCATTATGCGCAAAACACCATACATCTCCCCATAATTCACGTGAAAACGGGTGCGTATTTTCTAAACAGACCCGCCCTCTATTCGCCTTTCTAATATGGCAAATAACTTGTGTGCTTTTTATCGAATATTGCTGAATAAACTTAGCTACTTCAGAATCTGCACTGGCAACAGGGTCATGAAAAGAGCGATAACCCCTACCTTCATAGAAAGCGATACCCCAGCCATCTTTATGCGACCCCGTTTCTCCACCTCGCTTGATCAGCCCACTAAAGCTAAAACAAATATCCGTGGGCACATTTGCACTCATTCCCAATAATTCACACATATTCAGCTATTACAGCTCTTCTATCACAGTCCGCGCGATAGGCACTTGAACATATTTGCTTTTACCATCCTTTCTAACCCAAAAATAGTAATAACCTTTTTGTGAGTCCGAGGTCACTTTACTATCTAAGACGGTCCATGACTTTTTATGCGCCCCCTCATAAAAGGTCACAGCATAATTGCCTTCCATCCAACTGACGCCTAAACGCGAAATTTTATTTTGCTGCTCTTCAGAACACCCCATACTCAGTAATACCACAACCATCAATACGATATATTTCATGAGTTCTCCAGCTTTCTTAGTACAAGGAACACCATTACAAAAGCTCCGCCAATTGCACACATCCATACATCGGAACGTTGCAAACCCAATAAACTCCCAATTCCCGCCCCAATAGCAGCTCCTAAACCACTAAATGCCATACTTCGCATCATCTTGCAAAAGCTACAATCCGAGCCATCTCCAAAAAACTTTGGCATTACGATACCTCCTAAATTTATTGTAAATCAGTCTCTTTATTATTTTCTTAGATACAGTGAACTTTAGAATGAACCACTATACAACTCAAGCTACCTGAGCGCTTTAGCATCTCATTAAAACTTTCAAACTGTCTTTGCAGAAAGCGCCTGCCTGTAGCGCCCCTATGTTGATTGATTAATAAAACAACCATTTTTTCATATTACAAGCCTATACAGGGGTTCTATTTTCCCATTTTTAATAAACTTAAAAATTCTGCTCGTGTTTCAGAGTTTTTACGAAATTGGCCGAGCATACTCGATGTGGTCATTTGCGAGTTCTGCTTTTCAACCCCTCTCATCATCATGCATAAGTGCTTTGCCTCAACAACAACCGCCACCCCTTTTGCACCGGTGACCTTAAGGATAGAATCAGCAATTTGCGTGGTCAGTTGCTCTTGAATTTGTAAGCGACGTGCATACATATCAACGATTCGAGCTACTTTAGATAAACCTAGTACTTTACCATTGGGTAAATACGCCACATGACACTGCCCAATAAACGGTAACAAATGGTGTTCACACATAGAATACAGTTCTATATTTTTAACGATCACCATATCGTCCGCATCGGAGTCAAAAATAGCACCATTGACAATGCTATCAAGGCTTTTTTGGTAGCCACTGGTTAAAAATGACATCGCTTTCGCTGCTCGCTTTGGGGTGTCGACTAGCCCTTGTCGGTCAACATCTTCACCAATGTCTGAAATAATTTGTTTATACAGTTTTTCCATTTAACTATGTCATTTTAATAAAGCTTGAAAGTATACCGATTTTTTTGAAAAAATTAGCTAATTAATTGAAGCGTAAGGACGCATGGCTGCCAGTGCTTGTAACAAAACGTCTGAACCTGCATCTTTTGCCCGCGCATGTTCACTTAAATAACGGCGCCAATGCTTTCCGCCTGGTTGGCCGGCAAAAAGCCCTAAAATATGCCTTGTCATGCTTTGCAAAGAAACACCCAGTGTGAGCTGTTTTTCGACATAGGGAATAAAGTCAAATAGAACCTTTTCTCTATCTAATAACGGCTGTGAAAATAATTGATGTTCAATTTCAGCCAAAATAAAAGGATTATGATAAGCAGCCCGTCCAATCATTACACCATCTAGCTTCTCCCAATGTTGAGGGATTTCATTAACCGCTTGAATACCTCCATTTATCACGATAGACAAATCGGGAAATATTTCTTTTACCTGATAAGCCCTTTGATAGTTTAACGGTGGAATCGTTCTGTTTTCCTTAGGCGAAAGGCCACTCAAAATAGCTTTACGTGCATGTATGATAAATGTCTCACAACCTGCTTCAGCGACTATTCCAACAAAATTCATTAAAAACTCGGCAGAATCAAGGTCGTCAATACCAATTCGAGTCTTCACGGTAATTGGAATATCAACACGCTCTCGCATCTCAGCAACACATTGAGCCACCAGCTCTGGTTCAGCCATTAAACAGGCACCTATTCGTCCATTTTGCACACGATCACTGGGGCAGCCTACGTTAATATTTACTTCCTGATAGCCCACCTGTTGGGCAAACAAAGCGCAAACTGCCATATCTTCTGGGTTACTTCCACCTAGTTGCAATGCTAACGGTTGCTCAACATTATCAAATGCCAGCAATCGCTGTTTATCACCATGCAATAAGGCACCCGTCGTTAACATTTCTGTGTACAACAAGGCCGAAGGGGAGAGTAAACGGTGGAAATAGCGACAATGCCGGTCAGTCCAATCCATCATAGGCGCAACTGATAACGTACCCACAGGTTTTAAGTTTGCTTTACTGACTGTCACTTGATTTACGATCTCGTTGCATAATACTTTTGTATATTTCACTATTTAAGAACATTAAAGTAGCCCTTTTACTCTCACGCTACTTTGAACTAGCAAAGACAAAGTATTTGTACTTGATATTGTAAAAACGCTAAGTATTGGGTTCTTCAATGACAAGATTTGGAAAAAGCAAATCTTGTCTCAAACTGAATAAGCCTATTGAGCCTATATCTCACGCGTTTGATGAGGTAAACATCCCAAGTAGTTACGGATGCCTAATGCATTCAAAAATTGGGTATTCCTATTGCCCGATTAGGACTTTTTTAGATAGACCTACCTATTCGATAACAAAAAATTGAGAAAATATTTTTAAGCTATAAATTAAGAGGTGTCTAACGCTTTAGCCACCTCTTAATATTAAGAACAAAAGACTACTATTAGATTTAGCAGCTAAAGATAGCTGCCTTAAGTAATAACCTAGAGTAACCAGCTGTTAACCAACAATGGCCAACAGCACACCCGCCGCAACGGCTGAGC
>Ga0209121_10005770_pt1 | contig 11085 bp, 6 predicted proteins | sample Cruoilmetagenom3_FD_187292 | JGI IMG/M metagenome (GOLD analysis project Ga0209121, IMG submission 187292) | Oil polluted marine microbial communities from Coal Oil Point, Santa Barbara, California, USA - Sample 3 (SPAdes) (version 2) | ecosystem: Environmental > Aquatic > Marine > Oil seeps ...
TGGGATTCTTCCAGCTCTAAGGGCTTCTCGAGTTAACGTTGTGGAAGCTCTTCGTGGAATAAAAGTGAAATTTAAAGCAAAATCTAGTCGCAACTTGGCTGTTTTTGGTATTGTAATAATCTTGGCTGGAATCCTTATTCTGCTATACAATGGATTAATTGAAGAAACCCAGCAAGTCTTTTGGACTAGTGAAGGATGGGACACCCTAGAGGAATGGAGATTTCTCATGATGGGATTTGGTTTATTCACAGGAGGACTCGGTCTTTTACTTTCTCGATTCATGGACAGGGTTAAAGCTTTCAACATAACCGCAATCACCTTATGGATCATTCCATCTTTCCTGTTTGTTGTAGCCATGGGTAATTGGATAACAGATATCGCTGGATTATCAATAGAAACTTTGATTTTGGGAATTATTGAAATTTTAATTGGTTCAATAATGTTTGTAGCCTTAAACCTACCAATCATAATGCGTGGTTTAAGGAATGTTTTGATAAAAATAAAAGGCGTAAAAGGTGTTGCCCAAATATCACCATCGCTAATATCTTCACACATTACTCGTTCCACTCTAACCTTTGCCATATTTGCAGTCATATTAACTATTAACGTTGTTGTTGCCACAACAATTCCTACACTCTTGGGAACAACAACACGACTTGAAGAAGACTCTATAGGTATTGATATCACAATCTTCTTAAACAAACCAGAAGCGATAATACAAGGAACTTCATTTTCAACTGAACTTTACAAGATTGACGATCGTATAACAGATATAATTGGTTTCAAAACTTTTAAACCTGGTCAGGATTTCACCAAGTTCATAGCATTGGAGAATCCTATTTCTCCGGAATTTGACTTTAGTACAGATTTACTTCCCATTGGGATTGGAGAATTTAAGACAGAACAAATTCGGGGTAATGCTTCAGACTCTTCAAATCCCAACTGGCGTTATGCCTTTTATCTAGCTGGCTTTCCCGATGGTATTCGGGAATCTCTTGTTTCGGATCTCTCCGATAACGAAAAGCTAGACTTATCTAAGAAATCTTGGGATCAATTCTTCGACCCCCAATACAACATGGCTGCCTACAATGTTACATCTAATCTACTTGCCATATTCTCTGGAGAAACTGACCTTTCCGAATTTCAACCAGGATCCACAGGACCCGCAGGATCTATAGGAGGTTCAGGTGAAGATCCTCTTGAAGGAGTTGGACCTCTAAAGGATGATGAGGGTAATATTATCAAAAACCCAATAGTCTTTACGGACTCGTTTCTTTTACCTGTTGGACTTCAAATCTGGGTACCCATGAACACTTCATCAATTGGATTCCCCAATTACCAGGCCTTTACCATCGGAGGGAGTCTTGACAACCAACGTGCTGGAGGTTTCCCTCTGGGGGCAGGATTAGACTTTGGGGCAGCAGAATCCGATTTTAGCTCAATTCTAGGAACTCTATATCTACCCGAACATTGGGCAAACCAAACAAATTATCTAGGCGAAGCAAACGGTAAAACCTTAACATCCAGGGAGAAAGACCAATACGACTCTTATCTGATTAAAACCAATCTCCCAATTGATGATCCTCAACTTGAGGATATAGCTCAAGCAATTGAAGAATACACAAATACAAATGACGAGGGATACCGCCTTCTGGCAACTGACAACTTCTTTGTCGCAAGTTCCACTCTAACCTATTCTAGAATTGAGTCCATCTTGGAGATGACGGATCGAATATCATCTTTCCTGCAAATCTACGTTACATTTGGTCTAGTAATAGGAGCAATAGGCATGGGCGTCATTTCAGTTCGAAATGTTTCCGAAAGAAAACGTGAGATTGGGATGATGAGAGCGATAGGTTTTCCCAGAAGACAAGTGATTCTTTCGGTTCTCCTTGAATTGGTTGTTCTTGGAATAATTGGGTTAATTATAGGCGTTATCAACGGGTTGCTTATCACTATGGGTTTTGCTAACATGCAAAATGCAACACTAATAATTCCTTGGGAAGAAATTGGATTGTATCTTTCCATTATTGTGTCTATTGCATTAGGGTCAGGTTCACTCCCCGCGCTTGCAGCTTCAAGAATTCCTCCCGCAGAAGCATTGAGGTATGTAGGATGAAAAAAACAAATAACAAGAAAGATCAAGTTTCCCAAAACCTAATCCTCAAAATCTCAAATCTGCATAAACGTTACAACGAGGGCAAATCAAACGAGGTCCACGCACTCCAAGGTGTAGAGCTAACAGTTAAAAAAGGAGACATGATGGCAATTATGGGATCTTCAGGATGTGGAAAAACCACCCTACTCAATATGATAGGTCACTTAGATCGCCGTTCGGCAGGAGAAATCATAATCGATGGAGTAGATACCTCAACCCTATCTGATGGACAGATGACGGCCTTTCGCAGGGATAATATAGGCTTCATATTTCAGTTATTCAACCTCTTTCCATTCTTAACCGCTGTAGAAAACGTAGAAACTCCATTATTACTAAGAGGAATAAACTCTGGACTAGCTAGAGAACAAGCCAAGATGATGCTACGCGAATTAGGAATGGGAGACCGACTTTACCATCTACCCACAGAACTCTCTGGGGGCCAACAACAACGAGTTGCTGTAGCTCGAGCTCTAATTAATCAGCCCGCAATCATCTTAGGAGATGAACCAACAGGCGACTTAGACTCTACAACAAGTTCTGACGTCATGGACCTCTTTCGCCACATAAACAAGATCAATCAACAAACTCTAGTTCTTGTAACTCACAATCGATGGATTGCAGAAAAATGCGATTATATAGTCCATATGACTGACGGCAAGATCTCAGGGATAGAAGATAATCCATTAATCAGGGAGGAGAAGAAAAGATGAAAGCCTATTTTTCTGCTCTAATAGATAAATCCGTTCCTTCAGAAAACTCCAAATTGGCAAAAAATCTAATCAAAACCTTAAAGAAACCCCTAAAGACCCCAAGATCAAGTATAAATTTTAAAGAACACAACGCATTCATCTTTTTGGCTGCAGACAAACCCTTAGAAAAACCGTTTGACCCCAAGATCCTAGAGGAAATCCAAAGCAAAATTCATCTTCGTCTCCAAGGATACTACATTAAAAACAAATCTAAACTCCAAAAACACCTAAAAGGTAAACGGGAACTGAAGGAAACATCGCAGATCGTTAAAAACTTCCTGAAGGAGATTGATCCCAAGCTTGAAAAAGTATTCGATCTTCGATTGAAAAAATCAATTTCAGAGTTGCCAACCAAATTTTGTGAACTCCAGACCAATAGTATGACGGCCATTTGGAACTTGAACGAAGAGCAGAAAGTCCAGTTCTACCTTTCAGGATGGCCATCTCCAGTTTTCAAAGTATCAGAAGTTAAGACAGATGCTAACTTGGAAGCGATGGTTGACAAGCTAGCATTTCTCAACTTCTTTTGCATATTTCTAGACCCTACATTACTTCGTTTGCGAGAAATGAATAAAATGTTGGAATGTTTGAAGTTAGGTCTTCACGGAACACACTACAGAAGCAGCAACTTTGAGATACAAACCAAACTTGAAATGTTCCTACGGATCCTATCAGCAAAACTTAGTTCACTCCAAAACATGGACAAAACCATCGCTAGCATCTTCAAGTTATTCAATGAGCCTAAAACCTTCTTCACGAAGCATGCTTTCATAGAACTTTCTGAAGACCTTAGGACAGCAGTTAGACAGATGTCCTGGAAAATAAATCAAGGCAAAAGTCTCTTGATTGAGGTTCAAGACAAACTGGAAGGGTGCCAGATAAAACTGAAAGATTATCTGGATGAAACAAAGAATGGGGTGAAAACCACCAAGTCCATAGATGAATTTAAACTTGCTCTCCTAACTATGGCTGAATTGAGTTCTGACTTGTTTGTTGAAGCAGAACTTTTGAAGTTGTGGTTGGACTTTTTTAGCTCAGATCTTCCATTTTTCACATTCCAATCCAGCCTCTTCAGCCCCCAAACTCCACAAGCCTTTGAAACTTCCGCTGAACACATCATCTCAGTTAGGGGCTTAGTAAAGAACTACAGTCTAGGACAAACTACAGTTTACGCCCTTAGAGGAGTAGACCTTGATATTAAAGATGGCGAATTTGTGGCAATAGTTGGCAATTCTGGAGCTGGAAAAACTACTCTTCTAAATTGTATGGCTGGACTAGATGAACCCGATTATGGGGTTGTCTTTTTCAAAGGAAAAGATCTCCATCATTCAGGCGATTCAGAAAAATCGAGGGCCAGGTTGTTAGAGATGGGTTTCATCTTCCAAAGTTATGCGTTAATACCACACTTCGACACTCGTGAGAACGTAGCTCTACCTGCTGATCTCGCAGGGTTTAGTAAAGACTTGAAAAACAGAATAGAAGAACTCCTTGACGGCGTTGGAATTAGCAAACAAGCTAAACAGTACCCGGCCCAACTGAGCGGAGGACAATTGCAACGTGTAGCTATAGCGCGGGCATTAACGAACCGACCTAAAGTCTTATTTGCGGATGAACCCACTGGCGACTTGGATTCGAAAACTGGAAAGCAAGTGATGGAATTAATTAAAAAATTTCATGAAGAAACAAAAACTACAATCATTGTCATCACCCATGAACAAGATATCGCCGAATATGCAGAAAAGCAAATCGTGATGGAGGACGGCATAATCATACGAAGTTAGCGAATGAACGCTTGAAAATAAATTATGGTTGTGTGTTGTCGCAAATCCGCTACTTTTCATCTGACATAAACAATTCGCACGCGCAGTTCTCTGGCGCAGATTTTCCTACAAACCTAGAAGGAACAGCCCCCAAGAAAGACATCAACATAAGAACCAACCAGCTGACCGCAAGAGCGTATTAGTCCTCGAAATAAAACCGTCTTCAATCACGGATATACTCAATATCGCAGCAATCAAGGCGCCCCCCCTCCAATGAACACGATATCCCTTCTCTTCACCTTGACAGTTCATCCGAAGAATGGAAGAAGACCTAGGACCAAACTTATTTGAGCAAAACATGACCCCAACGAGTCTCCAACATTGATATCTCCGTGTCCAGTCGCCGACGAAACTATCGCGTTAACAATTTCAGGCAGGTCTGTTCCTATCGACAATAGAAAAGTCCAATTAATAGTGGAGGTATTCCTATTAACAGTGCCAAAACTTCAGAGCGTTTCACTACCTTCTCACTTAACAAAATCATCAGCGACAAACCAGCAATTGGCGAAACAATTCAATTGTCACAGTTTTCGCTACAGTTTGAATGCGATTTTGTTCAATGCTTAATGAAACAGTATGAGCAAAATATATTTTACTAAAATATAAATATTGTAAGGTAAGTAAGAGCGTTATAATGATTGGCAATTTGAGAATTTAAGCTGGGAAGTGAGAAAAGGTGGGCGAAATCCTGAAAGTAGCAAAGTCTTGGTCCACTGAAATGAGGAAAGGCTATGGGCGGCTTGCTATACTAATGCTACTGAGCAGAGAATCACTCACTGGATATGATATTATAAAGCTTATCGAGAAAAAGACAAAGTGTTTTTGGAGGCTAACACCAGGAGGAATCTATCCAAACCTCAGAAAACTTGAAAGAAAAGGATACGTTAAAGGGCATTGGGAGTCGAAAGGCGGAAGGAGGAAGAGGCTTTACACCATAACCGATGAAGGAAAGCGCCTTTTGGAGGTTGCACTACGGAGGCAGCAGCAGATGGCAGAAACCATTGGCGAGCTATTTCGTGAATTCGCTAAGGAATTCTTGGGAACAGAACTTACCTTTTTAGACATCGCCGAGGAACTAAGTTTCCCACTTTTAGGAGAGAATCTTGAGGGAAAACCAATAGATGAGCAGATTGACATCCTAAGGCGAACCCGCTCCAAAATGTGTAGAGCAATCAAGCTGATAGACGAGAGAATGAATGAACTAGTAAATAACCCTAGAGATAAAGAACGGAGACGCTGACTCCTGGTTCCTCCAGGGCGAAGGGTCACAAGTTCTCTGCTGATGTTGTCGGAATTGACCTTCTTTGTAATCGGCTTCTACACTAGACAGCTGCGCGCGCCGCCCCCAGTCACTATAACATTATATTTCATATTCATCATCTTCACTCCTTGGGACGATTTTAGATTGGTGAGCCATACGCATCCTCAAATGTTCCTACGCCTTTACCCAAATCGCATAGAGTGATTACTTGATCAGTGGTCTTCAGGCTAAATTCCCTGGGTATAACAGCGTACTCTATGTAAACTTGTGAGCCCCCACCTTCCATAGTGAATCGTTTTGTTGCATAAGCTTCTAGGACAATTCTAAGTTTCTTATCATCATCCTGCCCTTCAACAATCCATATTGGCGTTTTCCCTTCTTTTTTGGAGATTTTAATGTTAGGATTCTCGAATTTGATGATCTTTTTTCTTCTATAATCGTGAAAAGATAGCGATCTATGGAAATATCTTTTTGAATCCTTTCCAGTTTTGAGACAAAAGAACGAAGTTGAAGAACCATTGTGAAAAAACACTCTTCCCCAATGAAAAGAGCCGAATGTAGTGATGCCAACAACCTTTTGCAGGTGCGCAGTTCCTTTGAAGTTTTTCCCTAACACGGTACCTTCAGCCTCCAAAAAACCATCCACCCAACCCATGCCAAATGGAGGTATGAACACACCATGCGCATATTTATCTTCAAGATAAGCACCTTTTCTAATATCTAAATCAATGATGTCACCTAGCTTTAGTTTATAATTTGGAAAACCGCCGCTAAGCAACATTTCTTGACCTTGAATATTAGACTCTATCTTTTTTCTTTCGGGGTAAACAGTTGTTACAGCATTGCTGTCTCCTAAATCATGCATTTCTTTTCCATCGTATACCCAGCCAGTTGCAACGGCCTGAAATTTGTTTTCTGTCAGTTTCTTGAACACAATTTTTTTGTTGTTGAACAACATGTCCTGCCCGTGTTTCCTGAATAATAGTAACATTACCTGAATCGGTTTTTCTCCGTCTCGACCGAAGAAAAGGAACCACCAGTACTCCTTTCCCAAGGGAGGCAACATTTCAGCACCATACATAACACGATCTAACACGGAATCATTTACGTTTGACCCGTTTATGGAAGCAAGTCTTTGTAGGAGGCTATAAGTTTCTTTGATCCTTTTCATTTCACTTATCTTATTTTTTGTTTTCAGAAAAACCCCTGTAGAATCTACAATTAGTTTATTGTGCAACTGAGCAAACATTTGACAGTACCCCATTTTTTAGTTTTTCATCAAGAAACGTGATGGCAAAATCTGTACTTATTGCAGCACACAGCTTGAATACATTCCAAACACCCTTTGGATTTCGTGCAGTTTTGATCAAGAACATGAACGTTCCTATCCAGTTAAAAAACAAATTATTGTTAATTGAAGTCATCACTTCATCCAAGTCAACAGCGATGTTTATTGTCGCATCATCTTGTTTCCCAGAAATAGTTTTTATATACTCCACGACGCCAGCACTGCTACGCTGAGTTTTTATGATGTAACTAACAGGAGGCTGTTCCTTGAATATTAAAGTGCACTGTATCTTTTGTGAACCTAGGATTCCAAGAAACCTTGACATTTCTACGACCTCATGCATATCTATTTTCCTTTCCTCTTCTTCACTTTCAGCGTCTACAATCGCCTCCAAAACCGCCTTAAGATGGTTCTCAAAAGTTCCTTTTCGCAGGTCGTACCCCGCATTCCTACCAAACGTTATCTTTCCTGCACCATCATCCACAAAACCCCTCAGTGACATCTTCTTTCCTGATCTTCTTTTCAAAACCTTGGCTCGATCCAAAAGTGTATTTAATGTCCAATATCTGAACATACAATAGGTTTCTAATTCTTCTAATCGTTTTCTACTTATGCCTTCTATCTGAATACAGGAATGCATTTCATCGTATTTTGTCCAATCGCGCTCAATAATCAAACCTCTTTTATTCATATTGTCGTAAAATTCAGTCCCAGGGAAAGGGGTCGCGATACCGAATCCTGCATTCATCAAACCCAACTCTTTTGCGTAAACAGGAAACTGCTTTATCTCTTCCTCAGTTTGACCTGGTAGACCAATGACAAAAGTGGCTGAAAGGTTAGCACCATTATCCCGCATTATTTTTGCGGCTTTTCTTTGCATCTCAATGGTTATGCCTTTTCGTGTGTCTTTCAAATCCCTTAAATTTGGGCTTTCAATTCCCACTTCATAGTCAAGAAAGCCGACCTCACACATCTTTTTGATGAGCTGAGGATTTTTGGCAACGCTGTCTACCCTCGTCATGACAGAGAATGTTATGTCCATTTTATGTTCGTTCAACAAGTCGCACAAACGATTGATTCTTTCAGGATCACCTATAAAATTGGGGTCCACTACAAGGATTCGGAGCGGTTTTCCTTTATGGAAGGATACAATTTCTAATAGTTCTGCCATGACGTTTTCGGGTGAACGGAAACGCTGGTGGCTCTTATTCATGATGGGTTCACAACAAAAGCTACACCGTCCCCAGCAACCACGAGAAGTGCAGATGACATCCATTTCCCTACCTTTGCCGGTCATATGGTTGTATTTGTGTCTCCTTAGGTGTCGAGCTGGAAATGGCAACGAATCCAAGTCTTCAATCATCTGACGCTCTTCATTGTGAATCACTTTTCCGTTTTTTTTGTATGAAATTCCGCGAACACCTTCTGGGCAGCCTTTCTGCACCAGTTCTTTCATCGCATTCTCCCCTTCACCACGAAGTATCATGTCAACCTGTAAATGCGAAAGTAATTCATCTGGAACCAGAGTTGGATGATAACCTCCAACTATAGTGACGGCACCATGTTTTTTTGCAATTTTGGCAAGACGCAATCCCTCCTTATGATCGGTTGCCGACATCGTTATTCCCACTAAATCAGGACAAAAAAGATCCAGAAAATATTTGAATGAATGACGCTCAAGCTCCATATCAACTATGTGAACTTCTTCAACGACATTCTCTATTGACGCGGCGATGTATTCCAGTCCTATAGGAATCAAGTCTGATGCAAAGCCCAAACCTTTTCTTCCTTTTGGTTTCGCCAGCAAAACTCGTTTATACGACATTATATCGCTCCGTTTCAAGATACCGCGTCAGGTTCCCGATTGAATTTTTTACAATTTTCCCATGTTTTGCACCATAGTAGAGACCTGCAGCAAGCCCGATTGATGGAACGACGATTTTTGTAATAGTAGTGTAAATCAAAGGGTTACGACTCAGCCATTCTGGAAGGAATGGTCGCCAAACACGTACATTATATTCCCAACATTCCGTGAGAAGCTTCCAGCGCAACTCTGAAAGGCTGTCCAATTCCGCGCCATTTTGGTCGTCTAAAAGACATTTTTCTAACGGAACGAAAAGTAATGGGACGAAAAAGGCTTTGTAGTCACGTAGGTTGTCAATTAGCTCAAGAGTCTCGATTACGTCGTCTTCAGTTTCATCGGGCAAACCTATAATCAAAGTGGCAAGTGGATACCAATCGTTGTCATTTAAAATTGCGAAGGCTTGGGGGACAAGCTCTTTCCACTCCTCGGGCTTGAATGGAAGCGGTTTTCCCGCCATATATTTTCGGATAAGACGAGTACTTCCAGTTTCTATTCCGGTCTCAGCCGTTACAATGGGTTTGCCACGATAGTAATACCAATTGTGTTCGATCAGTATTTCTGACATTTCTTTGATCATACTAGGATCGTAAACGGCAGGAGCCAACGACATGTGAGCAGGTTGAATGGCTTTAACTCCCGGATATGATGCGACTTTTCTAAGGAGCCCCAAAACTGCTTTTTTGTTGGGGATAAAATTGTTGTTTTTAGTACCATACAGAAAAATGTCTTCTGTGCCAAGAGTGATCATCTCAGCTCCTTCTGCAACGTTAGTTTCCACTTCTTTCATGATCTTATCAAGTGGAAAGTCCCTTCTCTTTTGCATTGTAGGTGTACAAAACTGGCAGTTTCGGCCACAGCCTCTTGAGATTTCTACACATCCATGAATCGATGCATGTTTTATCGTAGGGACTTCCTTGCATGTTGGACTTCTGTTGACGTGAACTACTTTCGGTAGGTTTTCTTCATTTACAGCTTTTGTGAACAGCTCTGGCAATATCGTTTCACTTTCGCCGATTACCATACAGTCAATTCCGTAAGATTCAATTACATTTTTGTATTTCAGTTGCCATGCTCCCGCGCCGCCTACTATGATTTTTGGCTTGTATCTTTGGAAGCTTTCATGTTTCATCAGATTTCTGAATTCTATCGAGTTCATGGGCTCTCCGCCGCCAATCAAGGAAGAATATGTTTTACTGACGTAACCCATTCCTAAAGGGTCCATGGTTGATACAGCAACAACTTTCGTTTCAAAACCAACGAATGCACCGAGATTGTATGGGTGAACAACGGCTACGTCCGATTCATCAAATCCATTTTTTAGAAGAACAGCTTCCACTTTTCTAAGTCCATAAGGTGCATACTTTGCGCTTCCATCACAGTTGCTTTCTACCTGTGGATATAGCCGCTTCGTTAGAAGCCATGAGGGTATTGGCCCCTTCGGAAAACCTCCTGCGAAAGCAAAAAACTGAGTGTTGTCAAAGTCGCTCATTTCAGTCGCTGAAGCGGTTAGGACAATTTTTACTCCTTGTTTACTTGGCATGTTTTTCCTCCTTTTGGATCAAATGCGGATAATGGGAAGTCATACCTTTTCTACAAGTCACCTTCAGACTTCCCTTTTTCCTCAAATCCACGAAACCATCCCTTCCATCGGTAGATGCGGAAATATGTTATAATAGAAAACATTTAAACCCTGATATATATATACCTAACTTTTGATATTAATGGACATGACCAAAAAACCCTTTACAGTTTCGAAAAAGAAAGAGCGCACGCAGGCAGAAACAAAAGCTAGGGAGTTTATCAAACAAAAACACTCTAGGTTGGAGCGAATCTTTCTTAGGACTGTATATCGCGAGGGGAATACTTGGGTATTACATGGAGAAGTAAAATTCAAACGAGCATATTTCTTCGCGGTTGAGAGATCTTTCAGGATTCAGATTAACCC
>Ga0209121_10005771_pt1 | contig 11085 bp, 9 predicted proteins | sample Cruoilmetagenom3_FD_187292 | JGI IMG/M metagenome (GOLD analysis project Ga0209121, IMG submission 187292) | Oil polluted marine microbial communities from Coal Oil Point, Santa Barbara, California, USA - Sample 3 (SPAdes) (version 2) | ecosystem: Environmental > Aquatic > Marine > Oil seeps ...
GAAGCCTTGGTGGTTGGGATGAAGTCAAAAAGATGAGGCTGAGCGGACAGGATCGTATCAAGAGCGATCAACGAATATTAGGGGAGAGCGATTTTGTAAATGAAGTACTTTCTGACTTCTGTGTTGCGTGGTTCAACAAGTAATAAGGGAGACAAACATGGATAACCCAGAATCAAATTTTGGTTTTAAATTTATGTCTTTTGGATATGTATTTCGTGATCTCTTTTCCCCTCGAATGAATATATTGAAGGAAGTGGGTATAAAAGCCGGATTTCACATACTCGATTATGGTTGTGGACCCGGAAGTTATATCCTCGCCGCTGCTGAGCTGGTTGGTAAATCAGGTATAATATACGCTCTGGATATCCATCCCATTGCAATTCAGATGGTTCAAGATATCGTTGCAAAGAGAAGGTTGACGAATGTTGAAACGATTTGTTCTGACTGCAAAACCGGATTGTCTGACAGCAGTCTTGACGCGGTTCTATTGTACGATATATTCCATAAATTGAGTGATCCAAATGGAGTATTGAAAGAAATACAGAGAGTATTGAAACCAAATGGAATTCTATCCTTTAGCGACCATCATATGAAAGAGAATGAAATAGTATCTAAAATAACAAAAAGTGAATTATTCAGCTTGTCAAAAAAGGGCAAAAAGACCTTCAGTTTCTTAAAAGCGGAAATATAGAGACGCTTTTCCTTTTTATTGGCTATGATTACATGCGGTTGTAGCTGATCAATTAATTAAAAATTGACAGATTTTGATCCGCCGATCCTGGTTTTATGATAACATTTTTCTTTTGGGTGGATACAGGCTAAAACCATAAAAGGCTGAGAATTCTCTCTGCCACCCAATAATTTTATGCCTTGATCTTTTCACAATAATAGCGTTATATTAAATCTCAACAGGTATCTACTGTTCGTACGGCAGTTCATTATATTTGTTTGATTTTCGCTAAAGTTCAATATCACGATTCCATTTGTCTTTTACAGAAGAATTCATTTTGGCGGGCGGTGACCACCGGTCCAAGTACTGGGTAGAGATTATGTCCCGGGGCGTCAGGACATGGATATTTTGATATCCCTCGAATCCTGCTATCAGGAGCGCCTTTCTCAATTGTGGCCCGCTCGCCTTTTAAATGATCCTTTTATATTCTCCGGCTTGACTCTTTAATCATAAAAAATGATTTAACATACTAAACAAGTAATTAATGCTTTGGAATAATCAACAGAATCATTGATATACGGGAAAGGAGACGGGGCTTGAAAAACACCGTTAAAATATGGTTACAAGAAAGATCCGGCGAAGGAATAAGTCCACCCTTCCCCGATATATGCTGTCACTGCATGAAACCGGCCACTGAAAGGATAAAAACCGATTTTGACGGAGTAAAGCTTGAGATTCCCTATTGTAACCATCACATTGAGTCGGCAAAAAAGTATTACAATGATGTGGTACGGGGAAAGACAAGAAAAATTACACGAAAAATTTCTATAGTTCTTGGTCTCCTTGCCGGGTTCTGGATTGTTTTCTGGGTTCTCCCCGAATCAGACTTGGTGAAGGGAACCGATTCATTCGCATCAATCTTTAGCGATTTTCTCCCGATTAGTGATGAACAGGGATTCAGGTTCGATTTTAAGGGTTTATCGCTATCCGTAAAACTTGTCATTGGCGCAGTGCTCTCGGTAGTGATGTTGAAAACAATAGTTCCACTTCTGGACAGATATGTTCTTCATAAAGGTGCATACAAATTGGGATACTGGATAAACAGACGGATTACTCTTGTCGCTCCGGGGATTATCGATGTTAAGGTAGACAAAAAATCTGATCAGGTGGAAGGGGTTGGTTGTATAATTACCTTCCTCAGAGAGCAGTACGCCGATTTGTTCAAGGCAGAGCAACAAAAAGCTGGGAACATTGTTGAAAGAGTTGAATAAATCGCATGATCACGAATGGTTATTAATTGGCGGTTTCATAAAAGTCTTTGTAACTGCTCAGGTTCAAGGTTGCTTTGGGTGAATATTTGCTTTTTGCTCTTCTATTTAAAAAAACGCATATGAAATACTGAACATGGCTGACCAATACGAAGAAGTTATTTTGTTATCATTTACATCAATTGTTGATCCGGCATAAGGGCCGTCATACCAACTCTGATGTTGTTTTCCGCTGGTATCAATATTTACATATTCAGCCCCCAGTCCAAGAGTCCAATTGGAATAGAAGTTCCAGTCGATGTTAATATTAGCCAGGTATGCATGACCATCACAATCTCCCTCAGACAATTTATATCTTAACAGGTGGTCATCGCTGTCTTTAACCTTTGCCCAGGGAGAGTAACCAAAAGTGAAATTGAGTTGAAATTGATCTTTTTTGCCGAAGAGTAAATTCGAACTAAGACCTATATAAGGAAGTTTATAGTGAACATCGTATTCTAAGACTTTACCTGTTCCTGATACTGGAGTGGTCCAGTAAGTGCCGCTGTATCCATATATGTCAAAATTGAAATCCATGTGTTTATAACCGATCATTGGACCGAGAGTCCAATTATTATTCAGGCTGAAATGGTATGCGTAATTTATATCAAAAATTAGTCCTGTAAATTCAGCATCTGATTCGGTATAACAGTCCTTGCCTGCATGGGGAGGTTCTTCAAAAGCGGCATCATTTTCTATCCAGTCCGAATCTTTCATGGTTCCGGAATCCATACTGGGGGAGTAAAAGAACGAAAGGGTTAACAGTCCCCTGGTCTGCTTGGGTTTTTCTGTATACTTACTTCCAATTGCTAAAGTTATACCTGTCATAAAATTATCATAAGGAAACTCCAATTCACTTTCACCGTGACCTCCATTTGCCCACGAATCATCAAAACTAATATGGTAAGTTGAATTTCCGTTGATATATTTAGTTGATAATCCAAATTCTGTAAATAATTTTGGCGCAGGTTGATCGTGTAAAATGTTTGAAAGATTTATTTGTTTTTCTTTTGCTTCGATAGTTCCTCTTGTATTAATGCAATCCTTCGCAGAAACTATGTCATCAACTAGACGAATAACTATTTTGCCGGCACTGGTTTTTATCTTGACGATATTAGTGTCCATGCCAATCACATATCCCTGAACAACTCTGCCGTCTTTAAATTGAATACATTGTTCGTTTTTCACACCCGCAAATACCAATGTATTAATCAACACGATAGTAACTATTGAAAAAGAAACGATAATTTTTTTGACAGTTTTCATTTTTATCTTTATTCCTCCCGCATGAAATAATCTTTTGTTAGGTTGAGATTACCCTGTCTTGTTTCCCGAAACGTCAACAGGTGAATAACGCCAGGGGCTGATTCCCGTGATGTTTAGCAAAGGCTCCCGGTGAAATGATTTCCACTAATTATTATTCATTCAGTTTATTTATGCATAACGGCTTCGTGTTAGATCGTGGTGTCAATTTCTTCTTTTATAATTATGGTTTTAAAGCAAAATCTATGCCTTGTATTCGCATTAGCGTAAAAAAGAATACTTTCACGCAAAGACGCAAAGTCGCTAAGGTTTTCTTTTTTTCTTTTCTTTTGTTGTTATTTGCGTGCTTTGCGCCTTTGCGTGAGAATTTTGGAAGCAGGCTATATCAAAATCGTTTCAACCTGTTATCGGCAAGAATGACGGGATCTTGGGTAATAGACGGAATGCTTGACTGAAAAGGTTTTGCTTACTCCTGTTAGTACGATATAACGGAACAACTCGGAGGAAATATTTTCCTGATTGAGGTTTCATTGGACAGAGGTAAGCTGAGTAATTCATCAAATACCGGTTGCGCAAACTATTTTTCACTGTTACAGTTTAACAGGTTTTTTAATGAAACATTCACCCAGCTGAAGGAGGCGATTTAAAATGCAGGCAATATTTACATTGACACCGTCAGAATCCAAGAGATTGATTGGTAAAGCCGTAGCGGCAATGCCCGAAGTGCAGAAGGCACAAAAAGAAGGATACCTGATCATAGGCAGGGGGTCGACAAATGCCTATATTGCTGAAGAACTATTGAACCAGCCGATGGAGAAAGAAAAGTATGTTGCCGGGCAGGTAATTAGAGGAGTTTTATGCGCCCTCCATCAGGAAATACGGCTACAGCCGATTACGTTTCACAAAGGCCAGATTTTGAAAGTCGATCCGGCTACTCTGATTGATAAGCTCGGACCTGCGGATGTGTTGCTGAAAGGTGCAAACTCTGTTGATCATACGGGGAAAGTTGGTGTAGTTATGGGGAACCCTGTGGGGGGTACGATGGGACAATTTTACGTGCCGATGAAAGCGCAGGGAATAACAATTATATATCCGGTTGGTCTGGAAAAGCTGGTCCCTTCAGTCGATCTGGCAGCAAAATTCGGTGGCAGGCTTAATTTAGAGAGAAGCATTGGTGTTCGAGTGGGGCTTGTATGTGTGGCGGACGGCAAGCTGATTACTGAAATACAATGCATACACAATCTGTTCGGCATCAGGGCTGTACACTTTATGTCGGGAGGTTACGGCGGAGCGGAAGGTTCCGTCACGCTGGTTATCGAAGGCGCAGACGAAGACGTTAACAGATGCATGGATTTTATAGAAAGTATCAAGGGAGAACCGCCACTGCCTTCTGTTAAAGGTCCCTGCAAGACCTGTCCCATTCTCTGCAGTTTCCAGGGAAAGGAAATAGACGAACTGCCCGACTACCTTAAATAAAAAGACAGTAGCCGCGAAACCTGCAGAATTCTCCTGTAACTCCACATTCTGGTGTTACGAGATTTGACATGGGTAGCAACATTTTTCGTTGACATCACATTGCATGTATCTTATAGTTCATTCCGAAATATTGACACAGATGTGTTTTAAGGCGGATCACTAAAGGAGACAACCGGGTATGTGCATTCCATTTGTGTCAGTATGCGTCCTTAGAATGATCATTTAGAGAAAACTTAAATTTTGCAGGGAAAATGATATGTTAAAAATAGGCGTGCTTCTTTCGGGTTGTGGTGTTTTTGACGGGTCTGAAATTCATGAGGCGGTGTTGACCCTTCTGGCCCTGGACCGTGTGGGGGTTGAGATTATTTGCATGGCTCCTGATGTTGAACAGTACCATGTGATCAATCACATTACACAGGAAGTAACTGACGAGAAACGTAACGTTTTGGTAGAATCGGCCCGGATTGCCAGGGGTGAGATTAAGAATTTAAAAGATGTGCGGGCATCCGATATTGATGGATTAATCATCCCGGGTGGACTTGGCGCCGTCAAGAATTTAAGCGACTTTGCCATAAAGGGTCCCGATGCAACTGTACATCCGGAAGTTCAACGCCTCCTGGACGAAGTGGTTTCTGCACAAAAACCCATTGGTGCACTCTGTATTGCCCCAGCTACTCTGACAAAGGCGCTCTCGGGCAAAACTCCGGAGGTTACAATAGGCAACGATGCATCTACAGCATCGGCTATTGAATCGATGGGTGGGGTGCACAGAACCTGTACAGTTGACATGATTCACGTGGATGAAAGCAACAATATAGTAACCACCCCCGCATATATGCTTGGACCGGGCATCAAAAATGTGGCGGCAGGCATTGAAAAACTGGTAGCCAAGGTGGTTGAACTGGCCGGGTGAATTCACTTCTCAGAAATACCCGGGTAATGATGCTGATCGGACCCGAGATGATAGCTTGCAGATGACAGGGTAGTCTACAAGACGCCTTTCTGTCATTTGTTTCTGTTATTTTAATCCATTGATGTCGTTTCTTTATTTATATCTTTACCGTTTCTTCCTGCATGGCCGAATAAAATCATCTTATCGGTGTCCCCTGAGGGAAAACCACGTCTTGTGGTCATTGTTATTGGTACCCTGCCGCAACGGTAACGTATTTGTAACTACTCAGCTAGATAGGTTGAAAGCCTGTCGAAGGAAAAAGAAAGTGCGAAATTAATTTTTTTCGTGTTTCCGTACTTTCGTGAGAAAAAATATATCTTGTTTAATCCCGGCTTGTCCGGGTTAGAGGAAAGATTCTGATTATGAAAAAAATGCAGGTGTTGCAAACCGTGACAATTCGTTTTGCGGGTGATTCCGGCGATGGTATGCAATTGGTAGGCGATCAATTTACTGTGGCTGTTGCCCTGGCGGGAAATAATTTACTGACTTTACCGGATTATCCGTCGGAAATACGCGCACCTGCCGGCACTTTATTCGGTGTATCCGGGTTTCAAATACAATTCAGCAGCGGTTCCGTCCATACGCCGGGTGATACCCTCGATGTTCTTGTGGCAATGAATCCTGCGGCGCTACAAGTCAATTTAAAACAGATGAAAAACAATGGCATTATTATTGTGAATACAGACGCCTTTAATGAGCGTAATCTGGAATTAGCCCAATATGGATCAAATCCCCTGAAAGATAATTTGCTTGATGGATACCAGGTTTTTCAGGTTCCAATTGCGTCATTGAACAGGGAGGCTCTAAAAGAATCATCCCTGTCTCTTAAAGCGAAAAACCGCTCACGGAACTTTTTCGCCCTGGGGATTGCATACTGGATGTTCAACTGTTCGCTGGATAATACACTAAACTGGATCGAATCAAAATTTGAGAGCAAACCGGATTTAATTGATGCAAATAAAAAAGCGCTGCATGCAGGATATGATTATGCCTTGTCTGCAGAAGATTTTTCAACTTACTATAAGGTGGAAAAAGCGAATAAAAGGCCCGGTAAATACCGCAATATTACCGGTAATAAAGCGGTTGCGCTGGGCATGATAACTGCTGCCCGGAAAGCAGATAAGAAACTTTTTCTGGGCAGTTATCCGATTACGCCCGCTAGTGATATTTTGCATGAGTTATCAAAACATCATAATTTTGATGTGATAACTTTTCAGGCCGAAGATGAAATTGCCGGAGTCGGTTCCGCCCTGGGAGCTTCTTATGCCGGCGCCCTGGGTGTCACAACCACGAGTGCCCCTGGCATGTCCTTAAAATCCGAATTTACAGGATTCGCAGTTATGGCGGAACTTCCCCTTGTCATTATTAATGTTCAAAGAAGTGGACCCAGTACCGGTATGCCGACAAAGACAGAACAGGCAGACTTGTTACAGTCACTCTATGGAAGAGGCGGAGAGGCGCCCGTACCGGTTATCGCGGCGGCAAGTGCTACTGACTGTTTCAAGGCAACCTTTGAAGCATGTCGTATAGCCCTCGAATTTGCGACGCCGGTCATTCTTCTTTCGGATGAATATATCGCAAACGGCGCTGAACCATGGTTGATTCCAAATCTGGAAGAGGTCCCTGAGATTGAAGTTAAGTGTGCAACAAACCCGGAGAATTACCAGCCTTACGAGCGTGATCCCAAAACACTGGCCAGGATGATGGCTCTTCCGGGGACACCGGGTCTGGAACATTGTATAGGTGGCCTGGAAAAGGAAGACGTCTCGGGGAATGTTTCGTATGATCCTGAAAATCATGACAGGATGGTCCGCCTGCGTGATAAAAAGGTTAGAACAATTGCTGATTATGTTGACGATCCCGAAATCTGCGGTGAGCCTGAAGGTGATTTGCTGGTAATCAGTTGGGGTAGTACGTATGGATCTGTGTTCACGGCCATGGAAGAAATTCAGAATAGAGGTTTAAAGGTTTCCTGGTATCATTTGCGCTGGATACATCCTCTTCCCCAAAATTTGGGTGGATACATAAAGAATTTCAACAAAGTGTTAATACCTGAAATAAATCTTGGGCAGTTGATTAAAATAATACGTTCAGAATATTTAGTCGATGCAAAAGGTTTCAATAGCGTCAGAGGCTTGCCTCTGAGAGTAAGTGATATTATCGAAGCAATAGAGGCTCAATTGGAAGGATAAGGAATGGCTGGTGAATCAAATAGAACAGAAAGTATGCAATTAGCGCCTGATGATTTCACATCTGGTCAGGAGCCGCGCTGGTGTCCAGGATGCGGAAATTATTCGATCCTTGCCCAGATGAAAAAAGTGTTACCTGAATTAGGGATTCCAAAGGAAAAATTCGTGTTTGTATCAGGCATTGGTTGTTCGGGCCGGTTTTCCTATTATATCGATACATATGGTGTGCATTGTATTCATGGAAGGGCGCCCGCTTTTGCAACCGGTATTAAATTAGCTGCTCCCCATCTCAAAGTATTTGTTATAACCGGCGACGGCGATTGCTTGAGCATAGGCGGCAATCACTTTATTCATCTTTGCCGTCGTAATGTTGATATAACTTTAATTTTGTTCAATAATCGTGTTTACGGGTTAACAAAGGGACAATATTCGCCGACTTCGGGAAGAGGACAAATTACCAGCTCTTCTCCATACGGGTCGATTGACAATCCCTTCAACCCTGTGCGAATGGCATTGGCAGCGGGGGCAAGTTTTGTTGCCCGAACGATAGACAGACTTCCAAAACATCTGGCAGCAATTCTCAAAAGGGCTGCTGAACATAAAGGCACTTCTTTTGTCGAAGTCTATCAGAATTGCACCATTTTTAATGATGGCGCTTACTCGGACCTCACTGATCCGGAACGAAGAGAGGATAATGTACTTTTTTTGAAAGATAAAAAACCTTATAGCTTTGGCAAAAATTCAGATAAGGTATTGGATTGGACCGGGAATGATTTTAAAGTTGTTAACATATCGGAAAACAAGAAACAAAAAAAATTAATCACCCATGATGAGTGTGCCGGGCATCCCGCAATGGAATTTATGCTGGCCAGCCTTTCTGAAAATCAATCTATGCCCACGCCAGTAGGCGTTTTTAGAGATATAAAAAGTGACACTTATGAAGATATGCTGAAAAAGCAGATTGACTCTGTCGAGAAAAAGAAGGGCAAGGGTGACCTGGAACAACTCCTTAATTCAGGTAATACCTGGGTAGTTGAATAGTTGATTTTCTCGTATCACTGGATTTGTAAGCTCGCCAATTTTTTCAATACTTATGGTAACGACATCGCCATCTTTTAGAAAAATGGGTGGTTGTCTGGTAAAGCCTACGCCTTCCGGAGTGCCCGTCAGGATAATAGTCCCTGGAAGAAGTGTCATAGAACGGCTGAGATCAGATACGATAGTGGGAACGTCAAAAATCATATCGGATGTAGATGAATCCTGAAGTGTCTCGCCATTTAGAATGGTACGTATCCGGAGATTATTTGGCTCCGGAATGTCATCACGAGTTACAATACAGGGACCGATCGGGCAAAAAGTATCAAAACTCTTTCCACGTGCCCACTGTTTCTTCTGAAGGCGAATCTGCCAGTCCCGGGCGCTTACATCGTTGGCACAGGTGTATCCCAGGATGTGACCCACTGCATCCTGAGGGGATACATTCTTTGTTCTCTTGCCGATAATGATGGCAAGCTCCGCTTCGTAATCGACCTCATCGGGACCCGCTTTGGGAAGAATAATGGGTGACATGGAGCCGATAATGCTGTTTGTGCCCTTGATAAAAATAACAGGGGTATCGGGATATCGTATGTTAGTTTCGTCGGCATGCCCGCGGTAATTGAGTCCAAGGGCAAGAATGTTGGGTGGCGAAACAGGTGGAAGAATCTTTTCTATCCCTGCCGATTCCCGGGTTATGTGAAAGACTCCGAAAATATCTCCCTCAATGACATAGGCGCTGTCCGGCCGGCTTTGGTCGAAAACACCGTACAGGATATTTTTTTGCTCAGATTGAAAGCGAATGAGCTTCATTTATTTTCTCCGTAAAAGGCAAAATATTTTGTATCTACTCAGGTAGGCACAGCGGCACAAAGAATAAAAAAGTAACAACCAACACCTCCTGTAGTCTTCGGCGAGCCTGCGACGAGCTCAGTCGAGTCTTCGAGCCGCCAAGCGTATCATAATAGTAAACCAAATATGCTTTGTGCCTTTGAGCCTGAGTAGTTACTATACGTGACGGGTATTTAGCTTATTTTTTTGCCTGCATTTTTCACCGAAACATCGTAGATTGCTTCCAAGGCAACCTTCACTGCCGCCACCGGGCGTGGCAATTTCATTTTTTCAAAGCGCTCCGCAAACTTATCATAAAGGGAGCCCTCGGTTTCCAACTGGACAGTACCCACAAAACGGTAACCCACACGCGTTTTAGGATCAACAACCGCAATGGCTACCCTGGGATTCTCTTTTAAATTTGCGTACGTACGTCCGCCCACCAATTCCCCAAAAGCCAAAGTAGAATCATCAAGCACCATTACCGAACCCTTGGGCCCGATGTTAGGATACCCTTCTTTTCCTGCGGTTGCTACCATGCATAGCCCCGCTTTAATTAATGCCTTCATTTCCGCAGTTATTACTACCATTACTTTAACCTCCTGTCTCATTTTAATGTTTCCCTGACACCGGACAACCCGGAATTCAAACAGGATATATTTATCACGAAACCACGAAAAAAGACATTTAATTAAGTAAACAAGTTTTCGCAAGAGAAATACCAATGTTATGATATACCATGTGTGAAAACAGATCTTGACTTTTTGTGAAACAACATATTTGAAGTCGTTACAAGAGGAAAGTAAATTTAATGACGAATCAGGAAAAATCAATGAATTGAGTCTTTCTCAAAAGAAGAAAGCAATGAACTTTGTAGAGCAGTTTTTAACATGAAAATGGAGGGGTAAAGTGTTACCCTGAAAACCTGATTTTTCCCGGATTTTTGTTGCACATTAACAGATAGTTGATACACTATACACAACATGCCGGAAAACTCCGCGGATTTGAGGATTGTGCCGGGGAAATCAATGCCGAAATCGCTTTCATAGATGAATGGTGCAGATCTTAACCTGAGATTCAAATGATCGTCAAAATCTTATATTTGACAAGTTCGTAAAAAGTCGAATTTCCCCTCCCCTGGTGGGAGGGGATTAAGGGGAGGGGGATGTAAGTAACTGAAATAACGCTGTATTCACCCTCACCCCAACCCTCTCCCATCAAGGGAGAGGGAGTTTTATGACTTTTTACGAGTCCATCATATTTGATACATTCGTAAAAAGTCCAAATCTTGTCACTCCCGCGCAGGCGGGAGTCTATAAGTGCTTGAAAAGACTGGATTCCCGTTTTCACGGGAATGACAAA
>Ga0209121_10005772_pt1 | contig 11084 bp, 9 predicted proteins | sample Cruoilmetagenom3_FD_187292 | JGI IMG/M metagenome (GOLD analysis project Ga0209121, IMG submission 187292) | Oil polluted marine microbial communities from Coal Oil Point, Santa Barbara, California, USA - Sample 3 (SPAdes) (version 2) | ecosystem: Environmental > Aquatic > Marine > Oil seeps ...
GCAACAATAATATTCCCCCCTTTATTTAACGCAATAGAAGGTAAAATTGATTCTTTACTGGTATTACTTACTTTTGAAGGGGAATCCCAACCTAATAAAATAAATGAATATAAAATAAAAAACATACATAATAGATTTTTCATTTATATATTATATAGTTAGAAAGAAAATATATCAACTAAAATCCTAATAATCAACTAAAAAGTCATAAATAGTTGAATATACCTCCATTATACTAGTTATAACTGGTATAATAGAGGTATGAAAAAAAATAAATTTTTCACCCACCAGGTGAAAACCCCAAATGAGACAAACAAATGAGGCAAACAAATGAGGCAAACAAATGAGGCAAATATGATAATAAAGCAAAATCTTAAAAATTTCAACATTGGGATGTTAAAAAAAACAAAAGTAACAGCAAGCAGTGGATTATTATTAATTTTAAAATTTGCTGAAGAGATTGGTTTATTCAAAGAGATAGATAAGAGATTTTCTCATTTAAAAGAGAGAGACAGGGGATATTCGGTATCTCAGATGTTTTTGTCCATTTTGAGTACATTTATAAAAGGTGGGAATAGGTTAAGCGATATAAATGTTTTGTCATCAGATCCTGGGCTACTTGATATATTACAGATGAGCAAACTTCCAAATAAAAATACACTTGGAGGATTTGCTCGTAAATTCAGTCAAAGAGATATATCCAATCTTTCGGAGCTTGTCATGAAATTATCCAGCAATATAATTAAATTAAAAGGTTTAAAAGAGGTGATAATAGATATTGATTCTTCAATAGTTGAAAGTAAAATAAATATAGCAAGAAAATGTTACGAAGGCAGTATAGGTTTCAATCCTTTAATGAGTATTATCAAATATGGGAAAATACTGAGCATGGCTGGATTTTCTTTATTCAGATATGGTAACTCGAGTCCTCAATCAAATAATTTAAGTTTAATCAGAAAGATGGTAAATTATTTAAAGCAGAATAATCCCGGATTAAAGATAACAGTAAGGATAGACAGTACAGGATACAATCATCGTGTGATGAGGTTTTGTGATGAGAACGATGTAGAATTTATTATAGCCGGAGACAAATATGATATTATTCTCAAGACAATATTACAGATAAAAGAATCATGCTGGGAGAGATTAAATATAAATAAAAAGAAAAACAATAAAAAAGCCAAAAAGGAAAAAAAATAGAAGAAGTAGCAGAAGGTGTACATTTTATTGGTCCTGAAAAAAAAGGTGGTGCATACCGATTTATTGTAGTCAGGAAAAAAAATGAACAAATGGCATTATTTCCTGAATATGAATAGAGTTACCGAATCTATTTTACAAATAAAGATTATAATAAACATGAATTAGTTCAGCTATACAGAGACCGAGGAGATGCTGAGAATGTAATCAAAGAAGAGAAGGAAGGATTTGGAGTGGAGAATATATTGAGTGAAGATTTTCTCGCTAATGCTGTTTTCTTTCAACTCCAGTTATTGGCTTATAATCTTGTTCAATACTTTAAATATGCCAATTTAAAAAAAAGCTGGTGGAATCAAAGAATTAAACAATTACGATTTCGACTTATTAATATCGTTGGGGTGGTGATTAACCATTCCAGAAACACTATCTTAAGATTGCATCAAAATTACAAATACCGACAATTAGCCATAAAAATTCTGAACCTGATTTTTATAAAACGAGTCCAATTACTAATTTGAATCGATCTGTCCATAAAAAAATTGTATCCTAAGACTGAGGGATTAGTTTAGGTATTAAAGATATTTTTCCGCTTCTTATGCTGATTTAACCCTTTCTCGGGATATGAATCTCTGCATCTTATTAATTAATCTAAACAAACTTAATAAAATTGATGAAATTCCTAAAATAGTTCCAGTATTTTCCCTATAAATGGCCTTACTTGATTATTTGGGAGATTATTCTGACTGAGTACATAAGTAACACTTTTTTGTATAATAGAGGAAAACACAAACAATAAAGAGACAAAAAATAATAGATTTTTGTCAATTTTTTTAGAATAATTTATTAAAAGCTCAGTTATAGTTGACATTTTAGATTGTTATACTATATTATTCTAATAGATGAAAAAACTTTTTATATTTTTGCTGATATTTATAACTGTCAATTTTTCCTTGTTTTCAATAATACCTAGATTTTATGGGGCTAGATCATTATCACTAGGATATGCCTCTGTAGCATGTAGTTTTGATATTAATTCTATATTCGTTAACCCTTCGCTATTATCCTCTGTAAGCTATCCTATAAGTGGATATCAGTATAGTCACAGTTATTTGGATTATAAAAATTATTTGGATGATTTAAAGGTAATTATTAGTAATGACTTAAAAAATTTCACTGACTTAAAAGATATTGAAAAGGAAAATTTATTTGTAAAATTAAAAGGTTTGTTTGATTCAAAACATGGTATTTATGGATTCAAATCTAATGATCCTGGGTTTATAACAAAGGATTATGGATTTTCTGTCTCTTTTGTTAATACTGCTGTTATTAGCCCAAATAAAAGTGATGTTTTATCTAAAAAAATAGGTGAGATTTCAAATATAGACATTGCTTCTTTAAATATGAATTTTATTGGTCTTAAATATACTAAATATTCTTTGGCATATTCATTTAAGATTTCAAAGGCTGTTTCTTTTGGAGTGGGTTTGCATTTATTAAAAGGTAAATCTGCTGACTTTAACTCCTCAATAACCAATGATATATTTTCTCCAGGCTCAGATTCTAAAGCTTACCTTGAACATGGATGGAAGAGTGCCGAACATAAATTTACAAAAATTGTGACAGATCTATCTTTTGCAGCAGATATTGGAAAATATTTTAAATTGGGAGTTATTATAAAGAATGTAGGGAATCCAAAATTATCAACTAATGAAAGAGAAATTGTTATGGAGAAAAGAGTAATTGCTGGGCTTGCATTTAGACCAGATATGAAGTGGGGAATTTATTTTGATATGGATGTTTTAAAAAGTGATCTTCTTTTTAATGGAGAGAAGATGCAGCCAGTTTCTTTTGGAATTGAAAGGGGGTTTTTCTATAATAAATTTTTTTTAAGGGCAGGATTCTTAAGTGATTTAACAGAACCCCATTTTTTGGGGAAAAAGTCTAATATTCTTTATGGTTTAGGACTTGGTTTTAATATTCATAATATTATTGTTGACCTTGGCCTTGGTATTGATCATGGAGGTAAACTTTGCAATTTAGCAATTTCAGGTATGTTTATATTAAAGTAAATATTTGACATATATTTATGTTTTAGCTAAAATGTATATATAACAAATAAAGACAATGAAGATTGGAGAAATTTTAGTAAATGAGAATAAGTTAACGCAGGACCAATTAAATGTAGCTTTACAAAAGCAAAAGGAGGAGCCTGGAAAACTTGGTAGCGTTCTAATAAGACTTGGTTTTGTAACAGAAGAAGTTATTGCACAAGCGCTTAGTAAACAGTTTGGTTATCCATCAATAAATATTTCTAAATTTGATATTGATGAAAAGGTTTTGAGCTTAATAAAACCTGAAACTGCAAGAAAACATATTATTTTACCTATTCATAGAATAGGTGCTGTTTTAACTCTTGCAATGGCAGACCCTTCAAATTTATTTGTTCAGGAGGAAATCAGGTTTTCATCGAATTTGAGAATCCAGCCTGTTATTGCTCCAGAAAGTTCAATTCTTTCATCAATAGATAAATATTATGGTTTTGCTGATGGTATTGAAGCACAAAAGTTTTTAGAGGAAATCGAGCTAGGTGATGAATCTGCAATAGAATTAATTGATGAGGAGGCAGAAGAAACACTAACTGAGGCTGATTTTGATGAAGATGCACCTGCAATAAAACTTGTTAACCTTACTTTTAAAGATTCTATATCAAGGGGAGTTTCAGACCTGCATTTTGAACCTTATGAAAAGACATTTAGAGTTAGGGTCAGGATTGATGGTATATTACACGAATATATGACTCCTCCAATGAATCTCAAAAATAAAGTTTTAGCAAGATTAAAAATTATTTCTGGAATGGATATAGCAGAGAAGAGGCTTCCTCAAGATGGAAGGATAAAAACAAAAGTTGAGGTAAATGGTAATAAAAAAATGGTAGATATGAGAGTCTCTTGTTTACCAACTATACATGGAGAAAAAATTGTTGTTAGAATTCTTGATAAAGATAATTTAATGCTTGATATGACAAAACTTGGGTTTGAAGCTTTATCATTAGATAAATTTGAAAGGAATATTACTGAACCATGGGGGATTATCCTTGTAACAGGCCCAACTGGCTCAGGTAAAACAAATACTCTTTATTCAGCTATTTCTAAATTAAATAGTGAAGAAGTTAATATTATGACTGCTGAAGAGCCAGTTGAATTTAATCTGTTTGGGATTAATCAGGTTAATATAAAAGAACAAATTGGGTTAACCTTTCCTGCTGCATTAAGATCTTTTTTAAGGCAGGATCCTAATATTATATTGGTTGGTGAGATTAGGGATTTTGAGACAGCTGATATTGCAATAAAATCTGCGTTAACAGGGCATTTGGTATTATCAACACTGCATACCAATGATGCTCCTTCTACAGTTGCAAGAATAATAAATATGGGTATAGAGCCTTTTTTGGTTTCAAGTTCTGTAAGAATGATTGTTGCCCAACGATTGGTAAGGAAGTTGTGTAAAAAGTGTAAATCAGTTGCTAATATCCCACCTCAGACACTTATTGATATTGGTTTTTCTCCAGAAGAGGCAAAAAAGGTAAAAATTTATGAAGCTAAAGGCTGTGAACATTGCCATAATACTGGATATAAGGGAAGAATTGGGCTATTTGAAGCTATGGAAATAGATGAAGAAATAAGAGAGCTTATAATGGTTGGAGCCTCTACTTCAGAGTTAAGGCAAAAGGCAAAGGAGAAAGGAATGTTGACTTTACGGATGAGTGGAATTGAAAAGATCAAAACAGGTATGACTTCTATTGAAGAAGTATTAAGAGAAACAACAAAGATGTAAGGAGATACATTATGGGATTACCACTTCCTCAATTATTAAAAATAATGGTAGATGAAGGTGGAACAGATCTTCACATAACAACTAACTCTGCTCCAGTAATAAGGGTTAATGGGAAAATAAGAAGAATAGATCATCCGCCACTAAGTCCTGCTGAAACCAAGCAAATTATTTATAGCATTTTGAATGATGGTCAGAAACATAAACTTGAAGAAGAGTGGGAACTTGATTTTTCATTTGGTATTAAAGGCATTGCTCGTTTTAGGGCGAATGTTTTTATGCAAAGAGGGGCGGTTGCAGGAGCATTTAGAAGAATTCCTTATGAAATCTGGAGTTTTGAGAAATTGGGGCTTCCGCCTATTGTTTCAACACTTGCAGATAAACCAAGAGGATTGGTTTTAATGACAGGACCAACAGGTTCGGGGAAAACTACTTCTTTGGCAGCGTTGATTGATAAGGTAAATAAAGAGAGGCCAGTTCATATTGTCACTATTGAAGACCCAATTGAATATTTGCATAGCCACAGAAAAGCAATTGTAAATCAAAGAGAATTGCATGCTGATACAAAAAGCTTTGCTGCTGCTTTAAGATCTGTTTTAAGAGAAGACCCTGATGTTGTTTTAATTGGTGAGATGAGAGACCTTGAAACCATTAGAGCTGCCATAACAACAGCTGAAACCGGACATTTGACTTTTGCAACCTTACATACAAATTCTGCTTCTCAAACTATAAATAGAATGATTGATGTTTTTCCCACACATCAACAATCTCAAGTGCGGACCCAGTTGTCAATGAATTTAGAAGGAATTGTTACACAAGCTTTATTACCAAGAGCAGATGGTAGAGGGAGGTGTTTGGGTGTAGAAGTTTTAATTCCAAATATTGCAATTAGACATTTAATAAGGGATAATAAGATTCATCAGATATATTCTACAATGCAAACTGGCCAGGAGAAATATGGAATGATAACTTTTAACCAATCTTTAGCAAACCTTTACTTTAAAAAGATTATTACCATTGATACTGCAATGAGTGTTTCTCATAATCAGGATGAGCTAAGTGATTTAGTAAAGAGAGGTCCTGATGCTGTGATAAATGCATTCAAGCCTAATTATGGGGGATTTAACTCTTCAAAGGATTTAAAATCTCATAGCTTTTAAGGGGGAATAAATGGCTGTATTTAGATTTAAAGGTAGAAATAAGGCTGGCACTATCGTTGAAGGTGAAAGAGTTGGAAGAACATCTCAAGAGATAGTTTCAGTCCTTGAGAGAGATCAGATAAGAGTTTTAAGCATAGAAAAGAAAAAAATTGCTGTTAGAATTCCATTTATAAGTGGAAAAGGAAGGAGAAAAGTTTCTCTTAAAGAATTGTCTGTATTTAACCGCCAATTATCTGTTATGTTTAATGCTGGTCTTCCTATTACGCAAGGGATTGGCATACTTGCAAACCAGCAAAAAAACAAGTATTTTGCAGAGCTTTTACAGGAAGTAAGAAGGGATGTTGAAGCTGGTTCTAACCTTTCTAATGCTTTGAAGAAATATCCGGATGTTTTTAATACCCTTTATACAAGTATGATACAAGCTGGAGAGGCTTCAGGTAATTTGGATACAATCCTAATGAGATTATCTGAATATATTGAAAATATGCAGAAAATTATAAGAAAGGTAAAATCTGCAATGACTTATCCTATTGTTGTCATAGTCTTAGCTGTTGTAATAACTGGTGTTATTTTATGGAAAGTAGTTCCAATATTTGAAGATATGTTTTCTCAATTAGGAGCAGCTTTGCCTGTACCTACACAGATTGTAATGAAGGCATCAGAAATTTTGCAGTCCAATATTCTTTTAATTATTATTGCTATATTTGGAATTTATTTTGCATTCAAATCTTATTATAAAACTTATAAAGGAAAAAGAGTAATAGATAATATAAAATTAAAAATTATGGTATTTGGAGATTTACTATTAAAGGTTGCTGTTGCACGAGTAACAAGAACTATGGCTACTCTTTTAGATTCTGGTGTGGAAATTATTGAAGCTATAACCATCACTTCTAAGACTGCAGGAAATGCAATAATTGAGGATGCTGTACTTAAGAGTAGGTATGCAGTTCAAGAAGGTAAACCTTTATATTCATCCTGGGAAGAAACAGCTATCTTTCCTTATATGGTTACTCAGATGGTATCAGTTGGAGAACAAACAGGTGCTTTATCAAGTATGCTTGGTAAAATAGCAGATTTTTATGATGAGGAAGTTGATGCTACAGTTTCTTCTCTTATATCAATTATGGAACCTATAATGATTTTAATTTTGGGTGGATTGGTTGGTTCTGTGGTTATTGCTATGTATCTCCCAATGTTTGCTATAATTGGCGAGGTTTAATCAATATATTGATTTCTATTGAAGACGGAAAAATAAGCAGAAGATTTTTATTCTTAAATTCATTAAGAATAACTATATATTCGGTTTTAATTCTTATTTCAATTTTTATATTGCTTGTTTTTCGGGGTTCAGCTTTTCCAAATTTAGCTTTTATTATATCTTTATTAGTTGCTCTTATTTTCAGTTTTTTGAATTTTTCTCTTTTTAAAATATCGAGATATAAATTTGTTATATATATTCAATTGTTTATTGATATAATTATAATTACACTGATAGTTTACTTTTCAGGTGGAATTAGTAGTCCTTTTTATTTTTTATATATATTACCTATAATTGTTTCGTCTATCTTTTTGACAAAAAGAGATACATTTTATATTGCTGCTATTTCATTCATTTTTTTTGGAATCCTATCAGATTTGATGTATGTAAGGATAATTCCCTTTTATTCTGGAATTTATCCTATTAGTATTTCGTTTGGAAGCTTTATTTATAATATTATAATGAGCTTTGTTGCTTTTTTAACTGTTGCAATTATTTCTTCTTATTATTTTGAGAATATTAAGAAAATAGGGGAGGAATTAAAGAGCACTCAAGAGAATTTAAAGGATTTGACTTTATTAAATAACACTGTTATGGAGAAAATGGAAAATGGATTTATTACTTGCAATTCAGATGGAAAGATCATATCTTACAATAAAAAATCAAAAATTTTACTTAATCTTGATACAAATTTTAATATTTTTGAGTTATTATTTTTAGAATCGGATTTAGTGACTTTGAAGAGAGAATTGGATTCAAATAATAAGTACTATTTCGAGAAAGAAATCAATAACTTTTTCCTTGGTATTTCAGTTTCATTTATTAAAGGTATTTATTCTTTTGATAAAATTTATGTTTTTATTGTTACGGATTTGACTGAAAAAAAAGAGATTGAAGAAGTTTTGAATAAAAAAGAACACCTTGCATTAATAGGTGAGATGGCTGCTGGAATAGCACATGAGATTAGAAATCCCCTTGCATCTATATCTGGAGCAGTTCAATTCCTTGAAAAGGAGTTGAAACTTAAAACAGAAAATAAAAACCTTATGGATATAATAGTAAAAGAGTCAAGTAGGCTTTCAAAATCAGTTGAAGAGTTTCTTGATTTTACCAAAATAACTCCTTTAGAAAAATCTGAGTTTGACCTTGCAATTGTAATTGATGAGATGCTTGAATTAATTAAATTGAATATAAAAAAAGTAAGGTTTGTCAAAAAATATAGTAAAGGTAATAAGGTTTTTGCTGATGTAAATGGGATAAAACAAATTATATGGAACCTGGTTAACAATTCTATTAAGGCTGTTAATTATAATGGTGTTGTACAAATTAGCATCTATGATGAGATAGATCATATAAATCTTTCCATAAAAGACAATGGTATTGGGATTGAGAAAAAAGAACTATCAAAGATTTTTGTACCTTTTTATTCAAAGTTTAGTTCAGGAATTGGTCTTGGAATGGCAGTGGTTAAAAGGATAATTGAAGAACATAACTTTGATATTAAAATAAATTCAAAAAAAAATATTGGCACTGAGGTAATAGTATGTTTCGAAAAAATGTAAAAATTTTATTGGTAGATGATGATGATAGCTTAAGAGATATGCTGAGTATTGTACTAAAAAAGGAAGGTTACGATGTTGTAAGCCTGGAAAATGCAATGTTAGCATTAAAGCTTTTGAAAAAAAAATCATTTGATCTGATAATCTCAGATATTAAAATGCCAGGTATTAGTGGAATTAAGTTATTAGAGAGGATGAAATCAATAAATAATGAAACCCCCGTTATAATGATAACAGCATATGCTTCTACTAATGATGCAGTTGAAGCAATGAAATTAGGAGCTGAAAATTATATAACAAAACCTTTTAATCTAGATGAATTAAAGATCATAATTAACAAAGCCTTGCATAAAAAAAATATTGAAAAAGAAAATATTGAATTAAAGTTAAAATTATCTGAAAAAGAAAAATTTGAAGATATAATTGGAAACACTCCAAAAATGTTGAAAATTTATGAGTTGATAGACAATATCTCAAAAACAGATTCAAATGTTTTGATCACAGGTGAAAGCGGAACAGGTAAAGAATTAATAGCCAGAGCAATCCACTCTAAAAGTCTTAGAGCAGCAGAGGAATTTGTTTCAATTAATTGTGGGGCCTTACCGGAAAATCTATTAGAAAGTGAGTTGTTTGGGCATGTAAAGGGCTCTTTTACTGATGCGTACAGAGATAAAAGAGGGTTGTTTGAGCAGGCTAACCAGGGTACGATTTTTCTTGATGAAATAGCTGAAATGTCTCAAAAAATGCAGGTTAAGTTATTGAGGGCAATTCAAGAAAGAAAAATAAGAAGAGTTGGAAGTAATTTGGAAGAAGAGATTGATGTAAGAATAATTTCAGCTACAAACAAAGACTTAGCCGTAAGTATGAAAGAGTCTGAATTTAGATCAGATTTATTTTATAGATTAAATGTAATTCCAATCATTGTTCCGCCTTTAAGAGAAAGAAGGGATGATATTCCTTTGTTAATGCAATATTTTTTAGATAAGATTAATAAAAAGTTTGGAAAAAATATTGAAGGATTTGAAAAAAAAGTGATAGATCTATATATGAATTATTCATGGCCTGGAAATGTAAGAGAGTTAGAGAATTTTATTGAGAGAGGTGTAGCCTTAGAAAAAAGCAATGTTATGAGAAAGGAGAATATACCAACAGATATAATCTATAGCATTTCAGGAAATGAAATTGATAGAATGGATTTTTTAACATTATTGAATGAAGGGGATTTTGATTTTTATGGATATATTGATAATATAGGTAAAACTATTATTTTAAAAGCATTAAGCATGAATAATTCAAATATAAAGAAAACAGCAGAAATGTTGAAATTGAGTTACAGGTCTTTAAGATATCTTATAAGTAAGTATAAGCTAAAATAGATAATAGGGTGTTTTATATATAATGAAAATAATTCTTGCGTCTTCATCCCCAAGAAGAAAAGAGTTGTTAAAATTAATAGGTCTTGAACCAGAAATAATCGAACCTAAGGTTGAAGAATTTATTGAGATGGAAGAGAAATCTTTAGATTTTCTTAAAAGATTAACAATTTTAAAGGGTAAGAGTGTTTATATAAATGAATATTTTAATTTTATTATTATCTCTTCTGATACAATTGTTTTGTTGAAAAATAAAATTATTGGGAAACCAAAAGATAGAGAAGATGCGTTTTCCATTTTAAGGGCTCTTTCTAATAATGTGCATGAAGTATGGACAGGAGTCTCTATAATTTATAAAGGTAAAACTTATTTTGATTATGCTAAAACAAAAGTTTTTTTTGAAGAAATTACAGATGATGAAATAGATTGTTATCTTGATAATGAGGATTATCTGGACAAAGCAGGTGCTTATGCTATTCAGGGTAGGGCATCTGTTTTTGTAAAAAAAATTGAGGGCTGTTTTTTTAATGTCATGGGGTTTCCCTTAAATTTGTTTTTTAATATGTTAAAAAATATTGGAATAAATATTTATAAATAGTTAAATTTAAGGAACAAAGAACAAAGAAAGAACAAAGGGGTCAGGTCTTGTATTTTGCATTGTTAATTAATATGTGATAAAATTTAAATATGTCACGTCCATTGA
>Ga0209121_10005773_pt1 | contig 11084 bp, 7 predicted proteins | sample Cruoilmetagenom3_FD_187292 | JGI IMG/M metagenome (GOLD analysis project Ga0209121, IMG submission 187292) | Oil polluted marine microbial communities from Coal Oil Point, Santa Barbara, California, USA - Sample 3 (SPAdes) (version 2) | ecosystem: Environmental > Aquatic > Marine > Oil seeps ...
ACATCCTCCATTATTTCCGGCAGAAGTATTAAACGGCGAATTAAGGTTAGCTCGGGCTCAGTAGTAAGCAGGGAAACATCGCCCTGGTTATAATCAATGTCTCTTTGCCTGGCTAACCGGAGGATGCTGGCAATCCGGGCATGAGCATATTGGACATAGTAAACAGGGTTATCTGCTGACTGTTTCTTAGCTAGCTCTATATCGAAATCCATCTGGCTATCAGCAGAGCGAGAGAGGAAGAAGAAACGGCAGGCATCTGGTCCTACCTCATCCACCAATTCTCGCAGGGTGACGATATCGCCGCTGCGTTTAGATAACTTAACTATTTCCTCGCCACGCCGTAAAGTCACCAACTGGCAGATTATTACCTTGAGCTGTTCCGGGTCTTCCCCCAGAGCTTTGATGGCTGCTTTCATTCGAGGGACATGTCCCTGGTGGTCAGCTCCCCAGATATCTATTACAGTGTCAAATCCCCGTTCCAGAAACTTGTTGTAATGATAAGCAATATCAGAGGCAAAATAAGTTGGTGAACCATCGCTGCGCACCAGCACATTATCTTTGTCTTCACCCATAGTGCTTGATTCAAACCAGGTGGCGTTGTCCCTTTTAGTTATATAATTTTTACTTTGTAGTAATGCCATGGCTCGGTCATATTGCTTGTTCTGGTAAAGGTCTTTTTCGCTAAACCAGGTATCAAATTCAACGTTTATTAGCTTAAGGTCTTGCTTGATATTTTCTATCATCTTGCCAAGTCCGATTTTACCCAGCTCTGAAGTTGCTTCCTCCTGGGATAATGATAGGAAGCCATTCCCTTTTTCTGTGGCAATCTCCTCTGCCAGGTCAATCATGTAGTTACCCAAATAGCTGTCAGGAGGCAGCTCTACTTCTCTACCCAGACATTGTTGATAACGAGCGTAAAGGGAACGAGAGAAGGCATCTATCTGGCTGCCGGCATCATTCAAGTAATATTCCTTATCTACAGAGTAACCGGCAGCAGTAAGGATATTAGCTAAAGTGCTGCCAAGTACAGCACCGCGACCATGGCCTACATGGAGAGGGCCAGTGGGATTGACACTAACGAACTCAATTTGAATGTGGCTATCTTTGCCCAAAGAGAGGTTACCGAATGACTCATCAGCGGCCAGGATAGATTCCACTTGTTTAGCCAGCCAATCATCTCGTAGAGTAAAGTTGATGAAGCCTGGCGGAGCAATAGCAACTTTACCAATTTCTGGGGGAGGCGATATATGTTTAACCAGCTTCTCAGCTATAGTTAGGGGTGGCATCTTCATTGAGCGAGCTAGCTTTAGGGGGAGTCCTGAGGCAAAATCCCCGTGCTCGGGATTTTGTGGGTGCTCTATAGCTACCTCGGGCAGCGCTGCGCTGGCGATATTACCTTCTTGTTGTGCTTCAATTACTGCCTGCTGCAGACAGGCAGCTAATCTTTTCTTAACCATTGTTATTGTTTTACTCCACTAGTAATTATATATATATTAACTCCATTCAGCATCTTTAGGCCACACTTGGGATAGTTGCTGTCTAAGAAGGCAGTGTTCAGATTTCTCCATATTACTATCATTTTGGAAAAGGTTTATTGCTTCTTGCCTGGCCAGTTCTAGAAGCTGCAAGTTAGATAGTTTAGCAATTTTAAGGTCGGGCAAGCCACTCTGATGTGTACCAAAGAATTCCCCTGGCCCTCTTAGCTCCAGGTCTTTCTGTGCCAGAGCAAAGCCGTCGTGGATGCTCTCCATCAACTGAAGACGATTTCCTGATTCGTGTGGCGATTTTCCAGGAATAAGTATGCAGTAACTTTGCTCCTTACCTCGCCCCACACGTCCTCTAAATTGGTGAAGCTGGGATAGCCCGAAGTGGTCAGCGCCCTCCACTAGCATGACTGTGGCATTGGGTATATCAATGCCAACTTCCACCACTGATGTTGACACCAGTATATCAATCTTCCTATCACGGAAGCGGCGCATTACTTTTTCCTTGTCGGCTGGAGCCATTCGGCCGTGAAGTAGCCCCAATTTTAAATCGGTGAAAATTTCCCTGGATAGATACTCGTATTCAGTTGTAGCTGCCTTTGCTTCGAGTATTTCAGATTCTTCAATTAAGGGGCAGATGATGAAAGCTTGATTACCGCTGGTGACCTGACGATGGATGAAGGTATAAGCCTTTTCTATATCTCGTGGTGCAAGATACTTCGTTTTCACCTTCTGCCGCCCTGGGGGCAGCTCATCAATTACAGAGAGGTCGAGGTCGCCATAAAGAGTCAGCGCCATAGTTCGGGGTATGGGGGTAGCAGTCATAACCAGTATGTGGGGGTTAAATCCCTTTTGACGTAATGTAGAGCGTTGTAAAACCCCGAAACGTTGTTGTTCATCTGTCACTGCCAGCCCCAGCCTGTAAAAATCCACTCCTTTTTGAATAAGAGCGTGAGTGCCAATAACAATGTCAATTTCTCCTCGCTTAATTCTATGATGTAAATCTTCCTTGTCATTATCACTGAGACTGCCTATGAGCAAAGCGATGCTGAGTGGGTGTGGCAGGAAGCCAGTGTAGCATCTAATATTTTCTGACGCTTTTTCTTGGCAGGAGGATATCCCTCCTTCATGCCTTTCTTTACCTGGCAGAGTATGGGTGTTGGCTTTAGACAGGTAATTGCAAATATTGGTGAAGTGTTGTTCTGCCAGTACTTCGGTGGGAGCCATCAATGCCCCCTGCCAGTTATTGGCGACAGCTATAAGCAAAGCTAAGACAGCAACCACAGTTTTGCCACTGCCTACTTCGCCTTGAAGGAGGCGCGACATAGCTCTGGGTTGTTTGAGGTCAGCTACAATCTCTCCCAATACTCGCTCTTGTGCTCGGGTCAAAGTGAAAGGCAGGCAGCGCAGAAAAGTGGTTATAACTTCCTGGTCTATTTTGAAGGCGTTGCCTGGCTGACTTTGTTGCCAATCTCTCTTTTTAGACAGCACACCTAATTGCAGTAAGAATAACTCGTCGAAGGCTAAGCGCTTCTTTGCTTCTTCCGCTATTAAGTGGTCGTCAGGGTAGTGAATTTGAGCAACCGCTTTAGGAAGGTCTAGTAGTTGGCATCTCGTTTTTATCTCCGATGGTAGGAAATCATTTAATTGCCATGCCCAGCTATCAATGGCTTCCTTTGTCCATTTCCTCACTTGCCGGGGATATAGACCTTGAGTGAGTGGATAAACAGGGACAAGCCGGGCAGTATGGATTAGTTCTTTGTCCTGTAACATCTCCCATTCGGGAGATATAAATACCTTATGTCCTTTAAATAAACTTACTGTGCCGCTAATTACTATTCTGGCATTGGTGGGAAATCTTTTGGCCAGATAAGGTTGGTTGAACCAAACTATTCTGATGTTTCCTGTCTCATCACCCACAATGGCTTCAGTGCCTGGCCTATTACCAAGGGTAGCTATTCTAGCCTGCCATATAGTGGCGATAATAGTCTGCTCCTCACCTTCCTCAAGCCCAGATATGTGTTTCCTCTGGCTGTAATCGACATAACGCCTGGGGGAGAAATACAGTAAGTCGTGGATTGTTCTCACATTAAGCCTGGCAAACTTAGTAGCTACACGGGGTGTAATGCCTTTGATAACAGTTATGGGTGAATCTGAGTCTTCACTTCTTTTTGTGGGAGTTACCTTAGATGTTACTCTGGCATTCCTTGTCACATAAGGGGATGGTTGGGTGAGGGTATCTCTTCTTACTTCTTCCAGCTTGCTCAACTGGTCGAAGACATGCATTATCCATTTTCTGCGCTCATCTATCTTGCAGGAAGCATAATTGGAATTAGCCAGGTTAAGCTCGTCAAATTCAGCTAAAAGCTGTCTGTTACCTATAGTCTGTCTGATTTGTCCTGCTTGCTTGTGGAGATATTTATCCAGCCCACCGATTACTGCCTTATTAGCATATCCCTTGTTGCATTCCAACTCAAGAACATGTCGCAACGAATCGATGTTTGTCACTTGGGAAATCATCCTCTAATTAATTCTAGATATGAGATATAAATAGAATACCACATTGGCACGGGTATCTACAGTGTGGGCTTCGGAGCTATTGAATTTGCTATTCTGCTTCAAGGATGGAAACAGCCAGGATACGAGGACCAACATTATTGCTTGTTACTGGGGTTAGCTTGGGATGATTGGTGTGCTTGAGAGATAACAACTACAAAGTTATTATTCCAGCGACAGTATGTAATTATAGTTGGGTTGATTGCCACAGATTATTTCGATCTCAAGGTGCTGATATCCCTCTCGGATTTTCTGGACTATGTCCTCAACCTCATCAGGTTGAGTTTCGGCACCATAGTAAATAGTCAGCACCTCTGCATTTTTGATATCTGTTTTCATCAGGGCATTAAACATAACATCTGATATATCGTTGTTGCTAGCTATTAACTCCGAATCATCTAGAATGGCGATAAGTTGCCCCTTCTTTATTTTCTGGCCATTTATGTGTGTCTGTCGCACTGCTCTAGTAATTTCTATAGTCCTTACTGCCGATATTGCCTCTTCCATAATTCGAGCATTTTCCTCCAGGCTCATATCATAACTGAAGGCAAGGGATGCGGTTATACCCTGAGGAATTGTCTTGGTAGAGACTACCTTAACTTTCTTTGAGGTTAGCGAATCAACCTGGGAAGCAGTGAGAATGATGTTTTTGTTATTGGGCAGTAATATAATATTGTCTGAGGGTGCTGATTCCACAGCCCGTAACAGTTCTCTGACGCTAGGATTCATTGTCTGACCACCAGGAACGATAATTGAGGCACCCAGGCCGTTAAATACCTCAAAGAGTCCATCTCCAGCGGCGACAGTTACTATAGCGATCTTGACCTTGGGCCTCTTTTGTTCTTGTAGCTTGATAAATTCTGCATATTCATCATCCATATTGTCGATTTTTACATCGTGTAATTTGCCCAAGCGGGTAGCATAATCAAGGATCTCGCCTGGTTTAAAGCTGTGTATGTGGATTTTAGTCATACCGCCATTGCCAGCAACTATGAGGGATTGTCCTTTCTTCTGCAACTTTTTCCTGATCTTGTTCAAATCGAGCTTTTGCCCCTCCAGTAGAAACTCGATGCAATAACCATAAGGCACTTCTACTTCTGCCACGGGAGCCATTTTAGCAGCCAGGGATGAGTCAGCACAGACTAGCTGGGGTTCCTGACTTTTCATTTTATCTGCTTCTCCCTTGAGGGAACGAAGGGCACCATCGAACAGTATATATAAACCTTGTCCTCCTGCATCTACCACACCAGCTTCACGTAATACTGGTAGCAGGTCTGGTGTCCGAGCTACTGTATCCCTGGCTGCCGCTGTTGCAGTTTCTACCACTGAAAGCAAGTCTGAAGAATCGTTTTTGGCGGCTATATCAGCAGCGTTAGCTGCATCCTTAAGCACCGTTAATATAGTTCCTTCTACGGGGTGGATGATTCCTTCGTAAGCAGACTGCGATGCTTCAGCTAATGCATTGGCAAAATCTCTGCCATTGAAATTCTTTTTGTCTTCCAATCCCCTGGCCAGGCCGCGCAGAAATTGGGACAGGATAACTCCCGAATTCCCCCGTGCTCCCATTAGAGCACCATAAGACATTGATTTAGCTACTGATGAAGCATCGCTGTCTGTGTTCTGTTTGGCCTCTTCCATGGCAGAGTGCATAGTAAGCAGCATGTTGGTTCCTGTGTCCCCATCGGGGACTGGGAAAACATTTATGGCATTGATTTCAGGGACACATTTCTCAAGCCAGACGGTCCCTGCGTCAAACATTTTCTTCAATGTTTTGCCATTGGCTAGTTTGGATTTCATCTTTCCTTCACCTTGCCTAATGTGGTATCATTGGTATGATAGCTTAGATACGAATAATAGTAAAGAGGTCTCCCGTGAAGTGTGATATTTGCAATAAGAGTGTTCAATTTGGCAATAATGTAAGCCATTCCAAGAAGAGAGTCAAGCGGCGCTGGCTGCCCAACGTTCATCGAGCTACCATTACGGTAAATGGGGTGAAGAGGAAAGTCAATATTTGCACCAGGTGTCTGCGCAGTCAATATAAAGCAGCTCATTAGTTCACTATTTCTCTAAACTTTTGTAGTGTTTGGCGTATTCCTTCTTCAGCGTTAAACATGCTTGATCCAATTGCCAGGACGTTGGCGCCTGCCTGAACTATGCCATGTGCGTTGTTAGTGGTGATGCCTCCATCAACTTCGAGCTCAGCATCCATTTTCTTGTTATCAAGCATGCTCCGTAAGTTGGCTATTTTATCTAATGTTTCGGGGATAAAAGCTTGGCCGCCGAAACCGGGGTTGACGCTCATAACAAGTATTAAATCGACCTTATGTATAATCTCTTCTATCGAGTTTAGAGGAGTAGCTGGATTTAAGGCAACTCCTGCCTTTACCCCGAGCTTCTTGATCAATTGAATCGTTTGGTGAAGATGGGGGCAAGCTTCAATGTGAACAGTGATAATGTTGGCGCCGGAATCTGCGAAGTCGGGAATATAGCGTTCTGGATGCTCTATCATCAAGTGAACATCTAAGGGCAGTCGTGTCCAGGGGCGAAGAGAAGCCACTATGGAAGCACCAAAGGTAATATTGGGCACGAAGTGGCCATCCATGACATCAATATGGATGTAATCGGCTCCTGCCTCGGTAACTTCAGTAACTTGCTCGCCTAAGCGGGCGAAATCGGCGCTGAGTATTGATGGTGCTAACTTAGTTTGCTTATTTTCCACATTTATTTTCTAAGAGTTTTCTGGCTCTAGTTAATGCCGCCTCTACCTGTTGAGGAGAGGTGCCACCAGCGATATTTCGAGCGGCCACAGATGATTCTAGGGTGATGTCATATACATCCTGGTCAAAGAGGGGGGAGAAACTATGGTACTCATCCAAGCTAATCTCTCGAAAATTCCTATCGCTAATAATAGCACATTCACTGAGTTTACGCATTACATTATGTGCCTCCCTGAAGGGCAGGCCTTTCTTAACTAGATAGTCGGCTAAATCGGTAGCCAGGATGTAATCCCTTTTCATGGCGTCGTGAATGCGCTTAACGTTGACCTTAATTGTTTTCACCATTCCAGCAAATATTTTCAAACTTGAATATACCGTGCCCACAGTGTCAAAAAGGCCTTCCTTATCCTCTTGCATATCCCGGTTATAGGCTAAGGGCAGAGCTTTCATAGTAGTTAGGATAGCTATCAGATTGCCGTACACCCGCCCGGTTTTACCTCTGGCCAGCTCAGCTACATCAGGGTTTTTCTTCTGAGGCATAATGCTGCTGCCCGTTGTATAAGATGCATCAATTTCTATGAAGCCAAACTCTGCTGATGACCACAACACAATCTCCTCGGCTAATCGGGAGAGATGCATCATGATTAGAGCGGCGGCAGCCTGATATTCCACTACGAAATCTCTATCTGAGACAGCATCAATACTGTTAGTGCTCACCTGGCTAAAACCTAGTTCTTGGGCAATAAACTGGCGGTCTATGGGATAGGAGACGCCTGCTAAAGCACCGCTGCCCAAAGGCAGAACATCGGTGTGTTTTAGGCTGTGGTGAAATCTCTCCTTGTCTCGCTGGAACATATCGAAGTAGGCCAGGAAGTGGTGGGCTAGAAGAATTGGCTGGGCTTGCTGTAAATGAGTATAGCCAGGCATGATGACGAGTTTATTTGCCTCAGCTAGTTCCACGAGTGAACATTGCAAGAGTGCTATCTCATTGATAGTTTTCAAGGTTTCCTCTTTAAGGAAGAGGCGCAAATCCAAAACCACCTGGTCATTTCTGGAGCGGGCAGTGTGTAGCTTGCCAGCTACGTCTCCTACCTTTTCAAACAATCTAGCCTCGATATTCATATGTATATCTTCAAGCTCAGTTCTAAATTGGAGTTTACCCTGCTCGATCTCCTGGCGAATGGAGGACAGTCCGTCAATTATAGTCTTAGCATCGCTGTCAGCTATTATTCCTTGTTTTGACAGCATCTTGACATGAGCAATGCTTCCCCTGATATCCTGGCGGTATAATCGCCAATCGAAAGGGATAGAGGCGATATAATTTCTGACTAGGTCCTTTTTATCTCTTAACATCAGCTTTCCTGGTGGAACGGTGATTGCGCCTGGGCCTGGGTTCTTACCGGCAGCCCCCAGATGTGAATAAAACCGGGAGAGGCACTCTGGTCGAAGACGTCGCCCTTGTCATAAGTAGCCAGGCTATAATTATAGAGGGAGTAAGGTGATTTTCTGCCCACTATCTGGCAATTGCCCTGGTGAAGTTTGACCTTTACGGTGCCGGTAACATATCTTTGGGAGCTCTCTACGTAGGCTGCTAAATCCTGAAGGAGGCCGCTGAACCATAACCCGTTATAGATAAGGTCAGCATACTCGCCGGCTACTTTGCTCTTAAAGCGAAGTTGGTCCTTTGTCATTACCAGCCCTTCCAGAGCCTGGTGAGCTTTGAGCAGCACTGTGGCTGCTGGAGCCTCGTAAATCTCCCTCGATTTTATGCCTACTAACCTGTTTTCAATATGGTCAATCCTGCCCACGCCATGTTCACCAGCCAACTTGTGTATTTTCTGGACGAGCATGACCCCGTCTAATTTTTCGCCATCAAGACTTACAGGGATGCCCTTTTCAAAACCGATATCCACGTAGCGAGGTTGTCGGGGTGTTTCTTCAGGAGACTTTGTCCAGGCAAAGACATCTATGGGAGGTTCATTCCAGGGGTCCTCTAGCACACCGCATTCAATAGCTCGCCCCCACAGATTTTCGTCAATAGAATAAGGGCTAGCTTTTGTAATGGGAACAGGGATATTATGCTGCTGGGCATAGGTAATAGTTTGCTCTCGGGTCATACCCCACTCTCTGGCAGGAGCTATTATTTTGAGTTCAGGAGCCAGTGCAGCTACGCTGACATCAAGCCTTACCTGGTCATTGCCCTTGCCAGTGCAGCCGTGAGCTACGGCAGTGGCGCCTTCTTTCTTAGCTACATCCACCATAAGTTGAGCGATGAGAGGACGTCCTATCGCTGTGGCCAGGGGATATTGTTCCTCGTAGACTGCGTCAGCCTGGAGAGACGGGAGGACAAAGGAGTTTATGAAAGATTCTTTAGCATCGATTACCAGCGCTTTTATAGCTCCTAAGTCGAGTGCTTTCTGTCTAATAGCTTCAAGGTCGGGCACATTGCCTATATCAATGGTAAGAGCGATAACCTCTAAGTTATATTTTCCCTTAATCCACTTTATAGCTACAGATGTATCCAGACCACCGCTGTAAGCTAATACTACTTTATCTGACATGTTAATAACCTCCTTCGGAGAAATCCTAAATCATAATATCTAACCACTAAACAAGGTCAAAATTCAAATGCTCTAAATTCATGCTCCTGTTTTACTGAGACTGTTTAATTTTGATTTTCCGTTCATTTTTGGGCATTTTGGAAGCTTTTCACCCACGGATTTTTGTAGTTGCCTGATTTATCAGGCCCTTCTCGCCCAATAAATTGGGCAACTACATTTTTAAACGATGTTTTGCTCATTTGGATTTTGGATTTTAATATTGTTTAGCATTTCGTATTTAGTGCTTAAGACTTCGTGTTTCTCTTAATGTATTTTCTAAAATGCTAGTCGCTTTATCCACCTCTTCCTCATTAATAATAAGAGGAGGCATAAACCTTATGGCATCTGGTTTTACTTTATTAACTAGCAGGCCTCTTTCCAGACAAGACATGGTTATCTCCTCAGCGATTTCACTATCGAACTCTAAGGCTATCAGCAATCCTCGACCTCTTACATCGGTAATAAAATCGAACTGCTGCTTTAAGCTGTTTAGCCTGGACATAAAATAATTTCCTACCTGTTTAACTTTTCCTGGCACATCATGCTCTATGATATATTTCACGGTAGCATAAGCGGCAGCACAGACCAGGGGGTTACCACCGAAGGTGGATCCATGCTCCCCAGGGGCAAAAACAGAAACATGCTCTTTGGCTAAGAATGCGCCAATCGGTACCCCGCTGCCCAATCCTTTAGCCAGTGTCATTATATCTGGCTCAACCCCATACTGCTGATAGGCAAAAAGACTCCCCGTACGACCAACCCCGGTTTGAATCTCATCCAGGATAAAAGGGATTCCTTTCTCATGGCACCAGCGCTGTACTTCTTTAAGGTAGTTGTCATCAGGCATATTAACCCCGCCTTCACCCTGTATTGGCTCCAGTATGACGCCACAAGTTCGCTCGCTCGTTGCTTTCTTAATTGCCCCTACATTATTGTAATCTACGTTGATGAAACCGGTGGGCAAAGGGGTGTAGGGTTCCTGGAATTTGCTTTGGCCTGTAGCAGCGGTCATGGCTAAAGTCCGCCCATGAAATGAACTCTGGGTGGTGATAATCTCATAGGCACCGTTGAGGTGAAGTCTCCCATACCTGCGGGCTAATTTTACTGCGCCCTCGTTAGCCTCAGCGCCGCTATTACAGAAGAAAATCCTGTCCAGGCAGCTATTCTGTATCAATAGTTGTGCCAGTTGTATCTGTGGAATGGTGTAAAATTGGTTTGATGCTTGAATTAAGGTTTTAGCTTGCTTTTCCAGGGCTTTAATCATTACTGGAGGACAGTGTCCCAGGCTATCAACTGCCCATCCGCCAATGAAGTCCAGGTATTTTTTCCCCCGGTCATCCCAGACCCAAACACCCTGACCACGGACCAGAGTCACAGGCATTCTTTTAAAAGTTCTAAGGAATAGCTTTTGCTCCAACTCCTGCCAATTATTTTGGTACAATGGTGGTTCCTCCAATTCTGTTTCTCATCTCATTAAGCAGGGCGTGGGGTGCTTTGCCGTTGATGATCCTGGCTTTAGGCACTGTAGTCAAGGCTCTGAGACAGGCTTCTATTTTAGGAATCATTCCGCCCGAGGCTATGCCTGAGGCAAGTATCTTTTTAGCCTGAGCAGCATTAATCTCAGGCAGTGTCTTGCCTGAATCATCATAGATACCATCCACATTAGTTAAGAAGATGAGGCTATCAGCAGCTAAGGCAGCCGCAATTTCTCCAGCGGCAGCATCTCC
>Ga0209121_10005774_pt1 | contig 11082 bp, 9 predicted proteins | sample Cruoilmetagenom3_FD_187292 | JGI IMG/M metagenome (GOLD analysis project Ga0209121, IMG submission 187292) | Oil polluted marine microbial communities from Coal Oil Point, Santa Barbara, California, USA - Sample 3 (SPAdes) (version 2) | ecosystem: Environmental > Aquatic > Marine > Oil seeps ...
GCTCAGGGCTTCGGCTCACAATGACATCGTGAATTGCTTTCCAGGCAACTTGCTGCGATGGGGTAAGAACTGGTGGTGGAGTAGATGTGAAGCTGAGACGAGACAATGGGTCACGTCTTACATTAATCCTTTCGACAGAAATCAAGTGGTGGCTTTCCAAAGCTTTAATGGTAGCGAGAGAGCAAGTGAGAAGCTTCCTTACCTCATTAACAGGAATGGGCTGAGTTTGCCGACTTAGAAATTCTAACAGCTCTGCCTGCTTATAGGCTTTGGACCTGTTTAAGCGAGCTATTGCTGCCTCAACCTCACCCTTGCCAGCTACCAGCTTAACGTAGGAAACCGCTTTGGGCTTTACTTTAGCCTTTTCAAGCTCCTGGCTCCTCGTTATTACCTGGCGACGGAGAAGCTGATGGGTAATTCGCTTAGCTTTATTTATCCCAAATTTTCTCTGTATTTCCTTTAAGCTCACCTTCCCTTTTTCTTCCACGAGCCGAAGAACTTGTATTTGCTCTGGAGTAAGAGAGGACAAACTTTCCTTAGAATTTGCCGGTTGGAAATAAGTAATGGTCTGCCTCTCAAAGCCTGGGGGCAGCATTAAGGCTAGAGCATCGAACAACGGGGAAAGGTAGTGCTGGCTTATCCATTGGGCGAGCTCGATTTGTATAGCAGCCAGTAGTGGGTAATCGGTAATGATGTCAGCTACTTCTTTGGTCACCGCAACTGAGGGTTGGTCACTTAGCTTAACAACAATGCCCTGAGTGACTCTAGAACCAAAGGGAACCCATACTGCCTGCCCTACTTTAATATTTAATTGAAGCGGGATAGCATAACAGAAAGTGGAACGGCTCCCCGAGGAATTAACCGCTACCTCAGCATAGCTCATTTAAGACGCTTGTGGAGTTTCTGTTTCCTCTTCTTGGGGTATATCTTGCTCGATTACTTTCTCTCTTCTTTCCCTAAGTCGAGCCTGCTTAGCGCTGAGCCGACGTATGTAGTAGAGCTTAGCTCGACGTACCTTGCCATGTCTCAGCACTCCTACATTCTGCACCAAAGGTGATTGGAACGGGAAAGTACGTTCCACCCCAATGCCATAAGTTACCCGTCTTACTGTGAAGCTCCCGCCATCAACACTTTTCCTGATCCTGATTACCACTCCTTGGAAGCGTTGAAGCCGCTCCTTATCCCCCTCGACAGTCTTCAAGCTAACCTCGACTGTGTCGCCGGGCGAAATTTGAGGGACATTGGGATTTATCTTGGGCTCAACAAGCTCTCTGATATCCATTTTCTCTCCTCGTCACGAAGGGTTGCCTTGTTCAAGAGGTCAGGACGCCGTTCTGCCGTTCGCAAAATAGCCTGGCAGCGCTGCCAGCGAGCAATTTCGCCGTGATTCCCCGAAAGCAAAACTGGAGGTACCCCCCAATCACGATATATCTGGGGTCTGGTGTATTGAGGATATTCTAGGAGGGCCTCGCTACAAGAATCGCTAGTTGATGATATTGACGAACCAAGCACCCCAGGTATAAGCCTGACTACAGCATCCACTATGACCATGGCAGCCAATTCACCACCGCTAAGCACGTAATCTCCAATGCTGATTTCATCAGTAACCAGATATTCACGTACTCTCTCATCTACACCTTCGTAGTGACCACAAATTAATATAAGGTAAGGCTGAAGAGCTAGCTCTCGGGCAACTTGCTGGGTAAAAAGCCTACCTTGAGGGGTAAGTAATATAACAGGCACTTCACTTACACCGAGCTGTTGCTTTGCTGCCTCCACTGCCTCAAAAATAGGCTCGGGCTTGAGTATCATACCAGGTCCACCTCCATAGGGGTAATCATCTACAGTACGATGTTTATCGTGGGCATAGTCCCGAATATCGTGGGCCACGATTTGGATTATCCCCCGCTCCTTAGCCCGCTTGATAATACTCTGGTCAAAAGGAGAAGCGAACATCTCAGGGAAAATACAAAGTATATCAATTCGCATTGGAATCACCTAATAACAATTTTTTGAATTACTCATCTTAGCATACAGCGGACTGTAACAAAAGTTGCTGTGTTCTCCCAGTGACTTGCCTGTCTCTGGGAGTAATATCACCCCGAGACTGTTTGATTCAACCCTGGTTTTGCCACCAAAAAAGAAAAACTGCAAAAAAGTTCAAAAAAGAGGCAAAAGGTATTGACAAAATATAGGGGTAAAAGTTTATAATATGATAGTGGGGAAAAATGGGGAAAAAGGGAAGAAAAGAGCAAGCTATGATGAAAGATGTGGGCAAGGAAAGGCTGTCTAGCTTTGAAGAAGTTCGCACCTACATAGAAGTGGTGCCAAAACGAGGGAGGCAAAATGTTCTTTGGTGAACACTCATATAAGGTTGATGAAAAGGGCAGGGTACCCCTGCCACCAAAATTCAGGCGGGAAATGAAAGACGCCGTGATACTAGCCAGGACAACAGAGAAATGCATTGCTGCGTATCCTATGGCCGAGTGGCAGAGGTTGGCTGATAGCTTGGCTGCTAAGGCAGTAACCCCAGCCAACTTAAGAAGATTGAATCGTGCTATCTTTGGCTCTGCTTTCAGCGTCACCTTTGATAGGCAGGGCAGGATAGCACTGCCCTCTTCCTTACGCAGTTATGCTGAGATTGGTGATACCGTGGTTGTTGTGGGTGCCAATCACTATGTTGAACTGTGGAATGAAGAACTATGGAAGGAGGAGAAAGCCAGAGCCGAAGAACAAGCATCCCAGATCATCGAGAGTCTTGGAGCATAGTTATGAGCTTGACTATATCTTTGCCAATCCATGTCCCTGTTTTAGTTAAGGAAGCCGTAGAAGGGTTACAAGCTCAGCCTGGGGGACATTTTATCGATTGCACCGTGGGTTTGGGAGGACACGCTGCAGCCATCTTGGAAAGTATTGCGCCCCATGGGAAGCTCTTAGGCATCGATGCCGATCCTGAGGCTATTGAAATAGCCCAAGCTAAACTCCATGATTATGGTGAAGGGCTTATCTTAGCCAATGACAATTTCGCTAATCTCGAGGCTATCTGTAGCAAATACAATTTCTATCCAGTTGATGGCATTCTTTTTGACCTTGGTGTCTCTTCCCTGCAACTGGATACAGCCCAACGTGGCTTCAGTTTTCAGCGCGAGGCTCCTCTGGATATGAGGTTCGATCCCGAGCAAGGGCTAACCGCAGCCGACATCGTTAACACCATTTCTGAGCACAAGCTAGCCGAGCTTATCAGAAAATACGGGGAGGAGCGTCACAGTCGGCGAATAGCTCAACGCATTATCCAGAGTCGCCCCATTACCACTACCTTGGAGCTTGCCCAGTTAGTGGAGCAGGTTCTTGGCCGCAAGCGCACCAGAATTCACCCCGCCACAAGAACCTTCATGGCACTCCGCATTGCCGTTAATAGTGAGTTAGAGAACCTAGAACTGGCTCTCCAGCAAGCTATCAAACTTCTTTGTTTCCGAGGCAGACTAGTCGTTATCAGCTATCATTCCTTAGAAGACCGCGTAGTCAAGCGATTTACGCAGCGCGAAGCTAGTAGCTACTGGCACATGCCCAGCTTAAAGCTCATATCAAGGAAGGTTATTAAACCTACTTCGTTGGAGATAGAATCCAACCCGCGCAGCCGCAGCGCCAGGATGAGAATAGCCGAACGCCTCGGATAAAGCACTATTTTTACAAGGAGGTGAAAATGGCAAAGAGAATTGTTTCAGCTATTGATGTGGGCACAACCAAGATAGCCACTATCATGGCTGATATAAAGTCGCCGAATGACATCGAAGTTATAGGCCTAGGTGTTGTCCCTTGTCATGGCTTACATAAAGGCATTGTGGTCAATATGGATGAAGCCAAAGCATCTATTGCCGATTCGGTGAAGGAAGCCCAAAGAGTTAGTGGCATACGGATGGACTCCGCCTATGTAGGGGTTACCGGCAGACACATAAGCAGTATTAATAACCGGGGGGTAGTGGCTATTCCGCACAATGACAGGCTAGTTCGTTCTCAAGATCTTAAACGAGCATTATCTGCGGCTCGTGGCGTCTCCGTTCCTGAGGGTAAGAAGGTACTTCATGCTATTCCTCGCTACTATACCTTAAATGCTCAAGAAAGGGTAAAGCAGCCAGTAGGCATGCATGGCACCAGATTGGATGTGGAAACTCACATCATCACTGCCTCAGTGTCTTCAGTGCAAAATCTGGTTAAGTGCATTCGCGCTATAGGCATCGAGGTCGAAGACCTGACTCTGGAGCCTCTCGCCAGCGGGGAGGCAGTATTGGCTCCTCAGGAAAGAGATACAGGAGTTATCATGGCTGATATCGGCGGCGGCACTACAGATATAGCTGTGTTCAAAGACGGTAACATCTATCATACCTCCATTATCCCAGTGGCTGGTTATCAGGTAACCAGCGATCTTTCTATCGGCTTAGGCTTGCCCTTCAATGTAGCTGAAAAGATGAAAAGGAGCTACGGAAACGTGACCCCAGGCTTAGATACTGGCAAGGAGGCAGCCGAGGTGGGTATAGAAAACGGTCATAGCGCCTCTTACCGCGACCTGTGTGACATCATCCGATCGCGAATGGAGGAATTGCTTGAGCTCATACTTTTAGAGATGCCCACCACCGATTATCAGTCCTTAGCACCCTGCGGTTTGGTGCTTACCGGTGGCACAGCCAATTTGGCTGGACTTGATGAGCTAGGGCGGTCAGTATTACGCCTTCCAGTGCGAAAGGGTCAACCTCTGGGCGCCAGTATTTATGGCATTACTGATGTTCTTCATGACCCAGCTTATGCCACCACTGTGGGACTAGTTCTATGGCAGGCGAGAGACAGAGAAAGGTCAGCCTGGCAGGTAAAAAGAGCTGGTATTTTCGGCAACTTTGTTACTTTGATCAGGAGGCTGTTCCGTGGCTAGTACACGGGCCCAATCAATTTGGAAAGGAGGTACAAATGGCAAAGACAATCTTTACTCCTACACCTGCAAGAATTAAAGCCATAGGCGTTGGTGGCGGCGGCTGCAATGCCATCACTCGTATGGTTCGTGAAGGTATCAAAGGTGTTGACTTCATAGCTATGAATACAGATGCCCAAGCCTTAGCACTGACTGAGGCACCCACACGTATTCAATTAGGTGAGAAGTTAACTAAAGGCTTAGGCGTAGGCGGTGACCATAGGACTGGAACTAAGGCAGCTGAGGAAACTCGCCAGATGATTGAGGAACTTGTTGAGGGTTCTGACATGGTGTTTGTTAGTGCTGGCATGGGTGGCGGCACAGGCACCGGTGGCATCCCCATTGTAGCTGAGATAGCTAAAGAATCTGGTGCTCTTACCATTGGCGTAGTGACCAAGCCCTTCGGTTTTGAAGGTGGACACCGAGCTGAAGTAGCTGAAGAAGGCATAATTAAGCTGGGTGATAAGGTAGATACGCTAATTATCATACCTAACGACCGCCTGCTGCAGCTCTGTGACGCCAAGACAAACATTGATAGCGCTTTCAAATTGGCTGATGACGCCCTTCATTTAGGAGTTCAGTCTATCTCCGAGGTGGTCACCGTTCCTGGCTTGATAAATCTTGACTTTGCTGATATCAAGTCGGTAATGAAAGATGCCGGCCCAGCTTGGATGTCCGTAGGGAAAGGCAGCGGCCAAAATCGAGCTGCCGAAGCTGCTAAAGCTGCCCTGGCTAGCCCGCTGCTAGACGTTTCCATAAGTGGAGCCAAAGGGGTGTTATTTAATATCACTGGTGGCTCGAGTCTCACTCTCTTCGAATGCAATGAGGCAGCTCAAGTTATTAGCCAGGCAGTTGACCCTAGGGCTAACATCATCTTTGGGGTAGTGTTTGATCCCCAGATGGATAGTGAAATCAGAATTACTATTATTGCTACTGGTTTCATCAGCCAGTATGGCAAGGGAGTGGCCAGTGCTGAAGAACTTCGCCATTTACTAAGAGCAGGCAGCGACACTCTTGATATCCCTTCCTTCCTGCGCCGTGCTCAGCGTTTTCCTGCCTCTCAGCTGGGAACCACTCCTAAAAGTAATATCGGGATTACGCCGCAGCCCCTTAGAATTTCTCGCCAGTAAGCCTCAAGCCTGAATAGAAAAGGGGTAGCTGTAGCTACCCCTTTTCTACCACCGAAGATTGTTTAGCAACTAGGCCTGTCATTCTGACTCTGAACGAAGTGAAGGGAAGAATCAGCGACCCTTCACCAGGGCTCAGGGTAACAATTAAACACTTTCTACTAAAAATGTTGCCTTTTACTACATTTAGTAGTATAATGTTTTCATAACACAATTTGGGGGAGGATTTATGAAGTGCCCTTACTGTGGTGGATTGGAATCGAAGGTAATCGACTCCCGACCTTTGGATGAAGAAGTGAGGCGACGGAGGAAATGTCTTGCCTGTGGTGCCCGCTTCACTACCTATGAACGCATACAGCCACACAATTTTTTCGTTGTTAAGAAGGACGGACGGCGAGAGCAATTCAACCGAGATAAACTCTCCTCGGGTATCCGCAAAGCCTGTGAGAAACGCCCTCTGCCTACAGGCGCTATTGATAAGCTTATAGACAACATTGAAACTGAGCTTTACCAGACAGGCAAAGCCGAAGTTCCCAGCTCTCTCATTGGGGACCTGGTTATGGAAGGGCTAAAATTTTTAGACCACATAGCTTATATTCGCTTTGCTAGCGTTTATCGGGAATTTGACGATATCGGCGCTTTGAAACAGGCAGTGGATAATTTAGCGACAGGTGATGTTATGACACCAGCAAATCAGTTACCACTGCTGCCTTCCGAAACAATGAATCCCTCAAAGGGAGGCCCACCAGTCACCTCCCTTTATTTAGCAAAGGTCGGAAATGCCCACTCCACTCTTCATTTGGCGAGGGACGGGAGCTAAGAATGCCTAGACCTCGTAGAAAAGCCAGCCAAAAACCTATAGGGCGAGACAGGGTAGCTCGGGCTGTTTTCGCTGCTGCTGAGTCCATGGGTATAAGTGATAGAAAATTGTTGGAAAAGTTTACAGAACAAGTGAGCCAACGCTTGGAGGTAGCTCAACCCTTGCCCGGCATGGAGGAATTTGTCTCGCCGCAGATTAGGCAGCCAGTATCCACCTCACAAATTCAAGCAATAGTTAGTGAAGTTCTAACGGCAGATGAGTTTTCCCCCCAAGCCCACAGTCAGGTCATTTCCGGAATCAAAGTTAGCGATAATGCCTTAAGGGTTCTGGAAAGGAGATATTTGATAAAGGATGGGCAAGGAGAAGTTATTGAGACTCCTCAAGACCTATTTCACCGTGTAGCTAGGCATATTGCCTCAGCTGAGCTTCTTTATGATTCAAAAGCAGATGTTTCTTCTTGGGAGGAGGCTTTTTATCAGCTAATGGCAAATCTGGAATTTCTACCTAACTCGCCTACGTTGATGAATGCTGGTCGTGAGCTGGGGCAACTGTCAGCTTGCTTCGTTATCCCTATTGATGATTCCATGGAATCCATTTTTGATGCTGTTAAATATACTGCTTTGATTCATAAGAGCGGTGGCGGCACTGGTTTTTCCTTCTCTCGACTTAGACCAGAGAGGGACAGAGTTGGCTCTACAGGCGGCATCGCTAGTGGCCCCGTTTCCTTCATGCGAACCTTTGATACCACTACCGATGTTATAAAGCAAGGTGGCATGCGCCGCGGGGCTAATATGGCCATACTTAATATTGACCACCCTGACATCTTGAAGTTCATTGAGGCTAAAAAAGACCCACAGGCCCTAACCAACTTTAATCTCTCTGTAGCTGTCACTGATAGCTTTATGGAAGCAGTAAAGGAAGGCACTGACTACAATTTGGTAAACCCGCGAACCGGAGAAGTGGCAGGTAAGCTTAATGCCAAAGAAGTATTTGACAAAATAGTCAACATGGCTTGGGGCACTGGCGACCCAGGCGTTGTATTTATTGATGAGATAAACAGGCATAACCCCACACCCAAATTAGGCAAAATAGAAAGCACCAATCCTTGTGGGGAACAGCCTTTGCTGCCATTCGAGTCTTGTAACTTAGGTTCCATAAACTTATCCAAAATGGTGTTTCCCCAGGACAACCAGCCACAGATTGACTTTGCTAAGCTATCTCAGACTGTTAAACTAGTAGTCCGCTTCCTGGATGACGTTATTGACGTTAATCAATTTCCTCTACCCCAGATTACTGACAGAACCAAAGCTACCAGGAAAATAGGTTTGGGGATAATGGGTTTTGCCGATATGCTGATTCAGCTTGGCATTCCTTACGATAGTGAACAGGCGATTGGTGTTGCTGAAGAAGTCATGCACTTCATACTTGAGGAGGCAGATAAAGCTTCGCTAGAGTTAGCCAAAGAGAGAGGTGTTTTTCCCACCTTCGAGGGTAGCATTTATGATGTTGCCGATGGTCCTCGTTTTCGAAATGCCTCTCGGACTACTATTGCTCCTACTGGTAGCTTAAGCATAATCGCTAATTGTTCCAGTGGCATTGAACCAGTATTTGCCTTGAGCTATATACGCCACATTCTAGAAGGCGAGGAATTTGTGGAGGTGAATCCTTATTTTGAGGAAGCAGCTAAAAGGGGCGGTTTCTATTCCCCGGAGCTAATGAGAGAGCTAGCCGAAGGAAACAAGCTACAGGATATGCCAAGCATTCCTGAAGAAATAAAAGGTATCTTTGTTACCGCTCATGACATAACCCCAGAGTGGCATGTTAGGATGCAAGCGGCTTTTCAGAAATCTACTGATAGCGCTGTTTCCAAGACAGTCAATTTCCCCTACGAGGCAACGCCTGAGGACGTGGCCAAGGTGTATATGCTGGCTTACCAAGAGGGCTTAAAGGGGATAACTATTTACCGAGATAGAAGCCGAGAAAGTCAGGTTCTCACTATAGGTGAAGGGGCAAAAAAAGCCGAAGGCAAACTGGCTCCAAGGAAAAGGCCTAAAGTTACCCGAGGCGTAACTGAGAGGGTAAACACTGGGTGTGGATACATCTATGTGACAGTAAACTTTGATGAACAAGGGATATGCGAAGTTTTTTCCACATTAGGTAAAGCCGGGGGCTGCGCTGCAGCACAGCTCGAAGCTATTAGCCGCCTTATATCCTTAGCTCTAAGGTCTGGGATAGATATAGATTCTATTGTAAGGCAGTTGCGCGGCATCCGTTGTCCTTCCATTGCTTGGGAGCAAGGACATTCTATTTTGTCCTGTGCCGATGCCATTGCTAGCGTGCTTGAGAAGTATATCAGAGAGGAGACTGCTAGCAATCCTGAGGTGCCTCAAAACAAAACTCTTGAGATGGTCAAAAGCTGGGCAGGGCAATGCCCCGAATGCGGTGGCCCTCTGATTTATCAGGAAGGCTGCAATATTTGCCTCAACTGTGGCTTCACCAAATGCGGATAATAAAAGAAGCACTAAATACTAATATCTAAATCCTAAAATTTAGGAATTTGGCTTTTGAATAATGTCATTGCGAGGAACGAAGCAATCTCTTTAGAGCTCAGAAATTAGAATTTGGGGTTTAACTTATGGGTAGCTCGAGAGGTAGTTATTATTTAGCTCTTAAACATATAACTAAGGTTGCCAATTCAGCTTCTAGTTTAAGGAAGATTTGTAATTCCATAGCTAAAAGCACTGCCAGGGCTCTGGCAATAAGTGGCTGCCGTATTTTATTCCTCGACCCCCGAAAGGAGTACCTGATCACTGTAGGTGCTCACGGTTTGAGTGACCTTTACCTAAAAAAAGGACCTCTTAACGCCCATAAAAGCCTCCCAGATATTCTTGAGGGTAAAGTAGTGTTTATTGCTGATGCCACTAAAGACGAAAGAGTTCAACATCCTCAAATAGCACAAGCACAAGGAATATCTTCTATACTTGGGGTTCCTATAATTAAGCAAGAAGAAGCTACCGGAGAAATTAGAATTTATACTCGTGAGCCTCGCCAATTCTCTGAAGCTGACAAGAGTTTCCTCCTTAGTGTTGCCAATATATGCGCTGTCCTCTTAGAGAGAGCAGAGCTTTATCAAGTGCTACAGAAAGACTACAAAGCAAGCAAACTGCAAATAAAATCGGCTCAAGTATCTCAATTACCTACAGCCTCGCTGAGACCAACTAGCTTCGCTCATCCTAGTGAGGAAGAGTTTGCCAAGCTTTTGGATTTTTATCGCATTGAATGGCTTTATGAACCTCGCTCCTTCCCTCTCCGACAGGAGAATGGTGAGGTAACCGAGATGTTTACCCCTGATTTCTACTTACCTGAGCTAGACCTCTATGTTGAGCTTACTACATTAAAACAAAGTTTGCTAACCGAAAAGAACCGCAAGCTACGCCGGCTCAAGGAAGTCTATCCTGAAATTAATATCAAGCTTCTTAACAAGAGTGATTATCTTCATCTCGTCGCCAAATATGGCTATGGTCCCCTGGGCGAGGCCAAAGTGGAGGGGGTTGACCGAGTCTTGTATAGCCATACCCAAATTCAGCGAAGGGTTAGAGCACTAGCCAGACGCATTTCTCACGACTACGCTGGTCAGCGGTTAATGCTGGTGGGCATCCTAAAGGGCGTTGTCTGCTTCATGGCTGACTTGATGCAACACCTTTCTCTCCCAGTCACCCTAGACTTTATGGCCATCTCATACTATGGCGGCGACGGTCAGGTGGTTAAAATAACTAAGGACCTTGATAGCAGCATAACAGGGCAGCATGTACTAATGGTTGAAGATATCGTAGATACTGGCATGACGCTAAATTATGTTCTCAGCCATCTTTCAGCCCACAATCCAGCCAGTCTTCGTGTCTGCACCCTGCTCGATAAGAGGGCACGCCGACTAATAGACGTCCCACTTGACTATGTAGGCCTCGAAATCCCTGACGAATTTGTTGTTGGCTATGGATTGGATTATAAAGGGGAATACCGCAATCTGCCCTTCATTGGTGTGCTGAATCCAGAGCTGATTAGAGAAGAGCAAGAAAAATAAAAACGCCCCAAGTAACCTCCCCTTCGCTTGACTTCCTCCACCTCTCACCTTCCGACTTCCGCTTACCTTGCGTTAGGCTTTTTACTTCCTAACA
>Ga0209121_10005775_pt1 | contig 11082 bp, 10 predicted proteins | sample Cruoilmetagenom3_FD_187292 | JGI IMG/M metagenome (GOLD analysis project Ga0209121, IMG submission 187292) | Oil polluted marine microbial communities from Coal Oil Point, Santa Barbara, California, USA - Sample 3 (SPAdes) (version 2) | ecosystem: Environmental > Aquatic > Marine > Oil seeps ...
AAACATGCCAAAGGTGCATGTTTGCGGGATTCGAAAGGACGGACTGGAGCGGTAGCGGAAGGAGTCCGCGTCTCTGCAGCGAACGAAGTGAGACGAAAGAACGAATCCCTCCAGGCGTGCCAGAACTATTAGTGTTATGTTAATTGCAGAATAACCTGGTTTGGATGAGAATATGCCGGTGGCATATTTTAGGGATTCGAAAAAGCAGACTGTTTGAAAATATTCTAATCATTAAATATATTAATAGAAGTTAGAATAATATGGGTCGTTAGCTCAGTTGGCAGAGCACCTGACTCTTAATCAGGGGGTCACAGGTTCGAGGCCTGTACGACCCACCACCTTTTGCGAGAGTGGCGGAATTGGCATACGCGCTAGACTTAGGATCTAGTGGGGTAACACCTGTAGGGGTTCAAGTCCCCTCTCTCGCACCATTATGTTTATGAGTTAACCCAACTTTCGAAAAATTCACCTAAAATCACCTAAATTTAGCCCTTTTTTCAGTGCTCCTACCCTCATACAGTGGGCTTTTTCTATATTAGTTCTTAATGTAGTGACCTAATTCCTTCACCTACTAAATTTGAAAATAATTTTTACTTTTGTTAAACTGTAATTGTTTTATATTGTGGATTTAGTGAAGTTTTAAAGGTTGTAGTGACCAAAAAAAGGGCCTTAAAACTCCATATAGTGTGGTTTTATGGTTTTAAATCGAAAGTTGGGTTAAGTAAGGTTTGAGGAAGTATGGTTAAAACTTATTAGATAAACTGTTGAAGAATAAGTTGCTTTTACTGATGAGAGGTAAATCAATATGACCTTAAAGATAAAAGTATTTTTAGTAAAATATCAAATTATTCTGTTTTTCGTTTTTAGTTACTTGATATCATGGGCAATTTGGATTCCACAGTCTTTATCCTACCTTGGTATTTGTGAAGTATACATACCATCTGAATCGCCTATTAACCTGCTAACTGTGTGGGGACCAGGATTGGCAGCAATCTTATTAGTCATCCTTATGGCAGGGAAAATTGGTCTTCGCAAGTTGTTTTCTCCAATTAAGCGCTGGCGTGTTGCTATCCACTGGTATATCTTTGTCCTCTTTTTACCTGCTGTAGTTCAGCTTGTCAGCCATGGATTGTACATCTTGATAGGAAGGTCCTCCAAACTCATACCTGCTCTCTCTGAACTTGGTCCAGACTATGCTACAATGCTTCCGCTTCTAGTAATTTTTGTTATACCTAATGCATTAGGAGAAGAGATTGGTTGGAGAGGATTTGCCTTACCAAGATTGCAGAAGAAATATAATGCACTTATATCAAGTATAATAGTGGGTATTTTTTGGAGTATTTGGCATATACCTACCTGGACAGCACAAGGATTTTTAGGTTTGACTCTGGTGAATCTGATAATCAATATTATATTATATTCAATTCTTTTTGCATGGATTTTTAATAATTCCAACAAAAGTTTGCTTCTTGTATGGATTTTTCATATAACAATCGCAGTAACTGGATATTTTTTAGGCTCGCCGACCCTAACTGATAGTATTTTATTATTGTTAGTTGTAATTATTATTGTAGCTTTATCAGGACCAAAGAATCTTTCTAAGAAACATAAAATTAAAGTGGTTTAATTAATTATGATTTAATAAGATGTTTGGTTTAATATTATGAAACTCTAACAGAAATTAGGGAAATTGTCTCTCATAAAGATTGGAAAAATCTGAAGAACTCCGTAAACGCTTTGGTGGAAATTAATAAAAATAAATTAGATTATTGTTTTAATCAAATTCTTAATTATAAGAACGTCAGCTTTTATGATAAAACAGAATATTGTATTCTATATGCTTCAGAAACAAAGCAAAAGTCGAGAAAAATAATTGATAATTTTGGGGAAGATAATGACATTTTAGTTAGATTATATTTTATCAATGATGTCAAAAATCTATGCATAAAAACAGGACAATGTATGAATTTTTAAACTTTGCCTGTAATTGGTGTATTGAGTTGGGTTTAGTAGAAAGGATAAAATCCGCTTCTAACTATGATAGAATCTATTTTACACCATTAGGAATTGAAGTCGATAATATTTTTTCAGTATTGATTTACAAATTAAAAAAAGCAGATTAAATCTGAATTTTAAATATTTAGAATGATAGAATACAAAGAAGAATTTACAGGATATTTAGAAGATTACATTAAGAAAAATTACGAGGTATACGATAAATTTATGTTTGATTATCTTTTTTAGAGGTAAAATGTTTCTTCAGAGCTGTATAGCAATTCGTGCATTTGTAATTTATTTTTTTTTCATTATAATAATTAACTTGTAGTTAAGATAGATATAGATAAAAAATTCAGGGCTAAATTTATAAGGGGTATTTTATTTGAGTTATAAGGTAAAAAGTTTAAAAAAAGTAGACGAAAGTAAATTAAAGTTAGATTTAGAGATTACAAATAGTTATTTTAGAAAGTCAATCTACAAAGCATATAAAAATATATCAAAAAAGGCAAAAATACCTGGTTTTAGAAAGGGTAAGATTCCTAACCAGATAATAGATGTAAATTTTGGGAAAAAGTATGTGCTAAATGAAGCTGCCAGTATATCTATTTCAGAGCTGTATCCTGAGATAATAATGAGCACTGATGTAAAGCCTATTGATCACCCTAAGATAAATATTACTCAACTGGCGGAAGACTTGCCTCTGGGGTTTGAGGTAACAGTAGATGTAGAACCCCAGCCTGAGCTTCCTCAATATAAGGGGATTAAAGCAACAGGTCTGTCAGTAGAGGTATCCAGTGAAGAAATTGAAAAGCAAGTTAATAATATTAGAGATAAGTTTGCCTCACTTGAACCTGCTGAGGATGATAGGCCTATAGCTATGTGGGATTATGTTACCCTAAGCTTTACTGGGAGGATAGATGGAAAAGAGTTTGAAGGTGGCAGTGCAGAGGATTATGTGCTGGAGGTTGGTTCCAGGACTCTATTTGAGAAATTTGAAGGTTCACTTATTGGAATGAAGAAAGATGAAGAAAAGAATATTATACTTACATTGCCTGATAATATAGGAGATGGTAAATTAGCCGGCAGAAAGGCAAATTTCGAAATATTAGTCAAGGAAATTAAAAGTAAAGTACTTCCGGAAATAGACGGGGAATTTTTAAAAAATATGGGGGATTATAAAGATATAGATGAATTTAGAAATTATATTAAAGAAAAATTAATCCAGCAAAAGAAGGTTGTTAGAAGAAATAAGATAATAGAAGATATATTTAATTATCTTGTGGAAAATACGAAGGTAGATATACCTTCTGTAATGATAAATAATCGAACAAGTGTAATTAAGGAAGGGTTTAACAATAAGCTTAAAGAACAAAAAACAAGTAAAAAGAATTATCTAAAAGCTTTAAATATTACAGAAGAGAAATTTGATGAAGAGATCAGGCAAAGTGCTGCCAGGGAAATAAAAGAATATTTAATTATTACAGCATTAGAAAAAACTGAAAAAGATAATATAGAACCTACAGCAGATGAAATTAAAAATGAGAAGGAAGATGTTTTAAGCAGGAATCAAAAGAGAGAAGATAAAAATAAAATAAAAGAATTTATAGAGAGTCCAGATGGTGAAAAGAGTCTAGTTGCTTCTATTAGAAGAAGAAAGCTAATTGATTTTTTAATTAGAAATGCAAAAATCACAGAAGAAGAGAAAAAGGATGCTAGAAGAAGCATAAAAGAGAAGTTATTGCTTCCTGAAAAAGATGAATCAAAAATAAAAAACCAGGATAAAAAAATATGGACTCCAGGTTAAAAAAATAAGGAAGAGTGATGATTGATATGGGTGATTATTTAATTCCTATGGTAATTGAGCAGACCAGCAGAGGAGAGAGGTCTTTTGATATTTACTCTCGTTTGCTTAAAGAGAGAATTATCTTTTTAGGAACAGCTGTAGATGATAATGTAGCCAATGTGATTATGGCTCAAATGCTGCATCTGGAAGCTGAAGACCCTGAAAAAGATATACAATTGTATATAAACAGTCCGGGCGGAGCTGTAACCTCTGCTCTTGCGATATATGATACAATGCAGTTTATTAAATCTCCTGTTTCGACTATTTGTATTGGCCAGGCTACAAGTGCTGCCGCAGTACTGCTTTTAGCAGGGGAGAAAGGTAAAAGATTTATGCTTCCAAATTCAAGAGTTCTCCTGCATCAGCCTTCAGGTGGGGTTTCGGGTACTTCAATGGATGTTGAAATTCATACGAGGGAAATGGTTAGGATGAGAAAATTGCTGAATGAAATAATTTCTAAACATACTGGAAAGAATTTAAAGAAAGTAGAAAAAGATATAGAGAGAGATTTTATAATGAACGCACAAGAAGCAAAAAGCTATGGAATAGTGGATGAAGTAATTTATAAAAAGTAATCTAAATTACTAAATTAGCTATAGCTTAAAAAGTAAATTTATAGGAAAGATTTATAAAAAATATATAAGAATTTTTTAAATTAATAAAATAAATACAGGAGGTGGGTGTAAATTTGACTCAGCATAATGGCAAAAGGAGTGACTTTTTAAAATGTTCTTTTTGCGGAAAATCTCAAAAGCAGGTAAGAAAACTTATAGCAGGGCCTGGAATCTATATTTGTGATGAATGTGTGGATTTATGTAATGAGATAATAGAGGAGGAATTAAAGGAAGAAAAAGAAGTTGAATTTAAGGATTTACCTCGTCCTCGCGAGATTTACTCAATCTTAAATGATTATGTTATAGGTCAGGAAAGGGCAAAAAAAATACTCTCAGTAGCAGTCTATAATCACTACAAAAGAGTAAAATATGAAAATAAACTCAGAGACAATGATGTTGAGATTCAAAAAAGCAATATCCTGCTTATTGGACCTACCGGGTGTGGAAAAACTCTTCTGGCACAAACACTTGCCAGAATATTAAATGTTCCTTTTTGTATTGCGGATGCAACAGCACTTACAGAAGCAGGATATGTAGGAGAAGATGTTGAAAATATACTGCTTAAACTAATCCAGGCAGCAGATTTTGATATAAAAAAAGCTGAAACGGGTATCGTGTATATAGATGAGATAGACAAGGTTAGTCGTAAATCTGAAAACCCTTCTATTACCAGAGATGTATCTGGAGAAGGGGTGCAGCAAGCTCTTCTTAAAATCCTGGAAGGAACTGAGGCTAATGTTCCTCCACATGGTGGAAGGAAACACCCACATCAGGATTTTATTCAAATTAATACTACCAATGTTTTATTTATTTGTGGAGGTTCGTTTGGTGGACTGGAGAAAATAATTGAAAGAAGAATAAATAAAAGCTCTATAGGGTTTATATCTGAGAAAATCCCGGATAAAGTGGAAAAAATTGATTTACTTCTACCTCAAATTATGCCGGAAGATTTGCTAAAGTATGGTCTAATCCCAGAATTTATAGGCAGGCTTCCTGTAATAGGCACTCTTTCAAGTCTAACTGAAGAAGATCTGGTTAAAATTTTGATAGAGCCAAAGAATTCACTTAATAAGCAGTACAGAAAGATATTTAGTCTGGATAATGTAGAATTAATATTTAAGGAAGATGCATTAAAGTCTATTGCTAATTTAGCTCAGAAGAGAGGAACTGGTGCCAGAGGTCTAAGATCTATTATGGAAGAGACTATGTTGAATATAATGTTTGAAATACCTGATCGCAGTGATGTAAAGAAGTGCATCATAACAAAAGATATGGTAGAAAAAAAGGCAGGATCTTCTTTAATTTTCAGTTCTGAAGATGAAGATTTTCTAAAAGGTAGAGAAAAGTTAGCCTGAAATGTATTATGAGATAAAAGGTAAGTACAATCCTCAAGATTTTGAAAAGAGTATCTATTCATTTTGGTTAGAAAAAAGATTTTTTCATGCTGAAGTTGATTTTTCTAAATCCTCATTTAGTATAGTAATCCCACCTCCAAATGTTACTGGATACCTGCATATTGGGCATGCTCTAAACAATACCCTCCAGGATGTAGTTGTAAGATACAAAAGAATGAAAGGGTACAATACTACATGGATACCAGGGACAGATCATGCGGGGATAGCCACACAGAATGTTGTGGAAAAAGAGCTGGAAAGAAATGGAGCTAACAGGTTTGAGTTAGGGAGAAAGAAATTTGTTGAAATAGTGTGGCAATGGAAAGAAAAATATGGCAGCAGGATTATATCACAACTTAAATTTTTAGGATGTTCCTGTGATTGGGATCGGGAAAGATTTACTCTGGATGAAAGTTATAGCCGTGCTGTAACAAAGGAATTTGTTTCTCTGTACCGGGATGGGCTTATTTACAGAGGGAATTATATGATAAATTGGTGTCCTAGATGTAGAACTGCCATTTCGGATATTGAAGTAGAGCATATTGAAAAAAAAGGAAATTTGTGGGATATAAAATATCCTTTAATAGACTCCAGGGGTGGTAAGATTAGCAGTGATGAGTATATAATTGTCTCGACCACAAGACCTGAGACCATGCTTGGTGACACTGCTGTGGCAGTAAATTCTAAAGACAGGCGGTATAAAAAATATAAAGGTAGGTCAGTTTTTCTTCCTCTTATAAGTAGAGAGATTCCTATTATTGAAGATGATTTTGTGGATATGGATTTTGGTACTGGTGCTGTTAAAGTCACCCCAGCGCATGATCCAAATGATTTTGAGATTGGCAGAAGGCACAGCCTGGAAGAAATAAATATAATGAATGAAGATGCCAGTTTAAACTCCAATGCTGGCAGGTACAAGGGACTGGATAGATACAAGGCAAGAGAAAGTGTTTTAGAAGATTTAAAGCAGCAAGGTTACTTAATTGGTAAAAAAGAGCATGTATCTTCAATTGGATTTTGTTCGAGGTGCGGTACTGTAGTTGAGCCCAGGATTTCTATGCAGTGGTTTGTATCAATGAAGAAATTAGCAGCCCCAGCTACTGCTGCAGTAAAAGAAGGCAGGGTTAAAATAATTCCTAAGAAATGGGAGAAAATATATTTTAACTGGATGGAAAATATAAAGGATTGGTGTATATCACGCCAGCTGTGGTGGGGACATAGAATTCCAGTGTGGTATTGTAAGGATTGCCATGAGCTGGTGGTAAGTGAGAAAAAGCCATATAAGTGTTTTAATTGCAGCAGTACCAATTTAGAGCAGGACAGTGATGTACTGGACACATGGTTTAGCTCTTGTCTCTGGCCTTTTGCTGCTCTGGGGTGGCCAGAAGAAACTTCAGAGCTAAAATGTTTCTTTCCTACGAGTGTTTTAATCACAGGTCATGATATTGTTTTTTTCTGGGTAGCAAGGATGGTTATGATGAGCCTTTATTTTACGGGCAAAATTCCTTTTAAAGAGGTGTTCATAAATCCTCTTGTAAGTGATTCTCATGGACAAAAAATGAGTAAGTCAAAGGGTAATGTTGTGGATCCAATGGAGATAATTGATAAGTATGGTGCTGATGTTTTAAGATTTACACTAACTTCCCTGGCTACTCCAGGAAAAAATGTACTTTTGGGGGAAGAGAAGATAGAAGGGACAAGAAATTTTGCAAATAAGCTCTGGAATGCATCTAAATTCGTAATTTCAAACATTAAATCTACTAATAATATAAAAGATATCAATATAGAGAATCTTGATTTAAATATATGGGACAGGTGGATACTGAGCAGGTTAAATGACACAATAGCTGAGACAGAAAAGTATTTAGAAAAATATAATTTCTCTTTTGCTTCAAGGCTCCTGTACAATTTTTTCTGGGGTGAATATTGTGACTGGTATATCGAATCTACAAAAAATAGAATTTACCTGCTAAAAGATGATAGAGAAAAAAAAGCTGCCTGCTATATATTGTGGAATGTACTTGAAAAGTATTTAAGATTGCTTCATCCCTTTATGCCAATGGTAACTGAAAAAATCTGGCAAAATATTCCTCATCAGGGAGCAAGTATAATGATAAGCAAGTTTCCTGAATTTAGTAAAAGTAAGATAAATAAGAAGACTGAAAAGGAAATAAAAGTCCTCTTTGATGTAATTGGCGAGATAAGAAAGATAAGATCTGAGCTTAAAATAAATCCTTCCAGTAAAGTAAAGGTTAATCTGGTAGTAAATGATAAGGAAAAGGAAAAAATTTTAAAACAAAATCAGTCATATATTTATAGTTTAGCAAAAGTAGGCAGCCTGAAGTTTACTGGTAGTTTAAGTCATAAAGGATATATTAAAACTACGAGAGGCGGCGTAGATATATACATTTATATACTGGATGTAGTGGACATAGGGCTGGAAATTAATAGAATCGCTGGTGAAATCAAGAAAGTAAAAAAAGATGCAGAAAGAAGCAGTAAGAAAATTTCGAATCCAGAATTTTTAAAAAAGGCCCCAAAAGAAATAGTTAACAAAGAAAAAGAAAAAATAACTCAATTTAGTAAAGTTATCAGGATACTGGATGAGCAGTTAGTAAAAATGAAAAGTATAAAACAATAGTAGAGCAGACAGCAATAAAAGTGAGAAAAAGTGAATTACAAACAGGTATGTAAATATTTAGATGATTGTCTTGTATTTGGTATAAAACCAGGTCTTATAAGAATAAAAAAAATCCTTGAACTTCTGGGTAACCCTCAAAGAAAATATGATTTTATTCATGTTGTTGGGACAAATGGTAAAACTTCTACCGCAATGATGTTATCTAACATACTGCATTATCATGATATAAAGTGTGGATATTATATTTCTCCTCATATAGACAACTACACAGAAAGAATGTGGATTTCTGGTGGTGAAATATCCAGAGCTAAATTTACAAAATTATTTGAGGACATATACCCTTATGTAAAAAAAGTAAATGATATGGATCTGGATGGACCTATGACTCAGTTTGAAATACTTACTGCCATGGTATTTAAACTTGGAGAGGAAGAGGGACTGGACGTTATGGTACTTGAGGCTGGAATGGGAGGTAGGTGGGATGCTACTAATGCTGTAAATTCAAAAGTAGTAGGACTAACGGGTGTAAGCTTAGAACACACCAAAATGTTAGGAAATACTATTGGCAAAATTGCTCTGGAAAAAGTTGAGGTTATAAAAGACAGGGCTCTTGTTGCTACTTTTAGTAAAAATAAGAAGGTTTTAAGTATTATTGGAAAAAAGGTTAAGGACTCTTTTTCCAGACTTTTTGTTTTTGGTAGTGATTTTGATATACTGAATCTAAAGAAAGAAAATACATGTGGTTGGAACTTAGATGTTAAAGGGACTGTAGCAGTATATAAAAAATTAAGACTGCCTCTACCTGGAGGATATCAGCCTTTCAATTTATCTCTGGCTATAGTACTGGCTGAGCTTTACTTAGGAATATACAATAAGCATGTAAAAGAAAAACTGCTTAAGAGTAGTATACTTTCACTTAAGATTAAGGGGAGATTTGAAGTAATAAAAAGAAATCCGTTGGTAATAGCAGACTCTTCTCATAATCCAGAAGGTATAAAAAATTTAGTAAAAGACGTAAGTAAAAATTTTAATAAAAAAAGGATAATAATTATTTTTGCAGTACTGAAAGATAAAGATTGCAGGAGAATGATTTCTTATATTTTAAGTATAAGCGATATATTGATTTTAACATCCAGCTTAAATAGTAGAAGTTTAGACTTTGAAAAACTGAAAGAAGAGACTCTGAAGATAAAAAAATTAAGGGAAAAAAGGGGAAAGAGTATACCGTTTGGTATATATAATATAGACAATATTGAGAATTCTTTAAATTTTGCTTTAAAAATTTCTAAAAGTAATGATATTATATGCATTACTGGTTCTATAACTAATTTGGAAAATATAGGAAATATAATTTAATTTAATTCCGGTCGTTGTCAAATTAAGATAATGCTGGAGCTTGAAGTTTGGAGGGTTATGGATTTATTTGAATATTTGAATAATATTTTGGAGTTTTTCAGACTGCCAATATGGAGATACCTTATACATACAGTTATCTTTTTTTTAATAGTTATATGGCTGTCATTTGTTTATTGGACTTACAGAGATGCAAAGCTCAGGAATACACCCTCATTTTTTTGGGCTCTGGTAGTACTTGTATTGAATTTTTTAGGATTGATCTTGTATTTGATACTCAGACCACCAGAATTTATAGATGACATAGTTGAAAGAGATATGGAAATTAAAAGAGCAGAGATGATTTTAAATTCTAAACAAACCGTATGTCCTGCCTGTGGCAGCGAAGTAAAAGAAGATTATCTGATATGTCCTTATTGTAGAAAAAAGTTAAAAAAATTGTGTATTAAGTGTGGAAAACCTTTGAATTTAAACTGGAAAGTTTGTCCATATTGCAAAACTACTCAGTAAATTTAGTGGTTCTAAATGCAGGAGTGCAGCAGTAATAAAAAAAATAGTAATTTTGGCGGTAAAAAAGGGGAAGCATGGAAAAAAGTCTGGTGATTATAAAGCCTGATGCTGTAAGGAAAAAAATTATAGGAGAAATAATATCACGGATTGAAAAAGAAGATTTAACTATAGAAAAATTAAAAATGGCTAAAATAGACAGGAAGCTGGCATGTGAACATTACCATGAGCATAAGGATAAAAATTTCTTTGAAGAATTAATAAAATATATTACCTCTGACAGTGTAATTGTTATGGTGGTAAGTGGCAAGAATGCTATTAAGAAGGTTAGGAATCTCATGGGTCCAACAGATTCAAAAAAAGCCAAAAAGGGTACAATTAGAGGAGACTTTGGTACTGATATTACTGTAAATGCAGTTCACGGTTCAGATTCACTAGAAAGTTCAAAAAGAGAAATACAATTGTTTTTTGGTTAGAATAAATTTACTTTGATGATAATCTATGGGGTGAACCCCTTCGGTTAGACACGTTGTTAACTAAAAATAGATAAGTTAGAATAACTGTTAATTGATAAAGGATATTTTTTAGGATAAAAATATGTTTAGAAAAAGAGGAAAAGTAGTTTTTTTTATAGTTTTATTGGGTGGGATTTTAGGAGCTATATTAGGTCACGTGCTGGCAGACACTATTCCAATTTTAGATAAAGGATTGAAGGTAGGTACTGATTCTCTT
>Ga0209121_10005776_pt1 | contig 11081 bp, 9 predicted proteins | sample Cruoilmetagenom3_FD_187292 | JGI IMG/M metagenome (GOLD analysis project Ga0209121, IMG submission 187292) | Oil polluted marine microbial communities from Coal Oil Point, Santa Barbara, California, USA - Sample 3 (SPAdes) (version 2) | ecosystem: Environmental > Aquatic > Marine > Oil seeps ...
AAGAGATGCCAGATTTCAAGCAATAAAAGACGGGGATTCACAAAAAGTGGAAAAACTAAAAGAAGAAGAAAAAAAGACAATGGGAAAAGCGAAAAAGATTATATCCCCTTCTGCTGCATTGTCTGGTGATATACCAAAAGTGACAGATAACGACATAAGGAGGGTAGTATCGCTGTGGACTAGTATTCCCGTTGAGAAACTTGTATCGGATGAAAAGGATAGACTTATAAATATGGAAACAGAGCTTCACAAAAGAATTGTTGGTCAAAATGTTGCAGTAAAATCTGTTTCTAATTCTATAAGAAGAGTAAGAGCTGGTCTAAAAAATCCGAGAAAACCTATGGGTTCTTTCCTTTTTTTAGGGCCTACTGGTGTCGGAAAAACAGAGCTTGCAAAAGCACTTGCAGAATTTCTTTTTGGAAATGATACTGCTCTAATAAGATTTGATATGTCTGAATATATGGAGAAATTTACAGTGTCGCGTTTGATTGGCTCTCCTCCAGGCTATGTTGGATATGAAGAGGGAGGGGTACTTACGGAGGCTGTAAGGAGAAAACCTTATTCCGTGGTGCTTTTTGATGAAATTGAAAAGGCTCACCCTGATATATTTAACATTCTTCTCCAGATTATGGATGAAGGACATTTGACAGATGCTCAGGGACACACAGTCAATTTTAAAAATACAGCAATTATACTTACATCTAATTATGGGACGGATATGTTTAAATCTAACGTGTTGGGTTTTTCTGTAGGAGGCGCTGAAAAAACTTTCGAAGATAATAAAAAGAAGCTTTTGACTTCTCTTAAGAAGATTTTTAAGCCGGAATTTCTTAATAGGATAGACGATATTATTGTTTTTTATCCATTAACACAAAAAGAAATTATGCAGATAGTGGATGTTATGATGAAAAGAATAGAAAAAAATATAGCAGATGAAAAAATAAGCATAAAACTTACCGTCGGGATGAAAACACACTTAGTAAAGAATGGTTATAATGCAGAGTATGGGGCAAGACCATTGCAGCGACTTATTGAGAGAGAAGTGGAAGATCCAATTGCTATGGCTCTCCTAAAAGAAGAGTTTGGTAGTGGGAATACAATCATTGTAGACTATGACGGAAAGTCAAAGACCACCAAGCTTAGCAAAGAAAGAGAAATAATTAGTGCGAAATAGTAAGATACGGAATTTTTCAATTATAGCGCATATTGATCATGGAAAATCTACACTTGCAGATAGACTGCTTGAAAAAGCAGGGTTGGTAACAGAACGCAATAAGAAAGATCAAATTTTAGATGATATGTCTCTTGAAAAAGAGAGAGGTATTACTATTCGTTCGCATCCTGTCACTATTAACATTAAAGACAAAAAGGGTGATGAATATCAGTTTAATCTTATAGATACTCCGGGGCATGTTGATTTTAATTATGAAGTATCACGTAGCTTAAAAGCATGTGAAGGGGCAGTGCTTCTTGTCGATGCTTCCCAGGGCGTTGAAGCCCAGACTATTGCCAATACTTATCTTGCATTAGAGCATAATCTTACCATCGTTCCTGCTTTGAATAAAATTGATATTAAAGGCGCTGACATTGAGGGGACAATAAAGGAAATCGAAGAGATGGTAGGATTATCGAAGGATGAAATTTTGCAGATTAGCGCGAAATTGGGCACCGGTATTGATGATTTAATAGAAGCAATAATTAAAAAAATTCCACCTCCTCATGTAAATAACAATGCGTCACTTAAAGCACTTGTGTTTGATTCGCACTTTGATATGTATAAAGGTGTAGTGGTGTATGTGAGAATAATGGATGGCACGATTCGCACAGGTGATAAAATTAAATTTATGTCTTCGGGAAAAGAATTTCAGGTGGAAGAAGTAGGTGTGTTTAAATTAAAAATGGAGCAATGTGCTGAATTAACGAGCGGTGAGGTGGGTTATTTTACTGCAATTATAAGGGAGCCTCTGGATGTACCTGTTGGAGATACCATTACAACTGTGGTTAATCCTGCACCAACAGCTATTTTGGGGTTTAGGAAAAATGTACCGATGGTGTTTGCAGGTTTATATCCTTTAAATACTAATGAATTTGAATCGCTTAAAAAATCTCTTGAAAAACTTCATTTAAATGATCCTGCGTTTACATTTGAACCAGAAAATTCGCAGGCACTGGGTTTTGGATTTCGATGTGGTTTTTCTGGCTTGCTACACCTTGAGATTACAATGGAAAGACTTAAAAGGGAATTTGGACAGGAGCTCATAGCAACAGTACCAAATGTAATATATGAAATTGTTTTGAGAAATGGAACAGTGTTGCAGGTAGATAGTCCAAACAAATTTCCCGATCCATCGAATATAGAAGAAATTAGAGAACCTATTGTAGATGCGTCTCTTATGCTGCCTCCGGAATATATTGGTAATGTTATGGAGCTTGCAAAAGGGAGGAGAGGACAATTTATAGATATGGTTTATCCTGAATCAAAGAGAACAATTTTAAGGTACAAAATTCCATTGCAGGAGATTATTGTAGATTTTTTTGATACTCTTAAATCTGTGACAAGAGGATATGGTACGCTCGATTATGAATTTAAAGGATTTAAAAAAGCGGATCTTGTGAAGGTGGATCTTTTAGTGAGCAGAGAGCCTGTAGATGCACTGTCATTTATTGCGCACAGAGAAAAGGCTGATTATGTGGCACGGCAATTATTGAGGCGTATGCGAAAAGTTATTCCCCGACAGATGTTTGAAGTTGCATTGCAGGCAGCTATTGGAAGTAGAATAATTGCAAAAGAACGTATTGTGGCATATAGGAAAGACGTGTTGTCAAAATGTTATGGAGGAGATGTTACAAGGAAGCGGAAACTTCTGGAAAAACAAAAACTTGGCAAGAAGAAAATGAAACAAATTGGCCGGATTCAGCTTCCTCAAGAAGCTTTCTTTTCAATATTATCAGTGAAGAGTGATCGTAAAAAATAGAGGCATTTCTATCTATATCCATATACCTTTTTGTTTAAAGAAGTGTAATTACTGTGATTTTGTATCTTTTAATTTCGAAAGAGACGAGGTTCACAAATACGTAGAATATCTTAATAGGGAGATTTCTTTTTTCAGCGAAAAAAACGGTTTAAGAGACCTCCCCGTTTCCACAGTATATTTTGGAGGAGGTACGCCTTCACTTCTTACTGTGGGCAATGTGGAAAGTATTTTATTGACAATGCGGAGGAATTTTAAATTATTACCGTCTGCTGAAATTACTCTTGAAGCAAATCCGGAATCTGTTGAAGTAAAAAAGTTCAGAGAATTTCGTACATTGGGAATAAATCGTATAAGTATAGGTGCTCAGTCTTTTAATGATGCTACACTGAAACTGCTTGGAAGAATACATGATGCAGATAAAATTTATAAAAGCTTCGCATCTTTACGAGAAGCTGATATTAACAACATAAACATAGACATTATGTTTGCTCTGCCAGGGGAAACTATTAAAGATTTAATGCATTCCCTAAAAGAAGCTGTAAATCTTAACGCAGAGCATATTTCTTTTTATTCTCTGCTCATTGAAAGGGGCACTTTGTTTTACAGGAAAAGAAAGGTTCTTCATTTTCCTGGCAGCGATGAAGGAGCGGAACAATACAGGATGGGTATAGATTTTTTGGAGAGTAGTGGCTATAAACATTACGAAATATCTAATTTTTCAAGGGATAATTTCCAGTGCAAACACAATGTGACTTATTGGAAAAACTTGCCTTATCTTGGTTTTGGGGTAGCTGCGGGAAGTTATTATAAAAGAAAAAGGACAAGAAATGTTTTAAAACTCGATAATTATTATAAGAAACTTGATGATGATACTTTACCAATTGGTTTATACGAACACTTAAAGGGCAAAAAGGCAAAGGGCGAGCATATCATAATGAATTTAAGACTTTTAGAAGGATGCAACAAGCATCTTTATTACGTAAGATTTGGTAGCTTTCCAGCGAATGATTTTGTGGGAGAGATTGAATTTTTGTTGCTGAATGGATTAATTGAAGAGGATGAAAGGTACATTCGTCTTACAAAAAGAGGAGTGTTTTTAGCTAATTTAGTATTTGAGCAGTTTATTTCTTTGTAGTTGGATTTATTTTTGAATGATCTATTTTATGCACTAAAGAGGTTTGCATATACCATCATATCTTACCTGAGTTGAAAGAAAGTAAATAAGTCTATATAATAAAAAGATGAAAGAAAAGATTAGTGTTGTAATTGTAACGGGTTTAAGTGGAGCTGGAAAGACAAAAACAATTGGCACTTTAGAGGATATTGGATATTTTTGCGTAGATAATTTGCCACCCAGTCTTATATCTCCTTTTATTGAGCTTTGTGAAAAAACAGAGGGCAAAATAAATAAAATAGGCATAGTGGTAGATGTAAGAAGCGGAGAGTTCCTGGATCTTTTACCTGAAGTGATTCTCAAACTAAGAAACGATGCAAGATTCTCGGTAAAAATAATCTTCCTTGAGGCGTCTGAAGATGTTCTAATAAAGCGATTTTCTGCAACGCGAAGAAAGCATCCAATTCAAGAGATGGCTACTATTCAAGAGAAGATTGAAGAAGAAAGAAAGAGGTTATATGCAATAAGGGCAACTGCAGATTATGTCATTGAAACTTCTAATTATGCTTTAAAGGACTTAAAAGAAAAAATTGTATCTGCACTTTCTTGTGTTACTTCCGACCTTATAAATTTGTCTATTGTAACGTTCGGATATAAATATGGTGTTCCATTGCAGGCCGATATTGTTATTGATGTGCGTTTTATACCAAATCCATTTTATATAGATCGGTTAAGCCGACAGGATGGAAGGAGTGAAGAAATAAAAGATTTTATTCTTTCTTTCTCTGAAACGAAAGAGTTTATTGACAAGATTGAAAACCTTTTTGATTTTCTTCTTCCAAACTATAGAAAAGAGGGAAAGTCTTATCTTACCATTGCTTTCGGGTGTACAGGCGGCAAACACCGCTCTGTTGCAATAGGTGAATTATTTGAAGATTTTTTGAAAGGAAAACATTATTCTGTAACCATTATTCATAGGGATGTGGAGAAATGAAAGGATTATCGAAATCTACAAAGTTTAGGTGGCTTTTACCGGGAGTACGGATAAAAAGATATTTATTTACTATCTTTTTGGGGATTGCACTGCTAACATATGGGTTTGTTGTTGTCTACCTTAATGTTGCGCGTAGCAATTTATATTCCTGGAGAAATATTTTTCTCTTGAATCTTTCTGAAAAAATTCCATTTGGCAAATTTGTTATTCCAATATTTGGCATCCTCTTTTTTGTTTTTGCAGTATCATTAATTGTTGTTGGCATAAAAGAACTTCTTTCTTCAATTTCTACTGCGCTTGTTCCTGATAAAGACCCGAACGAAATTATGGACATAGTCTTTGGGGAGAGAAAAGAGGGATTAAAGAAAAGAGTAGTTGTAATTGGTGGAGGCACAGGCACTACTTCTGTTCTTTCTGGTTTACGAGATAAGTTTGTTAAGATTTCAGCTGTTATTACGGTGGCAGATACTGGCGGTAGTTCTGGAATATTACGGAAGGAGTTAAAAATGCCTCCTCCGGGCGATATTCGCAACTGTCTTGTTGCTTTATCGGAAGAGCGTTCTTTTATATCACGACTTCTCTCTTTTAGATTCAGCGAAAAAGGCTCTTTTTTAGATGGGCACAACCTTGGCAATATTCTTATAGCTGGTCTAACAAAAATGACCGGTGATTTTGGAGATGCAGTGCTTTCTATGAGCAAAATTTTATCTATAAATGGAGAAGTGATGCCTTTTACTACAGAGGATATTACACTGTGTGCGGAATTTGAAGATGGAAATGTTGTGAGGGGAGAAATTGAAATTACAAATTATCATGGTAAGATTAAGAGAATTTTTATTGAACCGGAGAGTGCAAAGCCATATATTAGGGCCCTGGAAAGAATTTCTCAAGCCGATGTTATTGTGATTGGACCCGGAAGCCTTTACACTAGCGTTGTGCCTCCATTGCTTCTTCCATCAATAGCGGATACAGTACGACGAAGTAGAGCAAAAAAAGTGTATGTATCCAATATAATGACGGAACCCGGTGAAACGGATCATTTTACTGCATATGATCATATAAAAGTAATAACTAATATTCTTGGGGAGAACGTAGTAGAATACGCACTGTTAAACAGGATGGAATTAAGCGATACTTTGACAAAGAAATATATAGGTGTTGGAGCAGAAGTTGTAAAGCCGAATATCGATAAGATACAAAAAATGAAAATGAAGTGTATAGTAAAAAATTTTACACTTGAGAGAGGTGATGTAGTACGGCACAATCCAGAGAAATTAGCAGAAACCATAACAGATATCATGGCGGGGAGAGTTTAAACGTTCAGTGCAAAAATGAACTTGCGCATATATTTGGAGAAAAAAGAGGTGAATTCATAGGTTTTCTTTTATCGAACGGGAAAATCTCTTATTCGGCTGGTGCGACAAGTTTGCTTTTTAGTTCTCGCGAAATAGCAGTGACACGAAAAGCTTTGGTTCTTGCTAACGTATTCCCCGTGCAGAGGGATTCGGATATTTTACAAAAAGAGAGTGATAAATCCACATTAGAATTTAAAGGAATAAAAAGTGGATTTCAAATTAAAGAATTATTGAAAGAGGTAAGTAAAGGCAGCAAAGAATTTAAAAAATCTTTTTTAAGAGGAGTGTTTTTGGGCTGTGGAATACTTTCTGCTCCTCCCTACTATCATCTTGAGATGAACATTGAAAAGGAATTTGAGAAAAAATTTGTGACTAAAATGTTATTAAAGTTTGGTATAAAATATTTGATAAAAGGCGATAAAATTTATATTAAGGGGAGAGAAAATATAAAGAAATTTATGTATACAATAGGCTCTTTGTCAGTATTTTTGCTTCTGGAAGACGATGGAATAGAAAAATCTCTTTCGAACGAAATAAACAGGAAAGCTAATTTTGAGTATGCAAATTTAAGGAGGCAGTCAAACGCAGCACTAAAACAGGTAGAAATATTAAAAGAGCTTAGAAAAAAAGGAAGGCTTAATAAACTTCGCGATGATTTGGAAGAAGTTGCCCTACTGAGATTACGGCATCCTTATGTTTCTCTTACCGAGCTATCTCGATTTTCTTCTAACCATTTATCAAAGCAAGCCGTATATTACAGACTTAGAAGGATTTTGAAAAATTATGAATAACAAAAACACACAAAAAATCAAAGTAAAGCTTTCATTTGTGCCTTACCTTGCACTAAGGGCAAGGCTTTTTTCTATGAATAATGCTGAATTAAATGAATTTATTAACGAACTATTTGAATCCAATCCTTTTGTCGAAGAAGGGAAGTATGTTCCCCTCAGCGAAGTGGACGAAAGTTATCTTAAGACAAATACAGAGGATATGTATTCGTTTCTTATACATCAATTCAGGATGCTTAAAATGAGCGACAAAGAGAGGGAAATAGGAGAATTTCTTATCAGCAATTTTACAAAAGAAGGCTACTGTAACATCCCCTTAGGTAAAGTGGCGAAAAAGTTTAATGTGAAAGTGCAAGAAGTAGAAGCAATTCTTAAAAAGATTCAGGTTAACAGCCCTTCAGGCATCGGTGCAAGAAATCTTTCCGAGTGTTTTATACTTCAACTGGAAAGTAAAAATGGCAGTGTTAGCACTAAAGTTAAGCATATTATTAACAACCATATTGAAGAACTCGCGAAGGAAAAATATAAGGAAATTTCGAGGAAAGTTGGCATAAATATTGATACTCTTAAGGAACTTAGAGCTAAGTTGATTTGCTTGTGTCCCTCTCCTGGTTTAATGTTTGCAGAAGTGAAGGGGAAAAGAAATATTCCTGATATCATTGTAGAAATAAATGGAGAGGCATTGAGTGTATATTTGAATAAAACGCTCCGCAGAGAGATCATTGTAAATCAAAAGTATAAGAAAATGCTAAGTGAGGCAACTGACCCAAAAACGATAAAATTTTTACAAGATTTTTTTGAAAAAGCAAAATGGGCGAGGATGTCAATTGAAGAAAGGGATGAAAGGCTTTTGAGTATAGGACGCTCCATCGCAGAAAATGAAAATGCTTTTTTAAGAGGGACTCGGTTATATCCTAAAAAAATGAGCATAGAAACACTCTGCAAGGTCACTGCTAATTCCCCTTCTGTTATTTCGCGTCTTGTTCAGAACAAATATGTTACTACGCCTCGCGGTATTTATCCTTTGCATTTTTTTGTACAAAGAAAAAATGTTCCTTATAATGAGGAGGAACTAAAAGAAAAAATTAAAAAAATTATTTCCTCTGAAGATAAGCAATTGCCGCTTAGCGATGGCGATGTGGTGGAAAGATTGGCTACTATGGAAATTAGCATTAAACGGAGGACTGTAGCGAAATATAGGAATATTCTTGGTATTCCTCCTCGCAGTAAAAGAAGGATTGACTAAGTAGGTATTTTTTATAGAATAGCAAAAACATATTCAGGAGGTAACAATGGCTAAAATTGCAATAAATGGTTTAGGTAGGATTGGAAGACAAGTTTTCAAAGAAATATTTGACAATTTTCCAGAATTGGAAATTGTAGCGACAAATGATCTTTTCCCTGATGATCAGCTGGGATTTCTTTTGAAACACGATTCGAACTATGGGACATGGCATAGAAAAGTTGAATCGGGCAATGCAGAAGATGGATTTATTACTATTGGCGGCAAAAAGGTTTTAATGTTTGCAGAGAGAGATCCATCAAAGCTTCCATGGAAAGATTTGGGTATTGATATTGTCATTGAAGCGACAGGTGTTTTTAGGACAAGAGAAAAGGCGATGATGCATATTAATGTAGGTGCAAAAAAAGTAATTATAACAGCTCCTGCAAAGGATGAGGATATTACGATTGTGCTGGGTGTAAATGATAAGTTATTAGATCCGGCAAAACATACAATTATCTCAATGGCATCCTGTACAACAAATAGCATTGCTCCTGTAATAAAAGTTTTGCAGGATAAAATTGGCATTAAAACGGGATATCTGACAACTATACATTCGTACACAGTTGATCAAAAACTTCTTGATTCTCCCCATAAAGATTGGAGAAGAGCAAGGGCAGCTGCAATGAATATAGTCCCTACTACAACTGGCGCCGCAAAAGCAGTTATTCTTGTAATTCCTGAGCTTAAAGGCAAAATGGATGGTATGGCTGTGAGAGTCCCTACTCCTACGGTTTCGATGTCTATTTTTGATGCTGTAATGAGTAGAGAAACAACGGTGAATGAAATGAACGATATGCTGAAAGAAGCACATGAAACATATATGAAAAGCATCCTTGGGTACTCAGAAGAGCCTCTTGTGTCCATGGATTATAAGGGCACTACCTATTCGGGTGTTGTTGATGCTCTTTCTACACAGGTTATTAATGGTAATTTTATACATGTTGTGAGTTGGTATGATAATGAATGGGGGTATTCCGCAAGAGTTGCGGACCTTACAAAGCTTTTATCTGAAAAGAATAGATTTTAGATAATAAAAAGGAGGATGTAGATGCACAAAAAAGGATTAAAGGATGTAGATGTAAGAGAGAAGAGGGTATTGGTAAGAGTAGATTTTAATATACCTTTGAGTCCGGATGGGGATATTCTTGATGACTTTAGAATTAAAGCAGAAATTCCAACTATTAACTATTTGCGTGAGAATAACGCAAAAGTTATTTTGATGAGTCATTTAGGAAGGCCTAAAGGGAAGGTCGTGAAAAAGCTTCGCATGGATTTAGTTGCAAAAGAACTCTCTAAACTCCTTGGGATCCCGGTTAAAAAATTAAATGATTGCATTGGTGAAGAGGTAGAAAAAGCTATCGCTGATGCTGATTACGGGGATGTTATTCTCCTTGAAAATTTGCGGTTTCATCGTGGTGAAACTGAAAATGATAATGAATTTGCAAAAAAACTTTCTTTGCTTGCTGACATATATGTAAACGATGCTTTTGCTACTGCACATAGAGTGGCTGCGTCTAATATTGGAGTAACTGCTTTTCTTCCATCTGTTGCAGGATTTTTAATGGAAAAGGAAATTGTTGTTCTCTCAAAGCTGCTTTCTGCTCCGGAACATCCTTTTGTAGGAATACTTGGAGGCGCAAAAGTTTCTGACAAAATTGGCGTAATAAACAATTTAATGAATACGGTTGATGAATTTCTCATTGGTGGAGGCATGAGCTTTACTTTCTTGAGAGCCAATGGATATGGTATAGGATACTCTCTTTGTGAAGAGAACGCAATCTCTACTGCACGCCAGATTTTAGAAAATGCTAAAAAAAATAACGTAAAAATTACTCTGCCTGCTGATGTTCTTTCTGTGCCCGAGGTTAAGGAAAATGCACCTGTTTGTATTGTGGATATCGAGGAGATTCCTAAAGACGGGATAGGAGTGGATATTGGACCAAAAACTGCAAAAATTTTTAGAAAAAAAATTCAGGATGCCAAAACAATTGTATGGAATGGGCCAGTAGGTGTTTTTGAGATTGAAGCATTTGCAAAAGGTACTTATGAGGTTGCCAGGTTTCTTGGAACATTAAAGGACAAAACAATTGTTGCAGGTGGAGGAGAAACGGCTGTCACTCTACGAAAATTTGGCGTTGATAAACAAATAACGCATGTTTCTACTGGCGGAGGTGCATTTCTTAAGTTTCTTGAGGGACACTCCCTCCCTGCAATTGAAGCAATAGAGGATAAGAACTAAAAATTTTCTTTGATTCTATTGAAATAAAGTTGCAATTTCATATAATATGAACTGAAAGTGAGGATATGATGACGACAACAGCTATAGTATTGATTAGTTTAGACCTGATTTTTGCACTGGGATCAATCCTGTCCATTTTGTTTATGAGCCCTAAGGGTTCAGGGCTGGGTGCGATATCCGGCGGTGCAACGGTTTTCCATTCAAGGAGCACTAAAGATGCATTGCTTGACAAACTTGCAGCAGTGTTTGCTATTGCATTTGTAGTTACTTCTCTATTTTTAGCAGTATTTAAGGTATTTTAATCAAGCGTAAAGCGCCGGGGTGGCGGAAT
>Ga0209121_10005777_pt1 | contig 11080 bp, 10 predicted proteins | sample Cruoilmetagenom3_FD_187292 | JGI IMG/M metagenome (GOLD analysis project Ga0209121, IMG submission 187292) | Oil polluted marine microbial communities from Coal Oil Point, Santa Barbara, California, USA - Sample 3 (SPAdes) (version 2) | ecosystem: Environmental > Aquatic > Marine > Oil seeps ...
GTAGACATTCGGCATTAGGTTGGAAAAGCCCCTTGGCTTTCGAAAGAAAGGCCGCTTAAATGAGAACTTGGAGCGGCACTAAAGCGCGACAGGTCCAATATCCTCGTCTCTGATCTTACGCCGGATTTCCGCTGCGCGTTCCACATTCCGTAAAAACTGGTGCTGGGCATGGGGGCTACCACCCATCGCCGTTAAAAGCTGCTTTTGCAAAACAGCCTCGGTCGCACTCATTGCTTCAGACGAACCATCTCGTTTAACCTTGACCTTACGAGAGGCGACGGCCTCCACGTCCAGATCAAAATCTGTCATTTGGGTGTAGCCACTTGCCGGTGTTTTGATTTTAGCAAGCTTTCCCATCACACAACCTCGCTTTCGTTACGTTGCATCTGCGTGCCAACCACCGACTTTGCGTATTGTGCAAAGCCGAGCCCTGTAGCCAAGTGTATCGCCGCGTTTCCCGTCTGTGCTTCATATCTTGCAAGGATCGTGTCACAATACAGCGGATCGTATTCCAGCATGAAAGCTTTGCGCCCACATATCTCGGCCGCAATCAATGTACTGCCAGAACCACCAAAAACATCCAGAATACTATCGCCGCGTCGACTGCAATCCTGAATAGCATCCCGGATCATCGCGATCGGTTTGACCGTTGGATGCATTGCAAGCTCGGCGTCGCGCGCGACCCCCATGGTATTGGCGCCTGCGTAATCCCAAACATTGGTTCGATAACGCCCGGTCTCGCCAAGACCAAAGCTGTTGGTATGCGCACCGGTGCCGATTTTATAGACAAACACCAATTCATGTTTGGATCGGTAAAACGTCCCCATTCCCGCATTCGTCTTGTTCCAGACACAGAGGTTCTTGAGCTCGCTAAATGCGGCCTCCCCGGCCTCGAGTAATTCGGACATGTGCCGCTAGTCCATACACACAAACGCTATAGCCCCGTCGCGCGCAACATTGGCGGCATTGCCAAGGGTGACTTGCAGGAATTTTGTAAATTCACTTGTAGTCATCTCGCCCGATGCAAAGGCAAACTCGCGATGCTTGATAGCCCCCAAGCCACCGACATTCCCGTCAATGGCGACATTGTAAGGTGGATCCGTAAAGATCAAATCAATGCGTTGATCACCGACAAGGCGTGCGATGTCTTCGCTGCTTTGTGCATCCCCGCACAGCAGACGGTGTTCACCCAGCGCCCATAAATCCCCGAACTGCGTTACGGCGGGGCCTGTGCGCGGGGCGGACGGTGCATCAAGGCTCGTATCACTGTCAGACACATCATTTGCATCATCGAGAACAAAGTCGATCTCGGCCAGCGAGAACCCGGTCAGTTCGACCTCGAACTCAAGGTCGACTAGCGCTTGCAACTCGGTCGCAAGGACGTCCGCATCCCACCCTGCATTCTGGGCCAGCTTGTTGTCTGCAATCACATATGCACGCCGCTCGGCTGATGTGAGATGCGAGAGGCGCAACACAGGCACCTCTTGCATATCGAGCAGCTTGGCGGCCTCCACCCGCCCATGACCAGCAATGATCTCATCGCCGTCCGAGATCAGGACAGGGTTTACGAACCCGAAGCATTTGATGCTCTCAGTGATCTGCCGGATCTGGCGCTTTGAGTGGGTGCGGGCATTACGCTCATAGGGTTTGAGTGTGTCTGGGTCGCGGTATAGTATTTGCGCCTGTATCGGCATCTGGTTCATGGGGCTGCTCCAACAACAAAGGTTTGTTTTATCCCCCGATTATAGTTCACCTGTCACTTTTATGAATCTTTTTTGGACGCGCACATGCCCCGAAACGCAGCCCTTGTTCAAAAACCGGCCGGATTTGAAGATACAAATTAAAGGACCATTTAAGCCCCCTTTTAAAGACCTTTTAAGGATTTTCTTACTGCAAATATCCTTGTCAAAACCCGCATCACAAAATATTACAGAGGCAGGTTTCTACGGGGTAAAATCGCTTCTGGCATAGTTGATGGGATACTACGGCTCAAAAATGCGTAAACACGCGAACGTTAAGCCACTTCGCAGATTCAAAAAACATCGCGAGCCGCAATAGCGGGTTTTTAGGCAGATATCGCCACAAAGCTTCATTTTGTTGCTGCATCCCACTGGACTGTTGGCACGAACAGAGCGTCACTGTCCTTGCGCAAAACGAACTTCGCGCCTGAACTTCGCGCCTGAACGCCCTTAGCCCGAACGCCGGGCTCTGCGCGGTACCAGACGCGGGATTGGCTCGAGTCCGGAAGCTCTAGGGGATACTATGAGGCCATCTGTAACAGACAGGAATTTTGCTGACAGAGATATTGGGCGACCTTCAGCACCCGAGGCCGCCGTGCTGGACCGGGTGGCATATCTTGATCTCTGGCGCGAGGTGTTTGGGCGACCGCCTCCCAAAAACATCTCGACCGGGTTTATGCAAAAGGCAATTACCTTTGAGCGCCAGTGTAAATCGGAAAGCCGCGTTTCCAAACAGGCCCTGCGCCGCCTGAAGCGCATCGCCACAGGTTCAGCGCGGGCGCTGAACACAGCAGCCCCCCTCAAACCCGGCACCCGTCTTATACGGGAGTGGAACGGGCGCACCTACCAAGTCGAAGTCGTGTTGGGTGGCTTTGTGATGGAAGATCAAACCTACCGCTCTTTATCCCCCATCGCCAAACACATCACCGGGGCACATTGGTCGGGTCCCCGCTTTTTCGGAATATCGTCATGAAGAAGAAAATACGCTGTGCAATCTATACCCGTAAATCGTCCGAGGAAGGGCTGGATCAGGATTTTAACTCGCTTGATGCACAACGCGAAGCCTGCGCCGCCTACATTGCCAGCCAGAAGGCTGAGAGCTGGGTGTTATTGCCACAGCAATATAACGACGGCGGCATCTCGGGGGGAACACTGGCACGCCCGGCCCTGCAACGATTGTTAAGCGATCTGGACGAGGGGCGCGTCGATCAGATCGTGGTTTACAAGATCGACCGCCTGTCCCGCTCTTTGGCGGATTTTGCCAAGATCGTTGATCGCCTGGATGGGGCTAATGCATCGTTTGTCTCCGTCACCCAATCCTTCAACACCGCCACCAGCATGGGGCGTCTAACGCTGAACATGCTGCTGTCTTTCGCCCAGTTTGAACGCGAGGTCACAGCCGAGAGGATCAGGGACAAGATCGCCGCCTCAAAACGTAAGGGACTATGGATGGGAGGCAACGTACTCATCGGGTATGATCCAGATGGTAGAACCTTAACAATAAACGCTGCACAAGCCGAAACGGTTCGGGCAATTTACGATCTCTACCTTGCGCATGGATCTATCTATGACGTGAGAGAACAGGCCAGGATACTGGACCTGCGCACAAAGCGGCGGACTACCAAATCGGGCAAGCAGCAGGGTGGTAATCTATTTGGGCGCGGGCATCTTCACCAGATCCTGACCAACCCTATCTATGCAGGGAAAATCCGGCATCACAAAAAGACCTATGAGAGCCAGCACCCCGCCATCATTGAGCCTGACATATGGGAGGATGTTCAGCAAAGGCTTGCGGCAAGCGCTGCCAAGCAAAGAGGACAAGCAAACGCCGCGCACCCCTCCCCGTTAGCAGGAAAGCTCTTCGACGAAACAGGAGACCGTCTGACCCCGAGCCATACAAACAAAAACGGAAAACGTCTGCGGTATTATATCTCTCGCCGGCTCGTGACCGATAAGCGTAAAAACCATCCCGATGCATGGCGCCTTCCGGCACCGCAGCTGGAGCGCGCGATTGCGCAGGCTGCCAGCGCGTATTTTGAAAGGCAGGACCTGCTGCCGGATTTGGTCGAGGATCTGGAAGCCCACGAAGTGGAACGCCTTCGGGAGAAGGCCGGAGCACTGGAACAATTGTTCTCAAGTCCAAATCCGCACGCCAACTGGGGTTACTTGATTGCAAAGGTCCGTATCGCTCCGGGGCATTTATCCATAGAACTCGATGTATCTGCCTTGGCTGGGTATCTGGAACTTGCGCCACAAAGACTGCCCGGCGATGATATTGTGATAAGCACAGCCTTCCAGCTTCGTCGCAGAGGGGTAGAAACCAAAATCATCCTTGGAGACACGCCCCCGGAAAGTGACCCAACCCTGATCCGTAATATCGCCAAAGCAATGCAGTGGTACGAGGCCGTAAAATCCGGCAAGTCTTTTTCTCAGATCGCTACACAAGCAGGCGTCACACCAAACCGCGTTCGACGCGTAATCGAGCTGGCGTTCCTTGCACCCGACATTATCGAGCAAGCCATAGCCGGAACCCTGCCGATCCATATGACATCCGACTTCCTGATCAGAACCGGTGTTCCGGCGGATTGGAAGGATCAGCGCGAAATGCTCGCAAATACCAAAGCCCGAGCCGTGCGCTGATGATTAACGCGCGCCGGAAACTACAAGTGCGTAACCTTCGATCAAGCGTAGATTCTGTTTTTTTCTAGGGTTGCCAAGTATGCCGCTTCCGCAAAACCGAACCCTCGAAAAGGCTAAGAGAGATAAACCCGGGAAATTCGCTATAATCCCGGCCCGATACACGTCTCTTGTGAAACATGCCACCCGTAAGTCCCTGTAGTTGCGGGAACTAATGGTATAAGGCGGGGAAGTACTGTGATATCAATAGGTTGTGGCGGACAGACAGGGATTCGAACCCTGGAGACGGTTCCCCGCCTACACACTTTCCAGGCGTGCGCCTTCGACCACTCGGCCACCTGTCCGTTGAGGGTCTATATACCGCCCTTTAACGCTAGATCAAGGCCATAATAAACCCCGTTGGATATTACTTGCTATCCGATCCAGTTCCCTTGATCGCATTACTTACAACGGCCCCGATTTGTTCGACGTTTTTCAACGTTACATCATGTTGTTCAAACGGAATCTCTATGCCCTCTTCAGCAAATCGGCGGGCGATTTCGAAATTTATATCCGAGTGAACAGTCAGAATAGTGTTAACATCCCGAATGAACACTCGCAGTTCGAAATCAAGTGCGCTGGCACCGAAGTTTTTGAACACAACCGAGGGTGCCGGATATTTTAATGCAACAGGATGAGCGGTCGCGATCTCAAGCAATATCTCTTTAACCTTTTCAGGGTTGGTTCCGTAGGCCACGCCTATCGGCACTTTTACGCGCCCGGTCAAATCAGGCGAGGTCCAGTTCAGCACGCTACCCGCAATCAGGTCCGAATTCGGGATAACCACGACGCAACGATCAAACGTATCAACCAGCGTCGCCCGAACCGAGATTTTGCGCACGACCCCTTCGTGCCCGCCAGCGATGATCCAGTCGCCTTCTTTGATGGGGCGTTCAATCAGCAAAATTATGCCGGATACAAAATTTGACACAATCGTTTGAAGGCCAAACCCGATACCAACCGACAATGCGCCAGCAACAATTGCCAGGCTGGACAAATCCAGCCCCGCCGCTGAAATCGCAGCAAGGGCTGTGATGGTAACACCGACATAACCAATCCCGGCCAGTACAGCGGTTTTGCCGCCGATATCCATACGTGTGCGCGGTAATACCGAGCTGCGGATCGTTTTTTGCAACAATTTTGTCAGGGTATACCCGATGCCAAAAACCAAGACGAATATCAGCAAATCAGTTAACGAAAACCGACTTTCTCCGATCGTGATTCCGTCGTTTAACCACCCCCAGATTTCCAACAAATCACTTGAGCGCGCGCCCCAAATCAACGCCAGCAGCGGCAAGGTGCCTAGTGCCAGAAAGAAGCCCACAAAAACAGGGATCAAGCGAATTTTATCGCGGCGCAGCTCGTTTCCGTCGCCCTCGATCCAGTGGCCAAGGAATGAACGGATCAGGTAGTACAAAACCAAAATTGTGGCAAGCAAACCAAGCGTAAGGATTGTGGGAAACACCAGAAAACGTGCCGCCGCAAAATATCCGATCGCTGCCAATACAGGTGCAGTTACCGCAATTAAAAGCAGGGCGCGCCACAAAATAGCGGAAAAGATGAATTCGGAAGTTTCACTTTCCTCGTCCAAATTCAGATCGGCATGCCAGCCATTCTTTAGAATTCTGGAAAGGCGGAAAAAGGCGAAAGCAGCAATTATAATCAACGGCAGGTTAAGTACGGCCAGCGTTTCCGTTGAAAACTCGCCTTGTACGGAAATCGCCTGTAGTAAAACTGATGCCGCGTAGACAATCCCCAATAGAAGACTCATCCTATAGCCGGACCGGGCTACTGTATCGCTTTCGCCTTTTTTTGCCGTCCCGAATACACTGTGGCCCAACCAAGGTGCAGCAATCAACGCCAAAGCAATTTGCGGCATAACGTCGACGAGGGCGGTTCCCCAGACCTCCGCCATGTCCAAACTGCGGATTGCAAAAATCACCGCTGCGGCGCCCGCACTTGGCACCAGTAATCGTGCCAACTCGCCTAAAGAGACCTGCCATTTGGCAATTTCCCCGCCCAAAGACAGACCACGTTCAATCAAGTCGGCAAACCCGCGACGCACGCCCAGAAGCATCCACAAGCCCAATCCGGCAAACAGCAGTGCCAAGGGGGCCTTTTTCGTCAGCGCGGCACGGCTGGCCTCTTGTGTGAAGGTTTCGCGTATTTCGCCAGTCAAACGGGTGGTGTAGTGCGTAATATCACTTAACGCTTTGGGCCACAGGGTCGGAGTAAGCGGAGATGGGCCAAGTTCAACCAGTGTTTCTGAAAACCGCGTTCGGATCACAGCGTTTATCTCGGAGATCAGCCTGTTCGATCGCCTATAACCCGCTTGGGCCAGCAAAAGTGGTGCGGTTTCACGTGCAATTTCTGCGTCCAGAGCCGCACGTCTAGCTGCAATTTCGGACGCCTCGACAACCCCGTCTTCGGGCGTCGGGCCAAGCGCATTCAGTTCGGTGCGTAGCGGAACAATGTAGCTTTGAGCAATAATTTCTAACGCCAGAGCCTCACTTCGCTGGGTGACCAGTTTGGCGCGGAGAATTTCCAAGGCTGCGGTCGAGGCCAGATTGGTTTCCAGAACTTCCTCGGCGCGCGTCGCGGTCGCAACCCATGCGTCAGCCATTTCAGTGTTGTCACTTTGGGCAAACCCTGCATTTGCCATGAACGTGGCAGTAATGAAGGCTTGCAAGGCAACAATTAAAAATCTCATCAGGGTAACCCTTTATTCGCTAACGTCCGGCATCTCCGGTCCTGCGGTATCCAGCCACTTGGGTACGGGTAATCCTTTTTCACGCAGGAACACCGGATTGAACAGCTTTGATTGATACCGTGTACCGTAATCCGCCAACACCGTCACAATCGTTTTGCCCGGCCCCATGTCTTTGGCCATCCTTATTGCACCTGCCACGTTTATGCCGGATGAGCCGCCAAGGCAAAGCCCCTCGTCTGCCAGCATGTCAAAGACAACCGGAACGGCCTCGCTATCGGGGATATTGTAGGAAAAATCGACCGACAACCCTTCGAGATTCGCCGTAATGCGCCCCTGCCCGATCCCCTCTATAATCGAGGAACCCTCGCCTTTTAGCACGCCATTAACATAGAAGTTATGAAGTGCCGCACCATCGGGGTCTGCCAGTCCGATTTTGATGTCTTTGTTACGCTCATGTAGCCCCATGGCCACACCGGCAAGCGTGCCACCCGAACCAACAGCACATATAAAGCCGTCAATCTTGCCATCCGTTTGTTCGTAAATCTCGGGGGCGGTTGCATCGATATGCGCCTGACGGTTCGCAACATTGTCAAACTGGTTGGCCCAGATAACACCGTTCGGATTGCTCGTAGATAAAGCCTTTGCCAGCCGCGCAGAGTAGCGCACAAAGTTGTTAGGGTTTGAATAGGGTGCGGCGGGCACTTCAACCAATTGCGCCCCTGCTAGGCGGATCATATCCTTCTTTTCCTGACTTTGCGTGTCGGGAATAACGATAACCGTCTTAAAACCCATCGCCGCGCCCACCAGTGCCAAACCGATGCCGGTGTTCCCTGCTGTCCCCTCGACAATCGTACCGCCGGGTTTCAGGTCGCCCTTAGCGATGGCATCCGTGATAATGCTTAACGCGGCACGATCCTTAACGGATTGCCCGGGGTTCATGAATTCTGCTTTGCCGTAAATCTCGCATCCTGTCAGCGCCGAGGCCTTGTTCAGCCGTATCAGCGGGGTGTTACCAACGGTATGTGGAAGATCCGTGTAGCGATTCATTATCAATCCTTCGAAGTTATCTGCCAAACAGATTTATTTATCAAACCGGAACGAAACAAGGCCCAGATCAACGGAGTTTTCCCTCAACTCCAGCGTTCATTCGCCGCTTTAGTCATCTTTCCCGCGACAGCAGCCAAAACCAGCATCGTTCCAAGAATCGGAACGTTCAACGCCATCTGGCCATATTTGATCATACCAGCCGGAATAACCAACAACGCGGTCATCGGTTGATAATAGGCGTTATCCATAATGCCTATTATCATATCCCCTAGCCCAAAGAGGAAAACCACCCAGACAAACATTGCGATTCCCGACCTCAAACCAGACACGACACCAGAACCTTCATCATCCGCTATCTGCCGACCCAGCCCACGCCAGCCAATGATAATGCCCATAAGCACGGCCGCGCTCGTCATCCCGACCGACCGTCTGGCGGCATCCGGATAGACGTTAACCACAACAGTCACAACGATAACTCCCGATATGGCCAGAAATATCGCCGCGACCAGTTTCGCTGCTGTAGGCATGATCTCTCTCCTGTTTTAAGATTTTGCAACAGGGTGAAACCTGGCGCGTCGGGAATCAAGGGAAAATGTTATTATTCCACTAATAAGACCCAGGCCTTTAAAGCGTTTGATCCAGTGCTTTCATCAGATTTTCGACTTCCTGGGTGTTGGTGTAATGCACGAAACTTAACCGCAGCACCCCGTTGGACGGATCAATACCGAGTCCTTCCATCAATCGCACGGCATAGAAATCCCCGCCACCGGCCATAATGCCAAGCTTGGCCAAATCCTGCGCAACACTTTCGCCAGCACGTTTCAGGCTGATAGCCACGGTTGGCACACGACCCTCCGCCTTATCCGCGCCAATCAAGCGAACGTCGTTACGCGACCGAAGGTATTCCAACAACGGCGCCAGCAGTTCGGTTTCATGCGCCGCCTGTAATTCCAACGTCGCCCGCCCCTTTTGTGCCAACGAACCTTTCGCGCCAAAATGGTGGTCATGCACCGCTTCGATATAATCCACCATCCCGGCCGAGGCTGCTATTTGTGCGTGATCCGGCCCCGCTGGCGTAAAGCGTTTATAGGGCGATTCCGCGTTGAAATAATGCCCCTGATTTGGGAGTCGGGCCGCCAGATCGGCCTCAACATACATAATCCCCTGATGAGGCCCGTATGTTTTGTAGGCCGAAAACAGATAAATATCCGCGCCCAGCGCCTTGATATCGGGTAACCCATGCGGTGCAAAGCTGACACCGTCAACGCAGCTCACTGCCCCTGCCGCTTTGACCATCCCGCAAATTTCCGCCACCGGATTAATCTGCCCGACAATGTTGGACACATGCGGGAAGGTCACAAGCTTTACCTTGTCGTCCAGCAGGTTCGCCAATTTCGACGGGTCCAGAAATCCGGTATCCTTGTCCACCACCCACTCGCGCACCTCAATCCCGCGATCAGCTAAACGACGCCAAGGGCCTGAATTCGCCTCGTGGTCTTGATTCGTCACGATAATCGCATCGCCCTCGGACAACATCTGCCCGAAGGCTTGGGCCAGAACATACGTGTTTTGCGTGGTCGACGGACCAAAGCTCAGATCATTTGCCGGAATGTTCAAGACACCCGATAACCGCGTCCGCGCCTCGTCCATCTCTTCGCCCGCCAAACGCGAGGCCTCGTAGGGCGCATAAGGCTGCACCTTGCGCTGCGTGTAATATCGGTACAGCCGATCAATCACAAACTTGCTGGTATACGACCCGCCCGCATTTTCAAAAAACGCTTGGCCTTGCAACGAAGGTTCCTTGAACGCAGGAAACTGCGAACGCACAAAATCAATATCCAGCTTACTCATTCAATCCCGCCTTCTCTTTTTCCTAAATAGTCAAAACCCTACGCATTCACATCCACAACGACACGGCCCTTAACCTGCCCCTTAAGGATATCCTTACCCAAAGCAGGCAAATCACTCAGCGTCGCTGGCTGTATCATGCTTTCCAGCTTATCCATCGGCAGATCCGTTGCAATCCGCTGCCACGCGCGCAGACGGTTGTCATAAGGTTGCATAACACTATCGATGCCCAGCAGGTTCACCGCGCGCAACAGGAACGGGATTACGGTCGTAGGCAAGCCAGCCCCGCCAGCCAGTCCAACCGCAGCAACCGACGTGCCATATTTCATCTGTCCCAGAACCCGCGCCAGCATGTCGCCACCGACCGCGTCGACACAACCAGCCCAGTTTTCGCTCTCCAATGGGCGCTTGGTGGTTTCGTTGATCTCTTCGCGTGCTACGATCTGTGTTGCACCCAAAGACTTCAGATAATCCGCCGCTTCAGGCCGACCGGTAACTGCCGCAACCTCGTACCCGAGGTTCGCCAATATCGCTGTCGCAACCGAACCAACGCCACCAGCCGCGCCGGTAACCAAAACCGGACCGTGGTTCTTTTCCAGTCCTTGATCCTCAAGCGCCATAACCGCCAGCATTGCCGTAAAGCCAGCCGTACCAACCGCCATTGCCTGACGCGATGTCAGACCTTCGGGCAACGGCACCAGCCAATCCGCCTTGACCGACGCCTTTTGGGAGTACCCCCCCCAATGCGCCTCGCCCACGCGCCATCCGGTTAATACCACTTTGTCGCCCGCCTTGTAACGCGCGTCCTCGCTGCTGGACACAACACCGGCAAAATCAATCCCCGGCACGTGCGGATAGTTTCGCACCAGCCCGCCACCCGGACCAATGCACAGGCCATCCTTGTAGTTCACCGTGGAATACTCCACATCCACAATCACGTCACCGTGCGGCAGATCGGAAATCTCCAACTGTTGAACGGCGGCCGAGGTCTTACCCTCGTCATTCTTCTCGACGACTAAAGCATTAAAACCCATCTTATTTCTCCCCATAGCCCTTGGGC
>Ga0209121_10005778_pt1 | contig 11077 bp, 9 predicted proteins | sample Cruoilmetagenom3_FD_187292 | JGI IMG/M metagenome (GOLD analysis project Ga0209121, IMG submission 187292) | Oil polluted marine microbial communities from Coal Oil Point, Santa Barbara, California, USA - Sample 3 (SPAdes) (version 2) | ecosystem: Environmental > Aquatic > Marine > Oil seeps ...
AGCAGGCGCAGTTCAGACTCGGCCAGGGTGCCATCGGCGGCGGCCACGTCGCAGGCCAGCGCATAGGCGGTTTCGAACAGTCGCTCCGGCAGGTTGTCGCGGATCAGGCCAAACAGGGCATCCAGCCCGTCCTCTTGGTCAAACAGGTCGAACACCAGCTGTGACATGAGGTTCATGCGATCAATGTCATATTCAGCAAACACCGGCAGCATGTTCACCGAGGACTGGATTTTCACCAGTTCCACAGTACGGATATCTTCGTCAGAGGCTGAGATGGCGATCATCAGGGCCACAAGGCAATCCTGTGCGCTTAGCACATTTGGGTCGGTTTCGGGCACTTTGGGTGATCCTTTTGTAAAGCGGTGTTGCGGTTCAGAATATTGACGCGACACCAGCAGCACAATAGGTAGCGGCGTGTTGCCGCGCAGACCTGTGCGGCCCTTTGTCCGGAGAGCGATATGTCTGACCTGCGCGAAGCTGCCCTTGCGTCCAAAGCCTGGCCTTTTGAAGAAGCGCGCCGGGTGGTGAAACGCTATGCCAAGGCGCCGCCGGAAAAGGGCTATGTGTTGTTCCAAACGGGTTACGGCCCGTCAGGTTTGCCGCATATCGGCACCTTTGGCGAGGTGGCGCGCACGTCGATGGTGCGGCATGCGTTTGAGCAGCTCAGCGATATTCCCACCAAGCTGCTGTGCTTTTCCGACGATATGGACGGGTTTCGCAAAGTGCCCGGCAATGTGCCGATGCAGGAAGAGCTGAAGGCCGATCTGAATCTGCCACTGACCAAGGTGCGCGACCCGTTTGGCACGCATGAAGGTTTTGCCCAGCATAATAACGCGCGTCTGCGCGAGTTTCTGGACAGTTTCGGTTTTGACTATGAGTTCGCCAGTGCCACCGACTACTACCTGTCGGGCCGGTTTGACGAGATGTTGCAGGTGGCGCTGGAGCGGTTCGACAAGATCCAGGAGATCATGCTGCCGACGCTGGGTCCGGACCGGCGAGAAACCTATTCGTGTTTCCTGCCCGTAAGTCCAAAGACTGGCCATGTGTTGCAGGTGCCGACACTGGAACGCAACGTGGCCAAGGGGACGATTGTCTATCGTGAACCCGACGGCGAGTTGGTCGAGGTTCCGGTAACGGGCGGCAACGTCAAGATGCAGTGGAAGCCCGACTGGGCGATGCGCTGGGCCGCGCTGGGCGTGGATTACGAGATGTCGGGCAAGGATCTGATCGATTCGGTGACGCAATCAAGCAAGATTTGCCGCGCTTTGGGCAAGCAACCGCCCGAGTCGCTGAGCTATGAATTGTTCAATGACGAGCAGGGCCAGAAGATTTCCAAGTCCAAGGGCAACGGGCTGAGCATGGAAGAGTGGCTGACGTATGCAGCACCTGAAAGCCTGTCATATTTCATGTATCTCAAGCCGAAGACCGCCAAGCGGTTGTATTTTGATGTGATCCCCAAGGCGGTGGATGAGTATCATCAGCAATTGCGCGCCTATCCGGGGCAGGATCTGAAGGCGCAGCTGAACAATCCGGTCTGGCATATTCACGGCGGTGAAGTGCCGGTGTCGAATATGGTGGTGCCGTTTGCGATGTTGCTGAACCTGGCGTCGGTGTCGGGGGCCGAGGATAAGGCGCAGCTATGGGGATTCATCCAGCGCTATGCGCCGGACGCGTCGCCCGCAAGCCATCCGGATCTGGATGCGGCAGCCGGGTTCGCGGTGCGGTATTTCAACGATTTCGTTAAGCCGACGCGGGTATGTCGGGCACCCAGTGAGACCGAGCGCGAGGCGTTGGAGGCATTGCGCGCCGAGCTGGCTGCGTATGACGGGCCGGTCGAGGATGAGGCATTGCAATCGGTGGTTTATGCGGTTGGGCGCGAGCGGTTCGATCCGCTGCGCGGCTGGTTCACGGCGCTGTACGAGGTGCTGCTGGGCGCGTCGCAGGGGCCTCGGTTTGGCGGGTTCATTGCGCTTTATGGCGTGGACGAAACCGTGGCGCTGATTGATCGGGCGCTGGCCGGGGAGTTGGTGTAGGGTAGCTGCGCTGAAAGCACCCCCTACATAGGCAGCCCAGGCGGCTGTTGCCTTGCCCGGGCACACCACCGTGACGGTGGTGTGAACACCCGTTAACTCAAATTGAATATCCCCTATTTCGCGTTCGGGTGTTGCCCGGACACGGTTACATTTGCGCGCCATGGCAGCAAGCCCGCGGGCAGTTTTGCGAAAGGGAACTTGATGAACAAGGCAATCACTGACGGTGTACTTCTGATGCCCCCGGCGTTTGAGGGAGGGCTGGATGTCTGGTCAAGCGGCGACGGCACGCCGGGGTCAGACAATTATGACGGCGCGGCAGATGCGGCCTTTGTCCCTGCGGATCAGGACTTTGGCGGGTGTCTGGAATTGCTGAAGACTGCGTCTACCCAAAAGCTGCGCTATATGGGTGAAACGCCGCTTTTGCCCGGCTGCTATTTGCAGATCAAGGCGCGCATCAAGGCGATCAGTGGTAACCTGCCCAATGTGCGTATTGCCGCCTGGGCCGGGGGCGCCGGAAGCGCGCATATTGGTGGTGTCACCGAGGTGGGCAGTTCGACCACGCTGACCAGCTATGGTCAGGTGGTCGAGGTGACGGCCATTGTCGGGGTCGGCGTGCGCGGCGGTGTTGATATGGCCTGGGGGGCTGACGCGCTGTACGGGCATTTCGGGCTGGATCTGACCGGCCCGACCGGCGGTGTGGTGCGGATTGACGATATCGAGATCATCGACATCACCAGCATCTTCCTGCGCGACATGCTGAGCCTTGTCGATGTGCGCGATTTCGGCGCCATTGGTGACGGGACCACCGACAATACCGCTGCCTTTGAGGCCGCTGACGATGCCGCCGATGGCCGCAAGGTTCTGGTTCCGGCGGGCGAGTATTTTCTGGGCGACAGCGTGACGTTCAATTCAGAGGTCACGTTTGAGGGCACGGTAACGATGCCCACCGACAAGATGTTGCTTTTGACCAGAAATTTCGACCTTCCAATCTATATAGAGGCCTTTGGAAACGAAGAACTGGCCTTTAAGAAGGCGTTTCAGGCCTTGCTGAACAATGCCGACCATGAATCGTTGGATATGGGGGGGCGCAAGGTGACGATTACCGTGCCGATCGACATGCAGGCAGCCGTGCCCAACAAAGACAGCTATGCCACGCGCCGGGTCATCCGCAATGGTCAGCTGGAGGTCGGCGGCAGTTCGGTGTGGGACACCGAGATTGTGACCTCGCAGGCCACCTACAGCACAAGCGATTCTCGTACGCTGAAGAATGTGGCCAATATCGCCAATGTGCCGGTTGGTGCGCTGGTCGAGGGTAACGGAGTTGGACGTGAGATCTATGTAAGGTCCAAGAATGTTGGCGCGGGCACGATCACGCTGAACGCGCCACTGTATGATGGGGTGGGAACCCAGAATTTCACCTTTCGTGATTTCAAGTACATGCTGGATTTCAGCGGGTTCAGCCAGCTCAGCAAATTCGCGTTGGAGGGTATAGAGTTTCAGTGCGGCAACCAGTGCAGCGCAATCCGGCTGTCCCCGTCCGGAGTAACCTTCAGTCTAAGCGGTTGTTACATCACGCGCCCCAAGGACCGCGGGATCACCTCGATCGGTGAAGGGTGCCAGGGGATGCTGATCGACAATTGCCAGTTCCTGTCTGCCGAAGAATCCATGGATGTTGCGGACCGGGTTTCTATTGTGCTGAACGCCAATGCCAATGACGTAAAGCTGCGCAATAACCGGGCTACCAAGTTCCGGCATTTTGCGCTGCTGGCGGGTTCTAACAGCACTGTTCTGGGCAACCACTTTTTCCAGGGGGACAGCGTGTCGTCAGGTATTCGCAGCGCCGGGCTGGTGATTGTCGGTACCTATACCAGCGCGACGATTACCGGGAATTATGTGGATAATTGCTTTATCGAGTGGACAAACGAGCATGATTCGACACCTAACAAGGACAGTGGTTTTTCCTTCAGTGCCATGCGCATTTCCGATAATATTTTTCTGTCGGGGGATGTGGCGTCGTGGTTCAGCTATATCGTGATCAAGCCATATGGCACCGGCCATTATCTGAACGGGGTCAGCATCACCGGCAACAAATTCCGGTCGATCAACGGGTCAATTGACCGGGCCGAGCGGGTGGATACCAGTTTTTCCGATCTGGATTTTACCAAGTCCAAGCATGTGGCGTTCGAGGGCAACACCTATCACGGTGTTGACGCGCAGGTGTCCAACCCGCTGCGGGTGCGCCATACCGAGGGCAGCGTCGCCCAGACCTGGAATATCGGCGTGAGTGGTGAGTTGCCGTTTGGCGGGCAGGCCCGTGGGGTCGATGCGATTGTGGCGCTGGACAAGATACGTGACAGCCAGTCGGCAACCGTGCACACAATGCCGTATGTGCTGACCCAACAGGGGTCATCCAAGGACGAGATAAAGTTGGTTTGGGACCAGGCGGTGCGTGGCGAAGTTGCTGTGATCGTGCGGATCGACACGTAACCGGACCCTGCCTGCCCGGGCCGTGTGAGCCTCCTAAGACGTGTGGCGAAACTGGATGGCGGCGTGGGTTTGCCGCAAATTTGGATGGCTGCGCAGCAATTGCGCAGCCAACTTAGGGCGCGTCGCATTTCACCCCGGCAAATGAATTCGATCCAATGAGACACGCTCCAATTTGGCGTTGCGGAGCGGTCGCCATAGGGCAGGATCTATAGATTTAGCGAAAAACCCGGATGTCAGGGGAGTGTCACACTGTCGGGGCAGACACAGGTCCACGCGGTCCCGTTTGAACATCGATATCTTTAGATGTGATTGGCATGGCTTCCTCTCTGGCTGTTGCGCGCAAGCCCACCGCAACCTTCGATAATTCGAAGATCTTTGGGTTGGTAATGAACTGTTAACCAAGCTTTCCGATGATCGCCGGGGACGGGTGTGCGATGCGATGTTTTCTGGCCGCCATGATGATCTGCCTGACCGCTGTGCAACCTGTCTGCGCTGGCGCCTGGATGCGTGACCCTAAAACCGGCTTTATGTCCGTCACCACCACCGTGCGGAACGTTCCGGGACCGGTGCGGTACGAAACCAGCTTTTACGCTGATTACGGCCTGACACCGCGCCTGTCGCTGGGTGTGGACGTGAACGAGCGCCCCGGCACCACCGGGCACGCCATGATCTTTGCCCGTCGGCCTCTGGGACAACCCGGCGGCAAAACCCGCTTTGCGATGGAACTGGCCGTCGGCGGCTATCACTGGAAAGGCCAATGGAACCACATGGCCAAATCCACGCTGTCTATGGGGTATAATTTTTCTAACTTCTGGGGGGCGGGCTGGCTAAGCATCGACGCCGCGGTCGAGATGCGCGGCGGCGCTCCGGAGCTGATCTACAAACTGGACGCGACGGTCGGCCTCCCCCCGAAACGCCGGTTTGGCCCGATCCTGCAACTGGAAACCGCCCATATCCGGGGCAACCCGCTAAGCTGGTCGCTGACCCCGGGACTGATGATCAAGTCGCGCAACAGCATCACCTGGCTGGTGGGGCTGGAGTATAAATCGGCCAGCCAGACCAGCCTTGGCCTGAAACTGGGGCTGTGGCGCGGGTTCTAGGTTTACGCCCTAGGCTTTCAGTTATCAGCCGAATGTTCTTAGTTCGGCTGCATATAGTGGCTTAAAACTGCGGGGTTCCGGCCCGCAAAAACAAGGCATCTGGAAACTGACATGGATCAAGGTCAGCCCCGGCCCGGCGGCGCAGACTGCTCCAAACCCGAAACCGGAGACATCTGATGTATCACAATATTCTTGTTCCAATCGCCTTTGACGCTGATCGCGACGTATCAGCCCCCCTGAAACTGGCCAAACTGCTGGCCACGCCTGACGCAAAGATCACGTTGTTACACGTGGTTGAACATATCCCGGGCTATGCAATTTCCTATATGCCAACGGATTACCTGACCGAAGTGCGCACGGCGATCCAGAGCGAACTGGATGAGCTGGCGGCCAGCGTGGGCGGTGTCGGCGTGGTGATCGAAGGCCATTCCGGGCGATCGGTTCTGGATTGGGCCGAGACCAACAAGCCCGATCTGATCATCGTCGCCTCACATCGTCCGGGGATGCAGGATTTGTTGTTGGGCTCGACTGCCGCGCAGATCGTACGCCATGCTGCTTGTGCGGTTCACGTGGTGCGCTGAAGATGCGGGGTTGGGTGAATGCTGGCCAGCGCCGTTTTGGTGGCACTGGCACTGGCGGTGTCGGTGCCGACGTCGGTCGACCCGGTCAACATTCAGCACGACGTGGCGATGGTGACCGTGCCAACCAAAAAGGGCCCGGTTGCGATTGGCCAGATTCAGGACAATGCCAATTCGCTTAGCAGCGACGGGGCGCTGACATCGCGTGCCTGTTCCGCGTTATTGCCTTGCCAGAACATCCGGTGTGGTGGCCGAAGACAGGTTCATCGCCGACACACCGCTGGTCTGACCGGACCAGTTCAGCTGATCCCGCAGGCTGACCACGCTGCCGATGATGATCATCGCCGGGCTTTTCATCTGCGCCTCGCGCACAAGGGCGTCGATCTGCGACAAGGGTCCGGTGACCACCACCTGATTGTCGCGGGTGCCGTTTTGGACAACCGCTACCGGGGTCGACATATCAACACCGACTTTGTCCGCCCCTGCCACCAGGGTCGGCAGGTTGGACAGGCCCATATAGACCGCAACCGTCTGGTCGGCGCGGATCAGGCTTTTCCAGTCCAGTGCCAGCATGCCGTCTTTGCCATGGGCGGTGACGAATGTGCAGGATTGCGCGTGGTCGCGATGGGTCAGCGGGATGCCCGCATAGGCGCCACAACCGGCAGCGGCGGTAATGCCGGGCACGACCTGAAACCCGATGCCATGTTCTGCCAGCTTTTCGATCTCTTCGCCGCCGCGTCCAAAGATGAACGGATCGCCGCCTTTCAGCCGCAGCACCCGGTTGCCCTGTTTGGCCAGTTTGACCATCAGCTCGGATATATCTTCCTGCTGCATCGTATGTTCTTGCGCCATCTTGCCCACATAAACCCGTTCAGCGTCACGGCGCACCAGCGACATGATCTCGTCCCCGACCAGCCGGTCATATAGCACCACGTCGCAGCGTTGCATCAGACGCAGGGCGCGAAAGGTCAGCAGGTCAGGATCGCCCGGACCGGCACCGACCAGATAGACCTCGCCCACATGGTTCGCCTCGCCAGCGGCGTGGCGTTGCAGGTCGGTTTCAATCTGCTGTTGCGCGCGGTCACGATTGCCCGCCAGAAAGAAATCACCCGCCGGGCCGTCGATCATCCATTCCCAGAAATGTCGCCGCTCGCGCCCCGTTTTGATGGTGGCCGCGATCCGGTTGCGGAATTCGCCCGTAAAACTGGCGAGCTGGCCAAAGGCGGTCGGCACGATGGTTTCAATCCGCGCCCGCAGGATGCGCGCGATCACCGGTGCCGCCCCGCCGGTGGAAATGGCGATCACGATGGGCGCGCGGTCAACCACCGAGGGCGTGATAAAGTCGCATTTATCCGTCACATCGGCGATGTTGCACAACACATTGGCGGCGCGGGACCAGCTGTATAGATTGTTGTCGCGGCTGCTGTCTTCGGAGGCGCCATAGACCACGGCGCAATCAGCCACGTCACCTTGATCGGGCAGGCGGGTCAGAATGGTCAGCCCGTCCTGACCGGACAGGGCCATCAGTTCGTCCTGTGGTTCGGGGTCAAACGCGTACACCTTTGCCCCGGCGGACAGGGCGCGTTCGGCACGGCGTGCGGCAAGCGTGTTGCCACCGTCGATCAGCACTTTGCGGCCACGGATATCAAGAAAAACTGGCAGATAGTCCATCATCCGCGCTCCTTATTGCTGGGGACTGGTCGTAATGTTATCCGCGCCGGACACAAGAAGATTACCCAATTGGCGCGCGGCATCTTCGTCCAGATCAATCTGGGTAACCCGTTTGCCTTCGAACAACACCAGGCGGATCATCCGCATGCCGCTCTCGTACGCTACCTCGCGCAGGATTGCCCGGCGGCGAAACGGCAGGTCCAGTTCGGCAAGGTCCGTCAGGGTCTCGTCAGTCATAACTGGTGCCCCGGGTGAACGCCGCTTCCAGGATCCATTCCCATTTGCGCGGGGTGTCGCGGTAATCGGGCTTCAGATCCATTTCCAGAAACATGTGGCCCTCTTCACCGGCATGGGCGGCGAGGCGTTCCAGTTCCTTGAATGATTTGATATCCGGGTGCGAGATTATCAGGTCGCTTAGTTTGGCCATCATATGTTCCCTATAATGCGGTTGTGGAATCTGACACGTATCATAAGGCGCGTGTCGCAAGAGTCTTGTCCGTCTTCAAAGCTGGTGCGGTTGTGCAGCACATTGTTGTTCAGCACCCCCTGACCGGCCTGCATCTGCACCTGCATCATCAGCGGATCGCCCGCCATCAGGGTTTCGCGCAAAAAGGTCTGCGCCTGGATCGTCACCGGATCGTCGCGCCATTCGATGCTGCGGGTGCGCGCAGTATAGCGCATTTGCAGCCGCCCGGTGCCGGGATCGGCGTAAAACACCGGACCGGTTGAGGCCGGGCGCTGGGTGCCGTCGGGCGGGATGCTCATGGCGCGCGGGTGCATCAGGGCACGCAGAAAATCGGGGTTTTCGTCGCGCAGGCGGATATACATGATTTCCGGGTCCAGCAGTTGATTGACCCCACCGCTGGGGGCGGGGCGGACGCAATGCAGCACAAAGGCGGAAATCTGGTGGTTGGCATCATTGTAATAGCCGTCTGTGTGCCAGTTCAGCGCGCGCGGCGTATAGGGGATATAGCCACGCTTGCCCGCCGCTTCGCTTGTTTGCAGGGCGACGATGCCGGTGGCCTCGGCAGATCGGTGGGTTTCGGCGATTCGAAGACCAAAGGCTTTGGCGAATTTTCCCAGGGCGGGGAAGCCGGGTTCGTCCCCGATACTGGAATCAGCGCAGGTATACAGCGCAAAATTGGCAGTTTCGCAGCGATTTGCCAGCTCGTGCCTTTCAGAATCGGTAGGGCGGGCAAGGTCGCGAACCGCGACTGGCGGCAGGTTCAGGGCGTTTTCCGCCGCTTTTATTTTGGTGGCCCGCCAGCTGTTATAGGCATCGGTATCCTCCAATTCATGCCACTTAAACACCAGTTTAATAACAGTTTTCATAGCCGGATTCCTTAGCCTGTCGGGTCGTCTGGTTGCGGCCCTTTGGCGTGGTGAGCGACAACTTGGGTCAAAGGCAGCGATTGCCTTATTGATTATTACATTCGACTATTGCAATGTATATATAAGAAGGTGAAGAACCAGCGTCCGGACACAGTGCGTGACAGCGCATTATTATGATACCTGAATGACAGGTGATTTTGGCGGGCGATTGATTCTTTAGGGACTGTAGCAGCCGGGCAGCGGCATCAGACTTGAACACGATTTGGGAGGAAACCATGAAAGACGGCGACCGAGATCAGGACGACACCATGTCCGGTGGAAAAGAAACACATCCAACTCCGCATCTGGACCAACTGGAAGACGGGCCCTGGCCCAGTTTTGTCACCGGTCTGAAACGGTTGCGCGACGAAGGCGCCCCCAGCAACCAGAAGATGATGAATGACCTGATGGGTCAGCTGAATCATTCCTATGAAAATCGCATGGGATACTGGAAGGGTGGCACGGTTTCGGTGTTTGGCTATGGCGGCGGTATCATCCCGCGCTTTTCCGAAGTGGCCGACAAGTTCCCTGAGTCCAAAGAATTCCACACTCTGCGGGTGATGCCGCCTCCGGGCTTTCATTATACCACCGATCTGCTGCGCCAGATGTGCGACATCTGGGAAGAGCACGGATCAGGCCTGATCGCCTTTCACGGCCAGTCCGGCGACATCATGTTCCAGGGTTGCACCACCGAGAACACCCAAAAGGCGTTTGATGCGCTGAACGAGATCGGGTTTGACCTTGGCGGCGCCGGTCCCGCCCTGCGCACCGCGATGAGCTGTGTCGGCCAGGCCCGCTGCGAACAGTCCTGTTTTGACGAGCAGCGCGCGCATCGCGGCATCATCAACAACCTGCTGGACGAAATGCACCGCCCGTCGCTGCCCTATAAGTTCAAGTTCAAATTCTCGGGTTGTGCCAATGACTGTGTGAACGCGATCCACCGGGCTGACTTTGCGGTGATCGGCACTTGGCGCGATGACATCAAGGTCAACCAGGAAAAGGTCAAGGAACACGTGGCCGAAGTGGGCCGCAAGTATACGATCGACACGGTTGTCAGCATGTGTCCGACCCGGGCGATCTCGCTGAACGACGACGACACGATGGAAATCGACAACCAGTCCTGCGTGCGCTGCATGCACTGCATCAACGTGATGACCAAGGCGCTTAGTCCGGGTGATGACAAGGGTGCGTCGATCATGGTTGGCGGCAAGCGGTCGCTGAAGGTGGGCGACATGATGGGCATCATGGTTGTGCCATTTATGAAGCTGGAAACCGACGAGGATTTCGAAAAGCTGGAAGAGTTTGCCGAAAACATGGTTGAATTCTTTGCTGACAACGCGCTGGAGCACGAGCGGATTGGCGAAACCATCGACCGGATCGGCCTGCCGGCCTTCCTGGACGCGATGGAGATCGAAGTTGACCCCAACATGGTCAACCATCCACGGACCTCCAGCTATGTGCGCACCGATGATTTCGACGATGAAGCCGAGAAATGGTTCGAGCGCAAAGCACGCGAAGCAGGTTTGCAGATCAGCGCCGAATAACCCGGCGCTGGGCAACAGGATTATGACGCCGGGGTGCGCCCCGGCCCCGAGGGAGAGAATAAGATGAACCAGCAGGCAGAAGCCAAACCACGCATGGCAGACGAGGTCGGCGTTCCGGACCCGTTCGACTATATGCACCCGGCGATGATAGATAACTTTGGCAAATGGGACTACCATGATCGCCCCCGCGTCGGGGTTCTGCGCCACGTGTCGAAATCCGGCGATGTGCTGTTTACCGTACGCGCCGGCACCCAGCGGCAGATGGATGTGTTTACCATCCGCAAGCTGGCCGA
>Ga0209121_10005779_pt1 | contig 11076 bp, 8 predicted proteins | sample Cruoilmetagenom3_FD_187292 | JGI IMG/M metagenome (GOLD analysis project Ga0209121, IMG submission 187292) | Oil polluted marine microbial communities from Coal Oil Point, Santa Barbara, California, USA - Sample 3 (SPAdes) (version 2) | ecosystem: Environmental > Aquatic > Marine > Oil seeps ...
TGTAAGCTTCGAGAAGACCGGAGTATTCTTCGATTATCTCTTTTTTGGTCATCTGGGATGAAATCTTGAATTGTTCCGCCATTTCCTACTCCCTGAAATTTATTATTCGAGCCGTTTGCGGCTTACTTTAATATTAATATACCAGTCCTTTCAACTTTAAAGAAGTCCCTTATACTTTTTTCATTGTATCAGGCCAAAACCAGGTAAGCCTCACGGGTTGTATGCTTAGGGGAGCTTTGCGCTTATCCCGCGCCTTTGACACCACAGCTGATTTTTGGCTTACTTTACAGAAAAACTATGATTTATGGCATGCAGAGACTGCATCAAAGGAATGGCAAAAGGTAAAATCCCTCCCACATCGTATTCTCCACCATAATTCATTGCCCTACAGCGAACAAGGCGTTCAAGATTGACGGGCAGGGACGAGCGGCTTTGCTTTAATCAGTGTCCTGGCTTTTCGAATTTCCTCTGCATTATCACTTCCGTGCACCCTGCCCGCAACTTAATTCTACGTTAAATAGTACAAAAATGTAACAGGAGTATACTTTTAGATGGATAAAATAAAATGGTGGCCGGGTAAGAGTTAGCCCCCACCCGTATTGAGTGTTGCGTCTGTGGCGGAGCCAGTTGCTGACTCCTTAAATTCGGAATTCATAGATTTTATCAAAAGACTATATCTCACCGGATGTCACCATATTGCAGAGTAACTCCCTGTAGTTTATGCCTGCCTCTTTGAACCCTTGGGTACCGAAATTCATATTCGCCTCGAGGATAAGGACTTTTCCCTGATGCTCACATATGTCAAGCCCCACAAAATCAAAACTGCACCGGATAGCAACATCCAGTGCCAGGTTCCGGATATCTTCAGGGACAGGATCAAGTGTAATCCTCCCTCCCTTGGCCACATTGGTGCGGAATTCCCCCGGAGCTGATTCCTTCCAGTAGGCATGGACAATGTGTTTGCCCAGAATTACCACCCGAAGGTCTCTTTCCATGGGTATATATTGTTGAATATAGGCTATCCTGGTCTTACTGAGATATGCTTCCAGATCATTCTCGTTCTTGATCAGAAAAACCCCCTCTCCCTTTGAGGACCCAATAGGCATCTTCCCTACACAAGGAAATCCAAAATAGTCGAGGATTTTCATCTTCTGTTGTCTGCCGAAAAACAGGCGGGTCTCAGGTGTGGGGACGTCCAGGAGATTAAAAAGAAGCGTCTGCTTTATTTTATTACCCAAATGCCGATAGCATTGCATACTGGGAAAGGTCTTTTTTCCCATTGCATCCAGGGCATCTGCAAAAAATATGGTCGGGAAATAGACCTTGGAGGCATTCTGGATCAGGGCCCTCTCCTCTGATGAATAATCTGCCAGGTTGGTCCTAACTCCGATAGAAAGCACTGATGGGCAGCGTCTTAGCTGGTAACCCAGGGCAATCCGCAAAGTTTGGTCGTCATGGGTGATTTCTTCCGGCATCTTCATAACCCCAAATCAACAAACATAAATCCGTATTCATCAATCAACAATCATCAATCCCTCAATTCCTAATTCGGTTTATGATTTTATTGATGATTTCAGTAAATTCAGTCAGTTTCAAGACATAAACCAATATCCCGTATGAAACAATGCCCAATGACATTGATGCAAATACCTTGACAGTTAAAAGCCAGATCCCCGGGCTGCCTGCAATGCGAATCTGGACCCACCATACCAACAGGCCCATTATGCCCGAGGCCAGGAAGATTTTTCCCAGGGACATGAAAAGCCTTCCTGCAGGATAACCGTCTATTTTTCTATAAAGTACTGTGGTCAGGAGCATGAAGTTGAGTATCATGGTGACAGAGGTGGAAAGCGCTATGGCCCTGTGCTGCAATTTGTCCAATGTGGCAAGTATGATGCATATATTAACCACTACTGCTAAAAAGCTCCCTATTACCGGCCATCGGGTGTCATCAAGGGCATAGAATACCGGCACTACTATCTTCACTGCTGCATAGGCCAGAAGGCCTATGGAATAAAATCTCAAGGCCTGGGCTGTCATGAAAGTGTCTGATTGAGTAAATCGGCCGTGTTCGAAGATAAGTCCTACTATGGGTTCTGCCAGGACCCACAGCCCCACGGCAGATGGAATTGTAAGGGCAAAGGCCAGGGTAAGAGACGAAATCAGCGTATCACCCAGTACTTTGTGGTCTCCCTTGGTTGCCAGCCTTGCCACGACAGGAAGTGTTGCTATGGAAATAGCCACACCAAAGAGCCCGATGGGAAACTGTACGAGCCGGAATGCGTAATTCAGCCAGGCAATACTCCCTTCTGCGCAACGAGAGGCGAAGTTTGTATTTATAAAGATGTTAATCTGGGTTGCGGAAAGGCCTATTATGGCAGGCACTATCAACCGGGCTATGCGTTTCAGCCCCGGGTCCGCCAGGTCCATCATGGGCTTTATTCTGAACCCCTGGCGCAAAATGACAGGCACTTGTATTCCCATTTGAGACAGGCCGCCCAGCAGGGTCCCTATAGCCATACCCACTATGGCTGGTTGTCCCCATAATGGAAACAGCAGGGCAAGTCCTACGCCGACAAATATGGATGTCATGTTGAAGCAACTGGATGCAAGGGACGGGATAAAGAAATAACCTCTTGTGTTCAATATCCCCATAAGGACGGATGAAAGGGAAACCAATAGCAAGAAGGGAAACATTATGATTGTCAGCCGCTGGGTAAGTTCCACCTTGCCGGCGACTTTGGCAAAATCCGGAGCGAGCAGCATTACCAGTTCATTTGAAAAGATCATGCCGAGAATAACGGTCAGGGAAACCACTACAGTGAGTACTGCCAGGACATTGTTTACAAGGCGCCAGGTCTCTTCTTTTGAGCGTTTTTGATCGTATTCGGTAAAGACCGTAACAAAAGCTGCGCTGAGGGCACCCTCTGCAAAAAGGTCCCTTAAAAGATTGGGTATCCGGAAGGCCACAACAAAGGCGTCCATTGCAGTACCTGCACCAAAGAGGCCTGCAAGTACCTGCTCCCTTACAAGGCCCAATATGCGGGAAAAAAATACGGCAATACTTACCGATCCTGCCGACCGGGCAAGGTGGGCGGCCTTTTCATCATGGTTGGACGTGTGTTGCGTGCTCAAGGTTACCTGCTAATAGTATAGGGATTTCCTTTTTTGGACACGGATTACACGGATTGCCACGGATTACACTGCTTAATCCGTGGCAATCCGTGTAATCCGTGAAATCTGTGTCTAAAATTTTCTAAGTCCGCCCGAAGGGCACTAAGCTCAGGGACTGGAAGCAAGGACCAAATCACCTTTTTTTACTCCAAGGTGCCTTGCCACCACATCACATTTAGCCTTCAGGAAGAAAAAGATAGGGGCGTCCGATTCTGACAGGGTCTCGTAATTCCCCTGACCTTTACTGATAATAACAGGGGCTTTTCTGAACAGCTCACGGAATTCCGGAGTACACTGGTCCAAAACAGTACCGGGGGCAGCACATCCGGATGAAATGATGGTTGCTGTTTTGTCAAGGCCTGCTGCCAGGGCGTCTTCTTTGGTAGCATCGTTAATTATCGGTTTTTCTCTGACCACATAAGTGACCGTATGTGCCAGGGTCTCTATCAGCAGGCGGTCCAAGACCGTCTCCCCTGTGTTGTCACCCAGATAGAGAATCCAGTCCGCCCGGGTTACTGCCTTTTTAAATTCCTCTTCATCCCATCGGCCAAAAGACTGGTCCATTATTTTTTGAATCTCTGACTCCAGGTCATAACTTGATGATATCCCGAAATCAATGACATTTCCTATTGTGGCAAGCTGCATAGCAAGTCCCAAAGGGTCTTCAGACTCCGAGACGTTCTTTTTCAACTGGGGATAAAGGGCAAGCGCTTTCTCAGTCCCTTGCTTTTTCACTGTTTTAAAAGGGTCTGTTTCGCCTGTATAGCTGTTTATAAGATCATATACCATTACTGCTGTCTTGGGTGGCGGATCATCCAGCTTAATATTTTTGATTCTCCCCCCCAGATCTATCAGCAGTTTGCGGATTTTCTCGTCGGAAAGGCCCACCAGGCGCCCGGTTCTCAGGGCCTGCATCATGAAACAGGGAATACAGTCCAAAAATGTGCGCATAATTTTTCCCTAAACCCTCTTAATCCATCTCCAGCGAATCCCGCCCGGGGTGTCCATTACCTCCACCCCAAGATCGAGGAGTTGCTGCCGGATATCATCTGCCCTGTCCCAGTCCCTTGAGGTCCTGGCTTCCTCCCTCTGGGAGACCAGGTCCTGGATTTCCCTTGACAGCTCAGGATCAGGGATAGAAATATCCAGGCACCCAAGGACCTTGTCCACATCCTGCAGGGCGTCCATGACATTTTTGGCATCAATGGGTGAAAGCCTTTGGGCGGAAATGAGCGAATTTACATGCCTGATCAATCTGAAAATCGCCCCAAGGGCCTTTGAAGTGTTAAGGTCATCATTAACGGCCTGGGTAAAGTCGTTTTTCATGGCCTCCAGGGCCTTTTTAATATCCGGTCCCGGTTCTCCGGCAGGGTCTTTACCAATAGTAAGGGCCTGGATCTCAGAGACAAAGTAGTCAAACCGCTTCAATGCCTTTGCTGATTCTTCCAGATGGTCGTAAGAAAAATGAATGGGCTTTCTGTAGTGTGTTCTGAGCAGGAAAAATCTCACATGCCTTCCGGTAAAACCCTTTTTATTTAAATCCCGCAGGGTGACAACATTGCCTGCTGAACGCGACATCTTCTTTCCGTCAACCAGAATAAGCTCGCTGTGAATCCAGGTCCGGGCAAGTGGCTGATTCGTGAGGGCCGTTGCAATGGCAATCTCGTTTTCATGATGGGGAAAAATAAGGTCGCAGCCGCTTGTATGTATATCGAAAAATTCTCCCAGATATTGCATTGACATGGCAGCACACTCTATGTGCCAGCCCGGCCTGACCTGTCCCCATTTTGTCTTAAACCCTATTCCCCTCTTGAGCTCATCCAGGGTCACCCGTTTAAAGAGGGTGAAGTCAACAGGACTGTCCTTCTCGTAGTCATCGAGATCTACTGTCCTTCCAATATCAATGCCGGAAAGATCTACCCTGGAAAGCCTTCCATATGATGGTAGTTTTGAGATATCAAAATATACGGAACCGTGTTTGACATATGCATAACCTGCGTCAATGAGTCGCTCGGTCAGTTGAATCATTGCCTCAACATGGGCGCTTGCCCTGGGATAGCAGGCGGCAGGCCTGATGTTCAGGGATGACACGTCCTCCATAAATGCTTGTGTATAACGGTCTGTGAGTTCCTTTAGACTTATCCCTTGAGACAGGGCGGCCTGGATGGTCTTGTCATCCAGGTCTGTGATATTCATCACGTGTGTGACCTCATAACCCTGGTATTCAAGTGTGCATCTTAAAAGATCCGCAACCACCAGCCTTCTGCAGAGTCCCAGGTGGGCGAATTCATGGACCGTGGGTCCGCAGGAGTAGATCTCTGCCTTTCCGGGGTTTAAGGGCTCGAAGATCTCCTTTCTCCGGGTAAGGGTATTAATAAGTTTCAGGGCTTTGGCCTGATCAGCCTCCTCAACCCGTGGAACTGAAAAAATGTCTGTGCTCAGGTAACGGTCGCCTCCATCGGGAAAAATCACGACCACAAGGCCCTGTTCCAGTTTCGCAGCCTCTGAAAGTGCTGCAGCCATGGCAGCCCCCGAACTCATCCCGACAAAAAGCCCTTCCTCGCGTGCAAGCCTTTTAGTCAGTTCAAAGGCATCATCGTCATGCACATTGACAATGTCATCCGGCAGGCGCTTGTCAAAGATCCCGGGCCGGTAGGATTCCTTCATATTCTTGAGTCCCTGGATGCCGTGACCAAAATAGGGCTCCACTCCGACTATCCGGACCTTTGGATTGAGCTCTCGAAAGCGTTGTGTAATTCCCATCAGCGTGCCTGTGGTTCCCATGGCGGTGACTACTACATCTACCTTGCCTTCGGTCTGTTTCCAGATCTCCGGGGCAGTACCATGATAGTGCGCCAGAGAATTGTCAGGGTTGTTGTACTGGTCTGTGCAGAAGTAGCGGTCAGGATTTTCAAGTGCCAGCTTGTATACTGCCTCTATGGCACCATCAGTCCCCAGGCGGGCAGGAGTCAGGAGGATCTCGGCACCGTAGGCCCGCATGATTTGACGACGCTCGATACTGGCTGCCTCGCTCATGGCGATAAGACAGCGATAACCCTTTACAGCCGATACCATCGCAAGACCAATGCCTGTATTACCGCTGCTTGCCTCAAGGATTATTCTGTCCTTTGTGAGCTCTCCCCGTTCTTCCGCCCTTTTAATCATGGAAAGAGCTATACGATCTTTAATAGAGCCTCCCGGATTGAAGCTCTCCATTTTTGCCAGGATAGTGACTTCCTTGCCAGGATTGAGACGGCGAATAGGGATAAGCGGAGTATTACCAATTGTGTCCAGGATGTTTTTAACAGGCTTTCTCATTTGTCTCCGAATTAAATTCTTCAGCAATTGTAACTATTTAGGTTGAAGGTTGAAGGCTGAAGGATTTCAAGCATTTCGCAACGATCGAACAGAGATGAATCCTCTAAACTAATACTGCAATCTCGTCAGCCAACTCAAATGCCCGCAGTTTTGTATGATCACGCATGATTTGTCCCTATTAGCCTTCTACCTTCAGTCTATCCACCTGAATAGTTACCAGCAATTTAATATATACGAACGACTATATTGACAAAAAACTTATGCATCAACATAAATTCACGGACTTTCCTTGACAAGGGCCGTGCGGTTGTTCACATTTACCTGCAATAAAATAACAATATTAGGCGACATCAAGTGCAATCCGTGCTTTGCTGTGACCTAAGTTGAGCGGTTAGCTGTTAGCCATTAGGGTTTAGCTTTGAAAAATCAAGGCATTACATTAATTAGAAATAACACCCAACGGGTAAATGTTTATAATAGCAAAACCTCCTGTAATCATTAAACTAATAGCTAACCGCTAAAGGCTAATCGCTCAATTTAGGTGTGAAAAGGCAGGTGTCGTTTATTATACAAAGAGACAAGAGGTCTTCATGAAGGTATTGCAGAATTTTAAAGACCTGAAGGACGTTGAATCCATCTGGATGCTGACCCGTGAATACAGAGGGATAGCCGGTGCAGGTGGAGTTAAGGATGTGAGCCGAGATCTTGCGGAATCACTGGCGCGTGCAGGCTATGAGGTCTCAGTCATCATGCCTCGTTACGGCTTTGTAAAGCCGGAAGAGTTGAGTTTTAAGACCCTTGGCCCACAATTCAGGGTTGACGCAAATTACGCACATGAAGAACGTAGGGAACGCGTAGGCTTTTGGCACCAGAAGCTGAAGGGTGTTGATATAATACTTGTGGAGGCAAGCCGCTTTAGTGAAAAACTGGGGGTCTATGTATACACAGGGGAAGAAGAGACCCTTGATTCCAATCATAAAAAAGGGGAGGGCCACCTGGACTATTTTGCCATGAATATCCTGCTTCAGAAGGCCGCACTGGATTATGCAATTTTCACAGGTACCAGGCCGGATGTGTTTCATTGTCAGGATGGTCATACAAGTGTGCTCCCGGCCATGATGAGGGAGATTGAGGGCTTCCGGCACTATTTCAAGAGCAGTAGTGCCCTGCTTACCATCCATAATGCCGGCTTAGGCTACCACCAGGATGTAGCGGATCTGTTGTTTGCCATGACTATAACCGGTCTCCCCCAGAGAATAATCTACAGCGCTGTTCTCAACAGTTCCTTTAATCCGTTTCTTGCCGGTGCTGCTTATGCGCCTATAAATACAGTGAGTGAAAACTATGCGAGAGAGCTTCAGGAAACAGAACTTGACGCCCTTACAGGCTGGCTGGGTCATACTCTTAAAGATAGGGGCATATTTATCGAAGGAATTACCAACGGCATAAATCCTGATGAGTTCAGCCCCAGCCATCCGGAAATATTAGGGCTTCCTGCGGCCTTTGATCCAGCCAAGGATGATCTGGCCGGCAAGGCAATCTGCAGAAAGGAGCTTGTCATCAGACTGATGTTTGCCGAGATTGGCGAGATCAAAATGTATGGTTCCATTGATTACAGTCCAAGTCAGCCTTTGGTCACTGTTGTAAGCCGGTTTTCCGAGCAAAAGGGTCTGGATATACTGGGTCAGGCCCTGGAAGTGCTATTGGCAGAGGACAAAAACATTCAGGTAGTAATTCTTGGCAATGGCAACAGGGATATAGAGAACCATCTCATTTCTTTGGCAGAACACCCTGCCTGCGAAGAGCGCTTTGCAGTGCTCATAGGATACGATTCAGGGCTTGCAAACCTCATATATGCCGCAGGGGATTTTTTTGTAATTCCATCCCGATACGAACCCTGTGGACTCACTGATTTCATTGCCCAGCTCATGGGCAACCTACCCATTGTCCGTACTACAGGCGGGCTGGTCAAGGTAAGGGATGGCTTTAATGGTTTTTCTTATAAGGATCATACGCCTGATGCTCTTATTCATGCCGTGAACAGGGCCTTAAAGACCTACAGAGATTCACCTGATACCATAAGGGAGATGCAAGTAAACGCGGTGCATAATATATACGAGAACTACACCTGGGATAAAGTAAGGGAGAAATATATAAGACTTTATCAAAAGGCTATGGAGTTGGTAAGGAAGTAATAACGTCGAAAGATTTTTGGTAAGAGGCTCAGTATGCCTAAGGCTATAAAAAAACGGCACCAAATCATCACTATTGCTATTTCTTTGTTCCTGATGTTTTTTGCGTATCCTTTTTTATTTAAATTATTCCAGCATATTTTCGAACATAGGACATTAACCTACATAGATTCCGTTTTTTGGACAATCTCAACATTGACAAGTCTTGGTGAAGGTCCTTCGTACCTACAGTATAGACACGCTCCTTTGCAGATTCTTTCAATTTTTGTACAGCTTTCAGGAATAGGTATTGTTTCTGTATTACTATCGGTAATCATAATCCCATACGTATCTAAAAAGGTTGTATTGAAGCTGCCGGAGAAAGCTCCCACAGGTCTTGAAAACCACGTAATAATCTGCGGCTACAGTGCATTGGTAGAAAGTTTTGTCGGAATGCTCAAGGAATCAAATACTCCTTTTATTATAATTGAGAAGAATGAAACGACAGCGCGGGAATTACAAAATAGAGGCTACCCAATCATTCTAGGAGAAACAGACTGTGAAGAGACTCTGAAAAACGCAAATATCCAAGAGGCCAGAACAATCCTCGCTAATGAAGGAGCTGAAAAAAATGCCAGCATAGTTCTCGCCGCATCGCCGTTTAAGAAAGAAAACATTGTTCTGATCGAGGATATAACAAAGGCCAAATATTTTAAATACGCCGGAGCCGACAAAGTAATTTCTCCTAAGGAAATTTTCGGAAGTTATATAAGCAGTAAGGTAATCAGACATATTTCCGGACATGAGTTTGAAGCAATAGAGTCCTTAAAAGATTTGAAGATAGTCAGTTTCAAAGTCCCGCCAATGAGCCCGCTGGTCGGGAAAAAGCTCATGGAAACAGGAATTAGAGAAACGGGTTGCCTGGTGCTTGGGATAAGAAGAAGACGGGAAATATCCATAAATCCTTCGGGAGAAACCAAAATAGAAAGAGATTCTTTAGTAATCGCAATAGGAGAGGGCAATCAATTGGATGAAATGGAGGCTCTCATATGTGGAATCACGCCATAGTCGTCGGGTATGGAAATGCCGGGGGAAAGACTGTAAGGGGCCTGCTTAACTCAGGCGTCCCTTTTATTGTCATTGATTTGGATGAAGAAAAGTTGGATGGGGTATCTTTTCCCTACATCATAGGTGATGGCACAAACGAAGAGATTCTATCCGAAGCCGGAGTCAAGAAAGCGCTATTGGTGGTAGTAGCTTCCGACGAAGATATTAAAAATATTTACACAACGTTGCTGGTGAGAGAATTAAATCATAGTTTGGTGATATTCACCAGGGTGGCCTATGCCAATAGCGTAGACAAGGCCTATAGAGCTGGTGCAGATCGCGTCTTTTGCCTGTCGATAGAGGCTGGAAGAATGCTCGGGAAAATGATAATTTCCCCGGAGGACTACGAAAAATATTCTGAAGAATTAAGCACCCTGCCAAAGGGGAGTACCTTTCACAGCTATGAAGTACCGAGAAGCTCATCTCTGTTGGGGAAATCGCTCAACGAATTGGGAATTAGAAGAAAAACCGGGTGCATGGTTGTGAGGATTCAAACGGGTTCAAAACTCGTTAAACTTCCAAGGGGTAAGGATGTCATAGAACCTCAATCCACTCTCCTTATCTTTGGAAGTGCAGATAACATCAAAAAATTCAAAGAGGTATTTGAATGAAATGGTTTGTGGCTGTTTCAGGATGGCCGGCGGATTGCTACTCTCTGAATGGATTTAGTGTGCGTATGTGCGTACGCCCGTTTTTGTAAAGTCCTTATGGTTTCGGGTTACCACCGTTAAATTATGGATTAAAGCCGTAGCGGCAATCTGCTTGTCAAGGGCGTTCTCCGGCTGAGGTACCCGCAGCCGCCCCCAGAGCTGAGCAATATTTTTATCAAAATCCAATATAAAGTCCTGGTATTTGACAAGTAGCTTATCCAACCATTTTTCTAACCTGAAGTTCCCCAAGCAAAACAACAGTAACCTATTGATTTCAAAATAGATTTTTAAAATCTTGGTGTGCAATTACTGACTACACTTAATTTCTCAATATTGTCAGCAAGTTATTTAATTTAAAATTGGCCTATCCGCTTGACTCTCGAAACCACAATATATAGTATGCAACCCTATTCCGGAAAATCATATTTGATACCCATAACTATCTGATATCACTGCGAGCCTTATGGAGCTTTTTGTGGACTACAATTCCCCAAAATTTAAAATATATTGCTATTTCAGCACGTTCCGATTCCAGCTTCCAGTGTATAGGATGAAAGTATGCCTATCCGGTTATTACCCAAAACAATCTTATAAAGACATTATAAGCTGTTGAAAATAATGATTTTTTGAGGCACAAGCATCAAATGAATATTGTC
>Ga0209121_10005780_pt1 | contig 11075 bp, 12 predicted proteins | sample Cruoilmetagenom3_FD_187292 | JGI IMG/M metagenome (GOLD analysis project Ga0209121, IMG submission 187292) | Oil polluted marine microbial communities from Coal Oil Point, Santa Barbara, California, USA - Sample 3 (SPAdes) (version 2) | ecosystem: Environmental > Aquatic > Marine > Oil seeps ...
TAGATACGAAGGTTCCATTCTAGGCCTCTTTAATTAGTTTATCTTGGCGGAGTTTTTTCTTCCACATTCTCCAAATCCTGGTAAAAATGAATCATAAGTTGGCTTAGCTTGCTCCCCTCGTTCAATCTGAAGATTTTGGTTTGCTTTCCCAGAGGCTCTTCCTCCACCAGCCCGATCTTCACCAGGTCTTTAATCACACGGGAAACGCTGGAATGAGATAGGCCCGTTTCCTCAGCAAGTCCTGACAGATATGTGATTTTGCCTCGATTCTTTAATAGGGTCTCTAGAACAGCTATCCGTGCATTTCTTCCAAGTGCTTCTGCTAATATTCCCATAAGAGCCTCCTTCGCAGCACAAGTTTCTCATAGATTGTCAGATTTGTCAACAATTCACCCAATACTTATATAATTTGGAAAACTTGACAAAATAAGAGAGGACTCTATATAATGGTTAATTATAAATATTTTGTGATAGGTTTGTTAATTAGGAAAGCAAGCCAGGGAGATTGAATGACAATCAGAATTGTTACCGATAGTGCATCGGATATACCACATGGGCTGGCGCAGAAGCTAGGGATTACTATTGTGCCCCTGACAGTTGCCTTCGGCAAGGATGTTTATAGAGACGGCGTTGACCTCAGTGCCGACGAGTTTTATGACAAGCTGGTTGGCAGTAAGGCGCTGCCCAAGACTTCTCAGCCATCAGTGGCAACGTTTGTTGATGCATACAGGACACTGGCTCAGCAGCATAGCGAAATCATTTCTATTCACCTTTCCAGTAAACTGAGCGGCACTTATAACGCTGCATTAGAAGCTAAAAAGGCTGTAGAGAAAGACTGCCACGTTGAAGTTGTAGATTCTGAAATGGTATCAATGGGAGCAGGACTCATCGTTATTAGTGCTGCCAAAGCAATTCGAGGTGGCGCCCATTTTAGGGAGACAATAGACATAGTGCACCAGAGCATCCCACAAGCACATCTGATCGCCTTTTTCCAGACGCTGAAGTACTTAGAGAAGGGAGGACGACTCGGCAAAGGTAAAGCGCTTCTGGGCTCACTGTTGCACGTGAAGCCCATAATTACCGTACGGGAAGGTGAGGTCCAGCCTTTCGGCGTGGCACGCACTACAAAGGGCGCAATACATCGTTTATACGACTTCGCCAGGACGCTCTTGAGAATCAGGGAGCTATCTATTATATATACCACTGCTTCCAAAGAACTCGAGCTACTGGCAAAGCTGTTAGACACGCTATTCCCTCTTGGCCGTATCCATATAGCGCAGGCCGGCTCTACACTAGGCACACACACCGGGCCAGGTACGCTCGCTGTCTCAGCCTTGGTAGAGTGAGGCAAGCTGGGATATTCTCTCTACCTGAGGGCCATGACCAAGGTTCCTGGTCCTATGTAAGTAGATGTCACACAACCAAGTCTTGTAATAAGGATATGCTCCCTGGGAATTAACGCTTCCAGGCGTTGGGCAAGCATTTCTGCCTCATCAAGTCTTGCGGAGTAGGCAACAGCTACCTCTTCCACACCGGCAAAGCTTTCTGCCCAGCGATTCAAGCGACTCAAAGCCATCGCTCGGCCAAAAACCAATTTTGGAGAACGTATTTTACCACCGTCATAGACCTCACCCAGCAACTTAATGCCTAGTGCCATGCTTATTTTCCCTAACAGAACTAGCTCTCTCGTTAGTCGAAAGCGCTTTCCCTTAAAAAGATAAGAAAAATTATCCACCTTTCCAAACAGGTGAACGCGTGGGACAAGCTGTCGCATTATGTCAATAATTTGCTCCAAGTTCTTGCCTTCTCGGGCTGCTCTGGCAGCGGCCATGACTATGAGCCCTAAGCCCACCGAAACCGAGTTCGAATCCAGCACCTCCACACGGCACTTATCCCCGATGTAGCTGCTGGCTAACCTTGCCACAGCGCATGTCCCACTATAGCCAGGAGAAAGATGAATGGAGACCACCTCATCAGTTTCAGCAGCCAGGTCGTTGTACACCGTGATGAAATCGCCTGGCGATGGCGCAGACGTCTTAGGAAGTTCCTGACTATGACTTAACTTGTGATACACCATGTCAGCGCTAACATCTACGCCGTCGCGATAAGTCTCATCACCAATTCGTATATGCAACGGTACTATAGCGATATCAAGCTGGCGAGCAATCTCAACAGGAATGTCGCAGGTGCTATCAGTCACTACTTTAACCATCATCCTTAACCTTCCTAGCTTGAATGAGAACCGCTCGTGATATTATATCACCGCGGAAGCTACGGCACGCTGAACAAAGCATACCTTTGATGAGCCATTGATGATGCTTGGGCCGGTGGCTTAGAATATGTTTTGACTGAGCCATTTAGGCTCAGCCGCAGCACGGTGGGGCCGATATGAAAAAGGAAGCTATTAGCAAACGAAAGCTATACAAACTCCTGGGTCAACTTGAATCCAGCCGTGGAGATTACGTAACGTTATACGTCAAGCCTTCTTCTTTTCCCCATTATGTGAATCTACTATCGCTGGATCCCAAATATAGTGAATGCGTGGATGAGATCAAACAGTTAGCTAACGCTAAAGCCGTTATTCAAGCAGCAGAGAAGTATGAGACAGGAGCAGTCATATTCTGGCAGACGAGCGGCAACAAATATATAGTGTTGCCGCCATTCCCCATAAGTGACAACAAGGTTTCTCTTGGTAAGCCTGATATTTCTCTTCTACAGGAAACACTGGAGAGGAAATATACTATAGGAGTTATACTGGTGGCCTGGGGCTCATATGCTGTAGGAATTTTCCGTGGTGATAACCTGGTAGAATCGAAAACTGGCACGGGATATATCCACAAGGAGCACAAGAAGGGAGGTAGCAGCCAGAAAAGGTTCGCTAGAAGAACGGAAGAGCAAAAAAAGGACTTTCTGAGAAAAGTTGCGAATCGAATAGACGAAAGGTTTGAGAACCAGAGTCTGGACTACATTTTCTTCGGAGGAAACAGGTTAATCCTCAGACCACTTTCGAAAGAATGTAGCTGCCTTGAATCGCAGGCAAGTAAGACTTGCACAAGGATTTTACATGCCAGATACGCCGACAGGGAAGCGCTGCATCAGAGCCTCAATGAAATCACCATGTCGCTCATCCTGACGGAGTGAAGACACCAAACAGGTACCCCTCTCGCGGTGTCGCTCGCCTCACACACCGGCCGTTACCAACATCGCAACCTTCTTGTCAGGTCTCCCCAGTTTCAAAGGGCCAGGCCAAACCAGATCTGCTATTCTGATTCTCGCTTGTGGATGATTGTCGAATCGTTAAAGGATTAGGTTTTCCCTATTCTAAATACCTTCGTTCCACAACTGGGGCAGACACCTTGTACTGCTGGCCTACCATTCTTGAGTGTAATCTGCCTGGGATTTCTGATCTCGACTTTCTTTCTGCACTTCATACAGTAAGCTGTTGCCATAAGACCCTCCTTTGCCTGTATTTGCTATATTGTTGCTACAAGTGTTGAATCTTGTCAATACCTTTGGCTCTGTTTTGGTACAAAAGTACCCTAATTGCTGCCAAAATAAATACGCCTGAAAGCAGCAAGACCTTTCTACCTTCGGGCATAGGCTCCCAAAAACCTCGCCAAGTCGAATTCATTACCTCCCTCAACCCAATATCAGGAATCTGGAAGAACCTCTCGCCTGTTTCGGGATCCCGCTGGTAAAACTTCACCTCGGGGTTCTCAAGCGAGGTCTCCGCTTTGCCTTCATATTCCACCCACACATGTATGGGCGAAGAGCTAATGCGGTACGGGATATGCTTCCCTTCCAAAACGGAGGCTAGAACTATCGCTCTGGCTTTACAATCCCCTCTTCCCTTCTCCAGCACTGTCTTGGTAGTTGGGAAATACCACGGCATACCGTGAACTTGCCAGTCATAACTGTAGGGTATTTTCTCCACAACTGCTTTTTCTATTGCCGTGGGCTCAGAAGGAAAATCCCCCAGCAAGGGCCCCACAACATCAGGATCAACGTCAGGGCTAAAAACCCTTTGCACACTGATAATGAGATTTGCAGGGTTAGGATATAGCACAAAAAGGATCCAAAGTACCACAAATAAAGGGAAACATCGCTGAAAAACCCGAGCGGCCGCTGTCAAGAACCTCTCTCTTTGCCATTCTTGCTTTTTCAGCACTCGTTTAATGTATCTTGCCTCCCTATTCGGACAGCTATGACTATAACACAACCTTCTCAAATAGGCACCCAACAAACTTAACGTTCTTTGTAGGTTCGTGTCCCGGTTGAACGTGCCCAGGCAGAGACCTGTGAGCAGCTGACCGAAAGTAAGGGATATTGCGATGAGAAAGTTGCAGTCGTAGCAGTTCAACAGATGGCATACATAAGCGCCAGTATTGCTGCCATCTCTGATGTCCATTGAATTCTGGCGGACAACCCGCTGATATATGGAGCAGACTCTATATCCCTGGTCCCTTCCTCCGGTGCTATGTGAGACGGTACTCAGTTTTCCCAAAAGCGTGACAGCTATAAGGTAGGGCCGGTAGAGTACATTTCCATGACCTCCCGATAGCGAGGGAACATCTCCAGCTTGGTTGGCTTGCCCGAGGCTACAGCAATAATCTCGTCAAACAACTGTTGTCCGACCTCAGGAATAGACTCACGCCCCTCAATGATGGTCCCAGCATAGATGTCGAAGTACTCCTTCTCCACAGCATCTTTGGGGCTGCTCAATATCTTTATCACCGGCAGTATCGGCATTACGCCACATGAGCAAGCCGGCACGCTGCGGAATCGGGAAGGCAAGCCACCGCCGAAGCCGAAAGTTGCTATTTGTGCTCCAGCTGCGCCAAACCCGAGCATCACCTGAGGGGTGTTAGCAGAGCCATCCATGAAGAAGAGTCCTTTCCCTTCAAGCCTCTCACCCCATTCCAGTACACCCCGGAGTGGAGTTGTACCACTTTTGACGACAGCACCGAGAGACTTCTCCTCCAAAGTCGTCAAACCTCCTCGTATGTTCCCTGGTGTGGGCTCCGAGCCCCGAATATCCACGCCAGCATCCCTGATTCTCTTCTCCATCCTAGCCACCACCTCATAGATACGCTGGCCCACCTTTTCATCGGCAGCCCGCCTGCCTACGATATGCTCAGCCCCGATAATCTCGGCTGTCTCGGAGAAGACAGCACTGCCACCTTGAGCTATGACAGCGTCCGCTGCCCAGCCAGCAACGGGGTTGCATCCCAAGGCTGAGGTAGTATCCGAGCCACCGCATTTCAGCCCCAACTTTAGATGACCCAAGTCAAAGGGCTGCCTTCTCAGAAGAGAAGCATCCGTCAGCATCTCTTTAGCAACCCTAATTCCTTTGTCCAAAGTCGCTTGATAGTCACCCTCCCTCTCTATGGTTAACAACTCTACTGGCTTGTTGGACTTGGCAATACCCTCGGCGATGTCTTGAGGAGGCAAGCCCTCACAGCCAATGCCCACCACTATAGCAGCGGCTACATTGGGATTCGACCCCAATCCTATCAGAGTTCGTAGCGCCATCTCATTGTCAGGCTTGAGATGGATGCAGGGCTGGTTGTGCAGCAGGGCCACTACACCCCCACCAACCTCGTCTGCTATCCTGGCCGCCAGCTCATTGGCGCACCTCCCGGCAGGGATCAGCGCCACATAGTTGCGCACACCGACAGCGTCATCAGGCCTTTGATATCCCAGGAATTCCATGGCTTAGACCGCCTCAATCATGATTGCTTTCACTATAATCGTCGCTGCCTTCTTCATCCTTTCAAACTTATTTTATCGCTTCTTGTATAGAACGGGAGAAAAAGATAAGACTTCCCTCCAAGCTGCTAGATACTTCCCCTTTCCCACTTCCTACTTCCTTTCGCCAATGGACTTCATAACTTAAGTGCTACCTTATCATCTGGGCAGGAAGCCAAAGAAGAATCTGAGGGAATATAATACACAAGCCGAGGCCAACCACTATCAGCCCAACATAGGGTATTATACCGCGGATAATATCCCGAGTAGTTAGCTCCCATTCGGGCTGAGCAATTCCCTTGAGAAAGAAGATGGCATAAGCGAACGGGGGAGTAATAAACGACATCTGAAGATTGACAATGATCATCATGGCAAACCACAAAGGGTCAAATCCCAGCGCTGTCCCGATGGGCGTTACCATAGGGACAATAACGAAGATGATGCCAATCCAGTCAATGAACATGCCCAAGATAAACACAATCAACATGATCATGGCAAAGCTGCCCCACCTACCAAAGGGAGCGGCCATTATTGCCGCAGATACCACCTCTACGCCGCCAGCCAGAGCGAAGACGCCGGTGAATACAACAGCGCCAAGCCCAATGAGGACTACCATACAGGTGGTGCGCATGGTGGTTAGCACGACATCCTTCAGCACAGGCAAGTTCAAGCGGCGATATCCAGCCGCCAGTAGGATAGAGGCCAGTGCTCCGACGCCGGCTGCCTCGGTGGGAGAGGCGACGCCGAAGAAGATGGTGCCCAGCACAGCCAGTATGAGCACGAGCGGCGGCAAAAGTGAGGTAGGTATCATTATCAGCTTTTTTGACAGAGGTACAGCTCGCTCCTCAGGCGGTATCGGCGGTGCCACGTCCCTCTGAATGAAGCACCTGATGGCAAGATAGGCAATGTATAATCCTGAGAGGACAAAGCCAGCCGGAAAGGCAGACATAAATAGCTTTCCTACCGATATGCTGGCTGTGGGTCCGTATATAATCAACATGATGCTTGGTGGTATGAGTATTCCCAAGGAGCCCCCAGCACATATCGCACCGGAGGCAAGGCTTTTGTCATAACCCCGCTTCAGCATAGAAGGCATAGCCAGTAGTCCCATGGTAACCACAGAGGCAGCGATTACTCCAACGCAGGCAGCTAAGATAGTACCGAGGATGATGGTGCCCACAGCAAGGCCTCCTCTGAAACCACCCATCCATAAGTAAAGCGTACCATACAGTTTCTCGGCCACGCCCGATTTTTCCACCATTGTTCCCATAAAGACAAAAAGTGGTACCGCCATAAAGATGAAACTAGCCAGGATGCTGTAGCTGCGAAGCCGAAACATTTCAAATACGCTTGAACCAAAAAGCAGAAGCCCAACACCCATCCCTATACCGATAAGCAAGACAGCCATAGGGTAGCCACTGATTAGCAAAACTAACAGGCTGCCAAACATAATAACAGTTACCAGTTGGGGACTGAGTTCTATCATAGCCGTTCACTTCCAGTTATCAGTTGGGCTACATCCTTAATGAAGTTGGCTATCCCTTGCAGGAAAAAGAAGCTAAAGCCGGTGGCCAACATCAGCTTGAAAGGCCAGGCGAGAGGATACCATGCGCTTTGCTGCATCGTCTCCTTAATGACAACAGAGTGAACAAAGTCACCCCAGTAGACCTTGCTCACCATGAAGAAAACAGGAAGGAAGAGAAGTGCGGTGAATACAATATCTATGATAACTTTGGTCTTCCAGGGAAAATGCATGGATATTACGTCAATTCTGACATGGCCCTTGTGTTTGTATACAAATGCTTGCCCGAGGGCCATCATGCTACCCCCCAGCATATAGTTAAGATCGAAAGACCAGATAGTAGGGGCATTGAGGGCGTACCTCATAAACACGTTATAGGATACGGCCAATACCATGGCCAATACTACCCAGCTCGCCGCCTTGCCAGTCCATTCGCTCAGGCAATCTACACCATTTATGATGGCTCTAAGAGTTCTCATATAGCATAATCACCCCTTTGCTTACCCAAGCAATGTATCTATCTAGCGCGTGTGCAACAACCTTATAATTATATTGGAACCCCTGACTTTCAAAGCTGGGGTTCCAATATTCAAAATCAAACTGTGGGCATTACCTCAGCCTAATCAGTATACAGGCTGTACTTCGGCTGACATATATCAGCGCGAGACCTCCACTTCTTTATGAACTCCAACTGACCCTCATAAATCTCCTTATACAGAGCGTCCTCCTCACAATGCTTCTTGACAAACTCCTCGGAACGCTCGACAATCGCTTGCTGTACCTCATCAGGCAACACAAATATCTCAGTGCCATACTCCCTGTACTTGTCAAGAGCAAATGCGTCTCTAGTCGAGACATCCAAATAGTCGCGGATGCTGTGCGCTTCCCCTGCCAACCTCAGTATTTCCTTCAAGTCGTCAGGGAGGGCGTCCCACTTGTCCTTGTTAATCATAAGCAAGTTGCTGCTCATGGGCGAATGAATACCAGGCACACCGATGTACTTAGTTATTTCGTGAAAGCCCATTGTCCAATCAATGGCTGCTCCGCAATACTCAAAGGCATCGACTACGCCCCTCTGGGCACACTCGTAAATCTCGCCACCAGGCACGGTTACAATGGAAGCACCAAAGCTCTCCATAACCTCAGCCCATGGCCCCATGGTTCGGAATTTGAGGCCCTTAAAATCGGAGATCTTGGTTATCTTTTTACTGGAATGGCACAGCAGCTCAGCGGGATAATCAGTGACCTGGGCTATGATTACAACATCATATTGGCCCTGATAGATTTCGTTGACGCGTTCACGTCCTCCTCCTTCATAAAACCAGGCCAGGTACTCTATAGGGTTTGGTCCAGCAGGGAAACCACTGCACCCAAACAGGAATGCCACCGGGCCAAAGCGGCCGACATCCATGGCGGCATTAGGGTGACCCATATCAAGCACGCCCTTACTAATAGCATCGGTCACTTCATGAGAGGGAACGATCTCCCCGCCACTTTTCACCGCGATGTCCAATCTGCCACTAGAAGCCTTGTACACGTCCTCGGCGAAGGCTTTGACATCATCCCCGTAGGGGGTACCAATGGGCGCAGATAGTTGGTAAACCAACTTAAATACCTCTTCCTCTGGCGCTGCCGGTGGAGGGACTTCTTCTTCCTCCTCTGGAGGCGGCGCTTCTTCTTCCGGCGGTGGCGCTACCTCGGGGGCACAGCCAATAACCAGCAAGCTTGCAATGACTGCTATTGATAGAACCAATGTAACTAATCTGTGTTTCATTTAACCCTAAACCTCCTTTCTCTAAATTTTCTTTCTCAGTCTTTCCTGAGCGCCTTTTGTTGCATAGGCATCACCTCCATTGTTATTGGGCAACCAGGACCCCGATTACAGCGGCACACCACACGGGACGGGAGGAGGTCTGGCGAAATGAAGGCCAAATGCCGTTTCCCGCTGGTTGCCCGCCATACCTTATCAAAACAGCTCGCTCGACCTGCGCGTGGTACTACTTGACAATATGGTCTCCCGCTATGCTCAAACAAGATAAGACTTTACCACCTTTCCACATTGAAGTTTCACAAAGTCCTCTTTGAACTCACCGTAAATTGCCATTTCCCCGTTAAATCCAGTGCAGTGGCCTGTGTACACCTTCTCCACTCCTAAATCCTTCAAAGCTTTTGCTGTCTTCCTGATCCTGTCCTGGCTGGCATCTATCAGATGAAACCCACCTATCACAGCTTGGACTTTTTCTATCTGGCTTACTTTCACAGACTGTTTGACTATGTTCACTATCCCGGCGTGAGAACAGCCTGATATCACGAAAAGTCCCTCACCTTTGACATTTATTGCCAGGGAGATATCGTCCAGGATCTGGTCGTCAACGACTTCTCCTTGTCTCACGGTACGGGTGGCGAGGGTAACCGTCTTTTCGAAATCGGTCACCCTCTCCACCTCTCCAGTCCAGAGCACTCCCGGCATTAGTTCGAACGGCCTGGCCACCAGGGTGAGATACCCACCATACTTCTTTACGTTCTGTTCGGTATTCTCTCTAATCATCCCAATTTCACTCATGAGCCAATATTTTGGATCAGGCGTACCCATGATGAAGTGAGGCCTGAGTAACCCAGGGTGGGCCAACACTGGTACATTTTCCTTTTTTATTTCCTTCAGCATTCCTACTAGACCACCTGTATGGTCGAAATGGCAGTGAGAAATGGCTATCATGTCTATTGTCTTGGGATCAATTCCCAATATCTTCATGTTGTGGATAATCGGTTCGGAAGATTGGCCTGTGTCAAACAGAATTCTCTTGGTGGTGTCTCCTAGCGTGACGTCTATCAGGAAGGATACACCGTGTTGGCCCCAGAGGCTGGTGCCGTAACCGGCGTAATCCTCGAGCAGAGTGCTAACTACTAATTTATCTACCTCTCCAAGCCGTGCCATAGGGTACCTCCGTACTAATTTTTCATACCCAAACCGAGGCACAATCGTGTGCCTGGTGGTCTAAGGCACTTTCTCTTTGTCTTGAAACCTTTTCTTTAACCCTGCTATCCTGCTTTTGTGGCCTCTTCTACGTATACCTCTCCGCTGGCCATTCGCTCACAAGTTTCTTGATTTCCTCTTTGTTGCCCACGCGCATTCCGACGAAGTAAATTAAAGCCCCCACAGCCAGCCAGATCGCTCCAAATCCCAGTGCTCTTCCTCCTTGCAGGTAAAGAGCATAGACAGTCACCACTATCCCCAATATGGGAACTACCAGCTTCCAGCCGTCGAATTTGAAACCAGATTTCTGGTACATTTCGGGAAACTTTTTCTGCGCCATAATGACGCTTATATGGAAGCAAAGCCACTCAACCAAGAACATGGCAACTGTCATACAGGCCAGTAGTTCCAATCCCCCTGTCACTATCAGGAGTACAGCTATCAGGCCTCCCCGTGAAACATAACAACCTCACTCACTGCTTCTCCTATAGGCATTACCTCCTTTCAGCTAATGTGGAAGCGAGTAGCCGACACTGCTTCATCGCCTTACTGTCCCCTGCTCATTGCAGAAACATGACCTTCATTTTACGTCCGCTCACATGGTCTTATAGCTGGTCAGAACTCTCCACTGCTGCCCTTCCTCATATTCGTGTGTTGCCCTTGCGGTCGCCTTACGTCCCTCTACGGACACAAACCATAACACCACTTTCCCAATCTGTCAATAGCCTGGTGGCTACTTTTGATAACCTGGCCTGCATTTAGCCGCCCTCCTTTGCACAGGGTGGAGATGTCGTTGTTACACCAAGCCCTTTTGTCTCGTGTTGACAGGTG
>Ga0209121_10005781_pt1 | contig 11075 bp, 11 predicted proteins | sample Cruoilmetagenom3_FD_187292 | JGI IMG/M metagenome (GOLD analysis project Ga0209121, IMG submission 187292) | Oil polluted marine microbial communities from Coal Oil Point, Santa Barbara, California, USA - Sample 3 (SPAdes) (version 2) | ecosystem: Environmental > Aquatic > Marine > Oil seeps ...
CTGAATCTGTATCTCCGATCAGGATAGAAGAACTACCCGTTGTATTATCCCATCCTATCATTGCATTGACACCACCATTTGCTTCTACGCGGTATAAGCCAAACTGGTCCGGAGCAGAACTGTTGGGAAAACCAGGGGCATCAACAAAATATGTGTCATTGGGATGGTACACTATATACGCATAGTGGTTTGGTGCTGCCCATTTTACATAACCACTATTTTCATAAAGCTCAACCATGTCCTCTACTTGCTTTATTGCTATTTCCTTATAAGTGTTTAAGAGTTCTCTGTTTCCATTCTTGTAAGCTTTTTCTACCTCTGTCCTATCAAATGGGAATGGAAAGTCTATCCTGTAGATACCAAGATGCCTCCCTACCATTCGCATTGTTGCTTTGTATTTTTCATTAAGGCAAGAAATAGAGTTGAGGGATTCAACATTCTTGGGCATTATGAGCATCTGAGCGGGTACAAATGGTATGGGATAATGTATGTTGTTTGTAAAAATAACCTTATTTGCAATAGGTATCGTTGACCCATTTATGAAGCAAGTTAAGGCTAAAAAGGCTATACATAGAAGAATGGAGCATTTTTTCATCATACCTCCCTTTTGAATGATTTTTAGCATATGTAAATATCACCTCCTTTTTCTTTTTTATAACTGTAGAATAATATTAAGGATTTGTCAAGGAAAATTTTCTTGACAATGTATTTTTTTTGTTGTATAAGGTTTTATTATGAATAATAATAAGTTGTATAATAAAGTTATTGAACAGTTACGAAATCTTTTGCTTCAAGGAAAATACAGTGAGGCTTTGAAGATATACATTCAAAATGTGAGGGCATTTAACGATAAGCCCGAACTTCGAAACATTGGAGGTGACATTCTTTTCAGATTGGGCAAAAGTGATGAAGCAATCCTCGAATACGAAAGGTGTATTGAAGTTTATCGGAAGAGGCAGCTCTTTGCCAATGCAATCGCTATTGGAAAAAAAATTCTAAGGATTGCTTCGCATTCCGAACATATATATGAGATTCTTGGTGATGTTTATATGGAAGCGGGTCTGGTGGGTGAAGCAATCATCAATTATCTTGAATTTGCTGAGAAGAAAAGAAAAATTGCTAACCATAGCCAATTAGATAAAATTATCAGAAAGATTGCCGATATATTTGGAGGTGAAAACAAAATACTCCTGCAAACCCTCAGTGTTTTCCCGGAGCTACAAAAAGAATTTAATACCTTTTCCAAAGAGAGCAAGAACTTGAAACAGATACAGAAAAGGGATATTATAGAGATGATAAAAAGGGATTCCGAGTATGAAACCTTTGATAGACTGGTGGAAATGGAATTATTCAGGTCCAGAAGATATGTAAGACCATTTTCTATCTTTGCAATCGAACTACTATTATCGAAGTCCCTTAAAAAAAATTGTTTGTCTATGATGGAAAAGCTTTTTGGCATTATAAAAAATAATCTTAGAACGATAGATTATATTTTTTTAAACACAGAAGGGTTCTTTTATGGTCTCTTACCGGAAACTCCTTCGGATGGTGTGTTTACATTGAGTGATAGATTGGTAAGTAGATTGAAGGACCTATGTGATGACAACATGAATGTATCGATGCGGTGGGCAACATATCCAAAGAATGGACAGAATATTAATGAGTTGTTTGAATCGCTGAAAAAGGGTGGTCAGGTATATTTTCAGTAAATAAACGGGGCGTGGCGCAGTTTGGGTAGCGCGCCTGCTTTGGGAGCAGGAAGTCGGAGGTTCAAATCCTCTCGCCCCGACATTAAACATATAGTAGGGAATAAGGAGTTGACAGTTGACAGTTAACAGTTGACAGTTGACAGTTGACAGAGAAATAATAGATAAGGTAGCCGCAGTTTTTATAGAATGTGAAGCTTGGGCATAGAGGATGGTAGGAAAAATAAGAATTTAAAATGTTTTAGGTTTTTTTAAAAGGTACCATTATGAAAAAATTTGTTAAAGAAACCGAGAGCCCCCTTATTATTCCAAGGCCTGTTGCACTTGTTACATCCCATTCACCTGAAGGGGATAACATTATTACCTTGAGTTGGGTTAGCATAGTATGTTCTTTACCACCGATGATTGGAATTTCTATAAGGAAGAAAAGATATTCTTATTCTGTTATAGAAAAAAGTGGTGAGTTTGTTGTAAATATTCCTGGGGCAGGTCTTGTTAAAGAGGCAGATTTCTGCGGGACGAGGTCAGGTAGAGATGTTGATAAATTTGAAGAAACAGGTTTAACAAAAGAAAAAGCAGAGTTTGTAAATATTCCTTTAATAAAGGAATGCCCAATAAATATAGAATGCAAGTTGAGAAGAACTGTAGAACTTGGCAGTCATACCCTGTTTCTTGGTGAGGTAGTTGGAACACATATCGATGAAAAGATACTAACAGATGGAAAATTCGATGACGAAAAGATGTTACCTTTAACATACCTTTCTCCACATTATTTTACTGTGAAGGGGATAGAGGGAGCATACGGATACACAAAATAGCCATTTTACTCTGGAAGTGCGATTAAGTAGCAAAAAATGAATATAGAAGAAATAAGGGGACTTTTTCCCATTACAAAAGAGAAGATTTATCTTAATCATGCGTCAACAGGTCCACTTTCAACAAGGGCAAGGGAAGCTATGGAAAAACTGTTTGATGTTTATGAGTTAGAAGGAGATGTTACGAAGGAAATGCTTGACAGAGCTGAGGATGAAACAAGGTCACTTGCGTCAAGGTTATTGGGGGCTGAAAAGAGTGAAATAGCTATAGTAAAAAATACATCTCAGGAAGAAAATGCTTCCGGAATTGTAACATTCAAATCACCAAATGTTAGATCTGATAGGCTCTATGAAACACTGAAAAAAAATAGCATTATCGTTTCGCTAAGGGAAGAATTCATAAGAGTTTCACCGCATTTTTACAATACGGAGAGCGAGATAGAAACATTTTTGAGCAATGTATAAGAGCAAGGTAGGCGCAGGCTTTAGCCTGCGTGAGATAAACAGAAGAGAGTTTTGAGGATTTTATGAGTAAGTATTTTGAATTCGTGCCCACAATCAAGAAAGCTATCTATGCAGGTGGTGAGATTCTGCTTTCAAATCTTGGAAAACTAAGTCTTCAAGATATCGATACAAAGGCTAAAAATGATTTTGTGACAAAGGTTGATAGGAAATCGGAGGAATGTATCGTCGAAATTCTAAGTCATAAAACCCCTGAGTTTGATATTCTTACTGAAGAAACACCTCCAGGTAAAATGAAAGGTGAATACAGATGGATTATCGATCCACTTGACGGAACAACGAACTACATACACTCATTTCCGTTTTTTTCCATTTCCATCGCTCTTGAGAAAAACAGTGAGATTGTTCTTGGAATGGTTTATGATCCTCTGAGAAAAGAGCTTTTCTTTGCAGAAAAAGGTCAGGGAGCTTTTCTTAACGATGAGAAGATCTCCGTCTCAAAGAAGAGGGTGCTGAACGAATGTTTCCTTGCAACAGGTTTTCCTTTTAAGGCTCATAATTACATAGATGTATATTTAAAGATTTTCAGAGAAATGTTTATGAAATCGAGCGGTATCAGGAGGGCGGGTTCGGCTGTTTTAGACCTCTGTTATACCGCCTGTGGAAGATTCGATGGATTCTGGGAAATGAAACTTTCACCCTGGGATGTTGCTGCTGGAAGCTTGCTAATAGAGGAAGCAGGTGGAAGGGTAACGGATTGGAATGGTGAGAGAGACTACATATATACGGGTAATATCGTTGGTAGTAACGGTAATATCCATTCCGAGATGCTTGCGATAATCAAACAGAAGTTCCCCTTTTCTGATACAGATTACATAGGAAAATAGAGAGGAAATGAGTCGAGGTTATGTGGGCACTCATCGTGGTCCAACTTATATAGATACCAATCGTCCACAGAATATACCACTTGGTTCTATTCCTCAAGTTGCACATACTTATGCATATTTCGATGGTAGTTACGCAATTATGAACGAGCATCAACTAATGTTCGGTGAATGCACAGATGGAGCCAAGATTCAAACGGAGCCAGTACCTGGTAAACTTATTTTCTACAGTGCCGAATTGAGCCGTGTAGCGGCTGAACGTTGTAAAAAGGCACGCGAAGCCGTTGAATTGATAGGTTATCTTATTGAAACCTACGGTTACTACGGTACTGGTGAAACACTACCCATCGGTGATACAGAAGAAGGTTGGGTTATAGAAATGGCACCCAGTCCCGAAGGTAGAGGAGGACTAAAGCGTTCTGGAATTGCATTCGCGGAACACTGAATTTTTTTACTTCTTAATAAATGCAGCAGGAAGTGTTATTGTAAAGGTAGAGCCTTTATTTGGTTTACTTTTGAATTGAATATCCCCTTTAAAAAAAGTAATGATTTCATAAGAGAGAGAAAGTCCTATACCGGAGCCACGGTGAATCCTTTTATCAGAACTATCTACCTGAAAAAATCTATTGAATATTAATCTATTATACCTTTCAGAAATACCTATCCCTGTATCCTTAATCTCTGTAACGACATTCCCATCATTTCTGTAACACCTTATAGCAATTTTTCCCTTTTTCTTGTTAAACTTAACAGCATTTTCTATTATATTATAAAATGCCCTTAAAAGTTTTTCTCTATTTGCTTCCACGATTAAATTCTTTGCTTCATACTTCTTTTTAATTGTTATACCTTTTTCATCTGCCCTGTTTAGAATGAGTTCGATAACTTCGTCAAGTAGAGAAAAGATATTTATGAGTTCCATATCAATTTTCTCGGCAGCACCAAGCTCCAATTTTGAAGTATCAATTAGATTATCTATTGAATTTAGGAGTCTTTCAGCATTCCTTTTAATAGCAGTAAGTGATAGTTTCTGTTTCTCATTTAAATTACCAAATTTTTTACGGCTTAATAAATCTGTGTATCCCTTAATTGAAACAAGTGGCGTTTTTAGTTCATGCGAAATATTGGATATAAGGTGTGACTTTACAAAGTTTAAATCCTGCAACTCTTCATTCCTTTCCCTGAGTTTTCCTGTTAACACCTCCAACTCTTCCTTTTTTTGCTTGAGTTCGTTAAAGAACTGCATTGTTTTAATAATCGATGCCGCCAGCGAGGAAAAAATAATGAGAATATCCTTATCCGATTCGTTATATGGTTTACTTCCTTTGCTCCTCGTTGCATAAAGGAGTCCAATAATTTCCTTTGATGTCTTGAGTGGGGAAACGATTAATCGTTTTACACCAAAAAGTTTAACAAATCTTTGAATAATATAAGGGTCATTAGGAGCGTCGTTTGTTAAATAAGACTCTCCTGCTGCCAGTACTTTGGCTGCTGTACTCTGTTCTGACAGATTGAAATGGAATTTTCTTATCAAATCAGGGGTAGTACCATAGCCAGGGAGCTGTGCTGTCACCTCACCCGTTTCGCTATCATAAAGTGATATTGTACATTTCTTGGCATTAACAAGCTTGGCTCCCAATGAAACGAGTTTACCATACACAGTCTTTTCGTCCATTGTTTCTGAAGCCGTTTTAGCAATCTCTATAAGCTCAAGTTGTTGCTTTTCTTTTTTTCTTTTGTCTTCGAAGAACAATGTGTTTTCCAGTGCTATGGAAATAATGGAAGAAAATATCTCCAGCAGTTTTATATCTTCTTTAGTAAATCCATTAACCTTCTTTTTTTCGAAGTTTAACACTCCAAAGAGTTCCTTTTCAGATACAAGAGGTATACTCAGCTCTGATTTTGTTGAGGAATATTTCTCTACATAGGTAGGGTCTTTCGATACATCGGCAACATATATCGTTTCCCTTTGTTCTGCACACTTTCCACTAATACCTTTGCCGACAGGGATAGTTATTTTCTCAATATATTTTTTTGCTATTCCTACAACACGTTTTAGATGAATCGCTTCCCTCTCCTGATTATATAAAAGTAATCCACAAGTAACAAGTTCAAATTCCTTTTTTACTGTTTTCAAAACATTATTTATAATAGAATCAAAATCCCTCACACCTATGAACCTCTGTGAAACCTTCAAGAGAAAATCAATCTTTTTTGTATCCATTTTCTTATAACCTATTTTTTTATTTTTATTATCTTAAAGATAAGTAAAATTACTGAGATTATCTGGCTCTGATTAAGTCCATCTTCAAAATGTCCAATAACATTAAAAAATCCATCCTTTATCGTGTCCTTGAAAAAGTAGCAGATTGTTTTGTATTCTGTGTTCTTTACCATATTTTCATCAATAATGGCAAGTGGACCGTATCTACTGTTCATTACCTGATTATCCTTTACATAAGCAAGTGTATTGTAAAATTTATCCTTTATCTCTTCCCCTTCTACATACCCCAGTGTTTCAAAAAGTGCATCTTTTATCTCCGTGTCTTCTATATAACCAACTACATTTCCAGAATCGTCGAAAATCCTTGTTCTCATCCTCTCCTCCTGGTATAATATCCATACATAATTTTCATTGAATGTCTCATATCATTAGGATAAGCGAAAATATCCTATTTGTCAAGAATTTTTAAATCATAACCGTTCAAAACTACTTCAGAATTATTATTTTTGACAAGAATTAGCTCACCTCTCCTGCCAATGCCCAAAACCTTACCTCTTTTCTTTTCATTATGTGTTGAAGTTATCTCTATATTTTTTCCTATCTCGTAGGAGTATGCTTCCCATTCCTTGAGAAGACAATCTATTCCATTCTTTTTTAAATTCATCAAAGTTATATCAAGTTCCTTCAAAATATATGAAATTAAAGTTCTCATAGAAGTTTTATTTTTTGTTACTATTAAAAGCGAGGTGGCTAATTTCTTCAGTTCTTCTGGGAAAGCCTCTACATTAACATTTATACCCACTCCAAGAATAATTGTTTTTCTTATGACAGATATTTTTTTTACTTCGAGGAGCAAACCACCGAGTTTTCTATTATCAAGGATTAAATCATTGGGCCAACGTAGAAAAGTGTGAAATTTCGATATTCTCGAAGCCTTAATGATAGTATCACAAGCCTTTGCACAGGACAATCCAGAAGCAATGGACAGCATTGTAATATCTTGAGCAGAAATGATATCAGGAAGAATTACAGACATCCATAACCCTCCATAAGGAGAAAACCATCTATTCCCCCTTCTTCCCTTTCCACCTGTCTGCTCTTCTGCCAGAACAACATCAGGAGGCTGTGAAGTTTTTTTTATAAGTTCTATTAACTTTTTGTTTGTTGACTCGAGGCTATTGAAGTAACAGATTTTCTTAAAAAAGATTGAATCATACAAGGAATCATTAAAGTTTTTTTCTACCATTTAAACGAACTTTTTCTCTATTTTTTATTACCAATCACTTTTTCTATCTCTTGTAATAAAGCATCGAGAAGTTCTGCTTCAGGGACCTCTTTAACAATTTTTCCCTTTCTAAAAACGATTCCAACACCCTTTCCACCAGCGATTCCCACATCTGCCATCCTTGCTTCTCCTGGCCCATTAACAACGCAACCCATAATTGCTATCTTTATATTTTGCTGTATATTAGATACTCTTTCTTCAACCTTTTTCACAAGTGCAGGAAGGTCAATTTCCATTCTTCCGCAGGTAGGACAAGAGATAATCAAAGGACCGTATTCTCTCATTTCTAAAGACTGTAAAATCCTATAACCAACCCGTACCTCTTCTACAGGATTACCAGTTAATGAAACCCTGATTGTATCACCTATACCTAAATAAAGTAGTGTGGAGAGTCCAGCAGTTGTTCTTATTGTACCACTTCCAATAGGTCCTGCCTCTGTTACCCCGAGATGAATAGGATAATCCGTCTCCACTGATATAAGCCTGTTTGCCTCAATTGTATCCAGAACAGAGGATGATTTTATAGAAAGGACTATATTATGAAATCCAAAGGATTCCACAATTTCGATATTTTTCAAAGTGCTTTCAACAAGGGCGTTGGGAACAGGACCACCATATTTCTTCCATAGTGCTTTTTCGAGAGAACCTGCATTGATACCTATCCTTATTGGAATTCCTTTCTCTTTTGCCTTTTTAACAATTTTAGCAATGTTTTCTTTCTTACCAATATTACCTGGATTTATTCTAATCTTATCTGCACCAGCCTCGATTGCCCCAACGGCTAATCTGTAACTATAATGAATGTCGGCAACTATTGGGATATTTACCTTTTCTTTCAAAATAGGGATATTCTCACAGGATTTCTTATTGGGAATAGCAATTCTTACTATCTCACAACCCGCCTTTTCCAATTCCCTTATCTGGTTTAAGGTTTTTTTTAGATCCCCTGTATATCTATTTGTCATTGATTGGACAAGAATCGGGCTTTCTCCTCCGATGATTCTATTGCCAATTTTTATTGTTTTTGTTTTCTTTCGTATAACCATGCTACTCACTTTCTGAAATAGGGACGCTATCTTCTGTTTGTTTATTCTTACATTCTGTTATTATATCTATTTTTTTCCTTTTGTCAACATTTTTCTACGAATTCTATGGTTTCTAAAAAAATCAGAAATCTTTCTTAAAGTTATTGACAATGTGGTTAAAAAATGTTATTATTCGATTTTATCGGGCCGTTAGCTCAGTTGGTAGAGCATCGGATTTTTAATCCGAGGGTCGCGCGTTCGAATCGCGCACGGCTCATATAATAACCAAGTTGATTTGTATGTAAAACAATGAAGCTATTTGTAACAGATAATCATATGAGGAGGCTTTTATGGCAAATGAAAGTATTTTTTCATTAAAAAATGTTGAACTATTTAAGAACCTTAATGAAGATGAGATAAAAATTATTTCGAAGGAATTGAAGCAAAAAGATTTCGGAGCAAATGTCAAGGTATTTGAAGAAAAAAGCATTGGTGATGAACTCTATATAATAAAATCAGGTGGAGTTGAAATAACCCTGATAAGGGACGAATCCATTCTTGTTCTTGCGGAGCTCGGACCATATTCATTTTTTGGCGAAATGGCAGTATTAACAGAGAAAGAAAGGTCAGCGTCTGTTACAACACTCAAACCGTGCAGTTTCTTGATACTAAAAAGAAATAAACTTCTCTCCTTGATAGAGTCCTACCCAGGGGTTGCAGCAAAGATATTTAAGGTTCTCGCAGAGGTGCTGAGTGATAGGATAGGAAAAACAAACGAAAATCTTGAAACCTATTTTCTTATAAATAAAGCAATCGTTGATAACGAACAGTTCAGAAAATTTTATATAATGAGTAAATCACAAAAGGAAAAATAGTCCCCATCGTCTAACCGGTTAGGATACCACTCTTTCAAGGTGGTGGAACGGGTTCAAATCCCGTTGGGGACATATAATTTAGAAATCATCTTAGAATTCTTTTGTGCATTCTGAGAGAATATTTTTTAAAAATGCGTTTACTCAAACCAGAAATAGAACAACTTCTCAAAAATAAAGAGACAGAACAAATAAGAACCATTCTTGAAACACTCGAGCCTGTTGAGATAATGGAATTACTCCGTTCTATGTCTCTTTCACAGGAACTTTCTATATTCTCTATCCTCAGTCCGGATATCTCTGCAAGAATATTCGAGGAATTGAAAACCGACGAACAGATGGAGTTAATAGAAGGTATAAATAAAGCCCAAAAAGCAGAACTCCTGGATGAACTTCACCCGGATGACAGGGTAGATTTCCTTCAGGAAATTCCCCAAGAATTGACTGAACAGCTTCTTGCAATAATGGCAAAACAAGAAGCCAGAAAGACACGACAACTAATGGGTTACCCTGAAGAGACTGCAGGTGGTTTGATGACAACGGAATTTATAAAGGTGAGGAAAGACTTAACGGTAAAACAGGTTATAGATGTAATCAGAAAATATGCAGAGGATGTGGAAACGATTTCACATATATATGTTGTCGATGAAAATGATATACTTATGGGCGTCGTTACATTAAAAGATATTGTTTTATCAAATATGAGAAGAAAGATAAAGAATATAATGCAACCGCATCCTTTTTCTGTCAATATAAATATGGACCAGGAAAAGGTAGCACAGGAAGTAACGAAGTATGACATCAATACTGTTCCTGTTGTGGATGAAAGGGGAATAATAAAAGGAATTATTACAGTCGATGATGTTATAGATGTAATAAAGGAAGAGACTACAGAGGATATGTTAAAATTCGGTGCTGCAGGTGAGCATTCTATAAGTTACCTAAAACAGAATCCCTTTCTTCTGGCTCGCTCAAGAATTATCTGGCTTTCTATCCTTGCACTTGTGGGCATAATTTCCGGTTTTATCATTTCAAAAAATTCCTTACTCTTGAGCCAGGTAATAACACTTGCTGTTTTTATTCCTTTGTTAAATGGCTCCGCTGGCAATGCTGGAACCCAGGCGGTTGCTGTTATGATTCAGGCACTCTCTCTTGGAGAGATAAGATTCAATAATTTTTGGAGAGCCGTCAGAAAAGAGTTTTTTACAGGTATTATATTAGGGGTTATTCTTGGTTTAATCGGTCTTATGAGGGCACTCTTTCTTCAAAAGAGTTCACTTCTCGGAATTACCGTAGGTCTTACACTCATAATAAACACAGCTATTGCAACATCACTCGGTGCAATATTACCACTCATAGTCAAACGAATGAATTTTGACCCAGCAGTAATATCGGGTCCGCTTATTACATCAATAATGGATGTAACTTCACTCATTATATATTTCTCCCTTGCAAAAATAATCATATTATAAAAAATTTGGCCGTTTATAAATTGGAATGCGTCCCGATTTAAAAACCATTGATGTTCTGGAGTAGCAGAGCTTGCTCTGCGTTTATGTACACAATATGTGTTCATTATAAAAAGATACTTCATAATTTTACATCCTATTTCATAAGACAATTCATTTTTACTTTTTTTTGGCAAGATTTTTTAAGTTAATCGCAATGAGGGTGTTGCTCCTACAACCACCAGGTGTCATTGCGAGTGTTCTCCCATATTTACCTCATGAAATAGCATAATGTTTTTTCCATAATCTTATTTCACAGGGTTAACTCCCGAAGCAATCTGGTCTTTAACTGCG
>Ga0209121_10005782_pt1 | contig 11075 bp, 9 predicted proteins | sample Cruoilmetagenom3_FD_187292 | JGI IMG/M metagenome (GOLD analysis project Ga0209121, IMG submission 187292) | Oil polluted marine microbial communities from Coal Oil Point, Santa Barbara, California, USA - Sample 3 (SPAdes) (version 2) | ecosystem: Environmental > Aquatic > Marine > Oil seeps ...
GCAGACCTACTTGCAAGCGACCTAGACCAAGAAACGTTGATCAAATACATCGATCGTTTCATGATGTTCTACATCCGCACGGCTGCGCCACTGCAACGTACTTCGGTATGGATGGATAACCTAGAAGGTGGTGTTGAATATTTACGTGAAGTCATTGTTGACGACAAACTTGGCCTTAACGATCAACTTGAAGCTGACATCGCTGGCCTAGTTGATAACTTTGCTTGTGAGTGGACTGATACTATCAACGACGAAGCTCAACTTAAGCGCTTTGCCCACTTCATCAATGCCGATGACCGTGATGAGAACGTTGTATTCGTTGATGATGGCCGTGAACAACACCGCCCAGCAACATTCACAGAAAAACACCCAGAAGCGAAGGGCGACATCCTTCACGTTGAACTGGTTTAATTGGGAGACGACATCATGGCATTTACCAAAGTTTGTAAGATCGAAGATATTATTCCAGGTACCGGTGTTTGTGCATTGGTTGGTGGTGAGCAAGTTGCTATTTTCCGCCCAACTAAAGCCGAAGAAGTGTTTGCTATTAGTAATACTGATCCGTTTTTCCAATCAAACGTTTTATCTCGTGGTTTAACGGTTGAGCACAAAGGTGAGCTTTGGGTGGCGAGCCCACTTAAGAAGCAACGCTTTAATCTCACGACTGGTGTGTGTATGGAAGATGAGAGCTTCAGCGTAAAAGCGTACAAAGCTCGCGTAACTAAAGGTGCGGTTGAAATCGCTGCTTAGTTTAACATCGACCTAGTCAGTTAAATCGCAAGATTCGATAGATCAAGGGTTCTAGTTCCCGGTATTGCCTTAATTCGGCAACTAGAACCTTTTCCTATCCAATTTTTACTTTTAACTTTTTTAAGGACAACCTTATGTCTCCTGATTTCAAACCAGCTGAATTCGTTCAAACGATGATCGATGTGGGTGAAGCTAAAACAAAGACAAGTACGCGTGATCTTCTGATTCGAAGTACAATGGCAGGTATCATTCTTTCTCTTGCTGTTGTTGTTGCTATTACAACTATCGTACAAACAGGTATTGGTATTGTTGGCGCACTAGTGTTCCCAGTCGGATTTGTTATTTTAAGTGTGATGGGTTACGACTTGGTTACTGGCGTATTTGGCTTGGCACCTCTAGCGAAATTCGACAATCGCCCTGGCATTACTTGGGGTCGTGTTTTACGTTGTTGGGGCCTTGTTGGCCTTGGGAACCTAATCGGTTCTCTAATTGTCGCTTTCCTTGTTGCAGTATCACTAACGGGTAATTTCTCCCTTGAACCAAACGCAGTTGCTCAAAAGTTCATTGCTGTTTCTACTGGTCGTAGCTTAGGTTTTGAAAACATGGGCATGGACGGGTGGATCACGTGTTTCGTGCGCGGCATCTTCTGTAACCTAATGGTATGCCTAGGTGTGATCGGTAACATGACTGCGCGCACAGTGTCTGGCCGTGTAGCGATGATGTGGTTCCCAATCTTCATCTTCTTCGCACTAGTCTTTGAGCACACAGTAGTAAATATGTTCCTATTCCCACTAGGTATGATTCTTGGCGCTGACTTCGGTATCGCAACTTGGTTGAACTTCAACCTTATCCCAACCATCCTAGGTAACATCGTTGGTGGTCTTTTCTTAGCATGTGTTCCTTTGTTCCTAACACACGCTAGAACTGCTCCTTCTCTAGGTGCTAAGTAATTGACTACCTCTGTTGAATAGAGCTAGCAGTTAAAACAAAATTAATCAGCCCCTCGCATCATGTTTGGGGCTTTTTTGATCGTATTTCGAAGTTAAGACTTAGCCTATTGGGAGGCCTAATAACCATCGATGTTAAGGGAATCGATGATCTATTTGGGCCGTAATAGATTGTTTTGTTATATAAACTTCTATCTTGTTTAGAATTAATCGTGAAGTTTTATCGAAACAACTGGTAGTCTAGAGGTAGGGATATTGGTAACTCATAGAATTTTACTGTGGGTGGCTAAACAGAATTAAGCTTGAAATATAACAAGCTAACTTTCGGAGCAAAGCATGTCAGAAGTATCGCCATCGAATGTTAATACAGGAAACAAAGGATTTGTTTCATTAGTGGGTGCGGGTCCAGGTGATCCCGATTTATTAACGGTTAAAGCGGCGCGTGTTATTCAACAAGCCGATGTTTTGGTTTACGACCGTTTGGTATCAAAAGATATCTTGGCTATGGCAAACTCAGAGGCAGAAATGCTGTATGTGGGCAAAAAGCTAGATCACCACTGTGTACCACAAGATCAGATCAACCAACTACTTGTTACTAAAGCGCAAGAAAATAAGCACGTAGTGCGCCTTAAAGGTGGAGATTCGTTTATCTTTGGGCGTGGTGGTGAGGAGTGTGAAACACTTGCCGAAAATGACGTAAAATTTGAAGTCATTCCTGGCATTACCGCTGCAGCTGGTGCCACTGCCTATGCTGGTATTCCACTGACGCATCGAGATCATGCGCAAAGCGTTCAGTTTATTACGGGCCACCTGAAGAAGGATGGCGAAGATATTGACTGGCGTTCACTTGCTCAACACAACCACACCATCGTGTTTTACATGGGCTTAAAAGAGAGCCCTAATATTCAAAAGAATCTGTTTGAGAATGGTATGCGTGCTGATATGCCTGTTGCCATTATTGAAAATGGTACACGTAAGGAACAGAAGGTGTTTCGCGGTGGGCTAAGTGACTTGGCGAATTTAGCTAGTCAGGCAAAAAGCCCAGCTTTGATTGTTGTAGGCAGTGTCGCTCAACTTCATGAAAAGCTAGCTTGGTTTAAAGAACAAGTTTAGCGTGTAACTGGTAACTGGCTCAATCCTTAATTAAGTCAATAGATAGCCGACTTGCTCTCAGGTTGACTAAAAGCGGATTAAATACTGCAGCGGCTATTTTGTCGCTGCATTTCTTGCTGTCTCATTGGCATCTCGTCAATGAGGTTGGTAAGCAAATTCCAATCTGTTTTTCCATTCCATCTATGTTTTTCTTTTCCGTCTTTTCCTATTAAAACAGCCGTATGTGACCCTTTAGGGATCTGATAGCTGCTGGTAACGGCCTTTAGATTGAACTCTTCATTTAGCCAAGTCGGAACGGTGTAACCACTTTCTGCAATTACCATGACGACGACATCTCGCTCGTCCAATTGACAATTATTAATTAGAACTTCGTTTAAAAAGTCTTTAACCACTGAGTCTTCAGTGGGAGCAAAATAAATCACACTTCGATGTGGTAAAACTTTTGAATGAGAGTAGACAGGATAAGCAAAGGCCGAGTTGATCGTTAAGCTCATAATTAATACCGTACTGATAGTCAGTAGTGTTAGTAGCGAAAACCACCAACTTGTGTTGTATGAATCGCTTGTTCCTCGCCATCGGCTTGGTAGGACGATGTTTGAGAATGATTTGAGTATCTGTCGTTGTTGCATAGCCAAACTCCATTTAATAAGCCTTTGCTCAAGAGCGAACTAACAACTCTCTCTATAAAGTGTAGAATCCAACACCACTACATTCCAATTCTATCGGGGAACATCGAGCATAGATCGCTTTGGTATAGGTGAACTTACGTTAACGATAGCCAACAGGTTCATTTTATTAAATAAAGCGACTCGCATTTCACAATTGAATAGAATAGGGTATACGGAAAATCTAAAGGTATGAATTTATGGAAAATATAGCAATTTTGGTCGACGTTCAGAACGTTTACTATACGACACGCGATAAATACCGTTCTAACTTCGACTATAACCAGTTTTGGTATGTTGCCACGGAAGGACGTAACGTAATTGCAGCCAATGCCTACGCTATCTCTAGTCAAGATCCTAAACAGCGTCAATTTCACCATATTCTTCGCGGTGTTGGCTTTAATGTGAAGTTAAAACCGTTTATCCAGCGCCGAGACGGCAGCGCAAAAGGGGATTGGGATGTAGGCATTGCGTTAGATGCGATAGAACTTGCCGAGACGGTTGATACAATTGTTTTGGTATCAGGTGATGGTGATTTCGAAATCTTGGTTGAACGAATTAAAGAGCGCTTTGGTAAACCTGTTGAAGTATACGGCGTTCCCGGATTAACGGCTCAAAATCTTATCGATTCTGCCTCAAAATTTGTACCGATTGAAAAAGATTTCTTACTATAAGAGAAATCTCGCATTTTATAATTGAAATCAATAATAACGATAATTAGAATGCAAACTATTATTATTTATCGGTTTGTATGATGTCGCGCGTTTTAGTTGTTGATGATGATATTCAGTTATGTGAATTGTTGGGTGAAGTGTTGGAGAATGAAGGGTATCACGTCGATACCGTTCATTGTGGTGAGTCTGCGCTTGAGTTTATCCAATCTCATCCCGTTGATTTAGTCTTGCTTGATGTAATGCTACCTAACCTCAGTGGGATACAAGTGGCAAGACGCATTTGTCAGCGTTTCGCAACGCCCATTCTCATGTTGACGGCTCTTAATGATGACGCTTCAATGTTAGATGGTTATCAAGCTGGCGCAGACCAATACATAGCCAAACCTTTCAACGTTCCTGAGTTGTTGACTCGCATTAAGGTTATCTTACGAAGAGTAGGATTTGAACGTCAGAGGCAATCTTTGGCTTCATCCAATCAGGGATTAGGCGAGCAGTTGGCTCGTTTACCGTTAACCGGTACTGAAAAAGACTTGCTCGATTATCTCGTTAAAAATGATGGCATCGTTGTCTCCAAATCTGATCTCCAAATCCATGTACTTAAGAAAGAACTGTGTCCTTTTGATCGTAATTTGGACATGCATATCAGCAATATACGCCGAAAGCTTGTGCAGGCGGGCTTGTCAAAACAACATATTAAAACTGTTCGTGGTAAAGGTTACAGTTACCTAGAGTCGTTAGGAGCATGAGTAAAAAACTGCTGCGTTGTCCTGACTTTATCGCCAAGCGTAAAGATGGTTTAACATTCCAACTTTTCTCGTACCTGACGATTATCATTATCAGCATTTTTATTTTCCAAGCTGTAGCTGAGAAGGCCTTGATGAAGGCATTACTAAAAGTCCCAGACTCTGTGAAGCACGAGATGCTAGACCTCGCATATCAAGCTAATGTGTTAATCGAAGAAGGGGACATGGATGAACTTGCCGACTGGGCAAACGCTCAGCAGTATTACCTATTTGTTTTGGGAAAAGACAATCACCCGATCACACATAGGCACATGCACCCACACTTTGAATTCAAGTTGCGTTTCTTAAGAACGTTAGATCATCAATTGGATGCCGTTGTGAATCGGCCGATATTTGGCCTACCTTTAAATGACGGTAAAAGCCTAGTTATCCAATTACCGCACCGGTTCCATCCCGCTAAGTCGTTTGGTTTGTACTCGTCCTTAATGAAGGTCTTTATCGCTTTCATCATCCTGTCTTTGTTCTCTTTAATTATGGCGCGTAGGCTACAACAACCTTTGGATCGTTTGCGAGAAGCGAGTCGACGTTTAGCGGAAGGTGACTTCTCGGTACAAGTCGTCTCTGAATTGAAATCAAATACACGAGAATTTAATGAATTAGCAGTGGATTTTGATCACATGACGTTTGAGATCAAATCTCTCGCAGAGAAGCAGCGTCGATTAATACGAGATGTCTCTCATGAACTCAGGACTCCATTAGCAAGGCAGAACCTCGCATTGCACTTATTGCGTAATAAAGTTGATGAGAAGAGTATAGGCTTACTAGATCGTATGGAAAGCGAAACAGAAGAGATGAATAAGCTGGTGGGCGAAATACTCGAGTTTAGCCGCTTAGAAACCTCTCGTTATGATTCCAAATTTAGCCTGATGCACCTCGAGCACTATTGCTCGATGTTGATCGCGCAGATGCAAAACGACTTAAAACCGAATCAAACTTTGGTTAGTGATCTAACGATGCCTACGCCGATGGTTAACGTTGATGAGCGACTGCTTTTAAGAGTTATTGGAAATTTGGTTGGTAATGCTATTAAGTACGCTGGCGAGAATGCTCATATCGTTATATCAACGCGCGAACTCGTTATCGATAAAAGTTACAGTGTCATATGTGTAGAAGATGATGGTGAAGGCATTCCTCATAGCAAGATTGCAGGCATTTTTGACCCGTTTACACGGATAGAGTCAGCCAGAGATAAACAATCCGGTGGTTACGGCTTAGGCCTTGCGATTGTTAAAGAAGCAATGGGCGTGATGAATGGGCACGTTACTGCTGAGAATAGAGACAGTGGAGGCCTTAGAGTAAACCTGATGTTCCCAATCGCCGATTAGCTGCCCGTCCCTGTAAAACAATACACAATAAAAAACGCCACTGCAGATGCAGTGGCGTTTTATTTTTATCAGCTAAGGCATAGCCATTAATTACGCCTTAACTTAAAAGCAAGAGCATCAAAGAAGCTAGATTATGCCTGTTGGCGTGCTAGTTTAACTTCTTCTTCTTTCTCGCCAGCTGCTGGGTCGTTAAAGCGAGCTTCGTCGAAAGAACCTTCAGACTTCGCAACGATGATCGTTACGGCACTATCACCTGTGATGTTTACTGCTGTACGAATCATGTCAAGAAGACGGTCAACACCCATGATAAGCGCGATACCTTCAAGCGGTAGGCCTACTTGGTTCAATACCATCGCCAGCATAACAAGGCCAACACCTGGAACACCCGCTGTACCAACAGACGCTAATGTCGCCGTTAGGATAACCATCAGGTAGTCACCCATAGTAAGGTCAATGTTGTATGCCTGTGCGATAAACGCTGTCGCAACACCTTGCATGATAGCCGTACCATCCATGTTCACAGTTGCACCTAGGGGTACAGTGAATGATGCTACTTTATTGTCTACACCCATGCGGTTCTTAGCTGTTTCCATTGTTACTGGAATGGTTGCGTTCGAAGAAGCCGTTGAGAATGCAAACATGATTGCATCTTCCATCTTACGTAAGAACGTAATAGGACTTAAACCGGTGAAACCTTTCAACATCGCACTGTAGGTAACCAAACCGTGCAGAAGTAGGGTACCAGCAAGCACTAAGAAGTATTCTGCTAAGTTCCAAATTGCACCTAAGCCAAGACCTGAAAACAGTTTTGCCATTAAGAAGAACACACCGTAAGGAGCTAGGTTCATTAGTAGCGCTACTAGCTTCATGATAACTTCATTCAGATCTGAGAAAACCGCAGCGATACGTTCGCCTGGCTTACCTGCAGCACTAATAGCAATACCAAACAACACGGCAAAAACGATAACTTGCAGTGTTTTTCCTTCAGCCATCGCCTGGATAGGGTTAGTAGGGAACATGTCGATGATGACTTGACCCAAAGATGGTGCGTCCGCTGACTTGAAAGAGCTTGCAGCAGTAAGATCTGCACCTGCTCCTGGCTGGAATAAGTTACCGATAGTCAGAGCCAGTGTGATAGCAACGGCAGTCGTACCGATATAAAGTGCTAACGTCTTACCGCCCATACGACCAAGAGTTGATAGGTCTTTCAGTGAGCTTGTACCACACACTAGTGAAACGAAGACTAGTGGAACAACAAGCATTTTCAAACTGGCGACAAAGATTTGTCCGCCTACTTCAAAGAGTCCGTTAACGATGTAGTTGTTAACAAATCCGCTGTCTGCAAAAAGAGATTGAATGGCAAATCCCGTAAATATACCTACGACCATACCGAGGATAACTCGTCCAGTCAGAGACATAGGTTTCTTGGTATTCATTTAGAACACTCCTTATTATTTATAACTTTGACACCTTTTCAAAGTGAGCAGGAGATTAGCAGTCGGTTGATTAAATCGAAAAACAAAAAATTGCTTAGGCATTATAGATGTGATCAAAATCACTGATAAATTTGTAAAATAAACAAGTGTAATTAAATTTATTCACTATTTATTTACATTTATCGAGGCTTTTATACATAAAAACATCGTTTCAAAGGTAGTAAATAAGATAGAAGGTTTTCTTATCGGTTTTGGGATTGGATTGATGGAGCAAATAACCTTGTAATAAAGTGTTGTGCACTTATTTGTGAATGAATCATTAAGTCAGAGGATTAAATGATGTGTTGAACGACAATTTCTGGTGGAGAGGACAAAGTCTTTCTAAGCGCTTTACAAAACTTTACGAATGCAAAGAATGTAAATTTAATGCAAATGGTAATAATTATCACTTATATTCACCTCCGAAATGACTCAGTGGTACCGGAAACGGGACAACAACGGACACAACAAAATAAAAAGTGTTCGAATAAAAGAATAAATCGGAGTAAAGGACATGTTTTCAAAGAGCCCATTGGCTTTAGTGATCGGCGCGGTACTAGTTTCACCGGCAGTACTGGCAGAAACAGTAAAAACAGATGAACATATGGTTGTTGAAGGTCGAGATTACGGCTACAAAGCCGACACGAACACAACAGCAATGCGCATGGAGGCGACTCAATTAGAGACTCCGGGACAAGTTTCAGTAATTGATGAGCAAATCATCGATGAACAGCGTGCAACAACCTTAGGTGACGTTCTTAAGAATGACGCGAGTGTCAGTGCTGGTGGTACTAGTCGTAACCGTGAGCGTTTTTCTCTGCGTGGTTTCTCGGTAGAGAGCTCTTCAGGCTTCCTGAAAAATGGCCAACAACACTGGTCTCACTACCGCCAACCAATCGAACTGTTAGAGCGTGTTGAAGTACTTAAAGGACCATCTGGCCTTCTTTACGGTATTTCTGCGCCAGGTGGTTTGATCAACATGGTAAGCAAGAAGCCAACTTACGATACACAAGTAAGTCTTAGCCAAGACATCGGTTCTAATGATCACACTCGCACGACTCTAGATGTAAGTGGCGCATTAAACGATGCTGAAACGTTACGCGGCCGCGCAATTCTATCTAAAGAAAGTTACGGTTCTTGGAGAAAGTACGGAGATGGTACTGAGCCACAAACAGAACGTTTTGTTGGTGGTGTATATGTTGATTACGATGTTACTGAAGACGTAACGGTTTCCGTTCATTACGATAAGACGAACGACGAAGGTAGCGTAGATTCTGGTGCACTATACACACTGGATGGTAACCGAGTTGGTAACGATAAACAGATCTGGGATGCGCAGTGGTCACAGATTGAAAATGATGTTGAAAACGTAGGTTTTGATATTGCTGCTAATCTAACTGATACATGGTCAGTGAAAACAGGTTTCAACTACCAAGATTTCGAACGTATCGATATGGAAAGCTACCCAAGCTTTTCAAATATGAACCCTGACGGTACGGGTACCGTTACTCAAGGCGGTAACTACCGTCATGAGAAATGGCGTTTTAGAACGGCTTACGTAGATCTAACGACAACCGCCGATCTTGCGGGCACAGAACACCAATTACTATTCGGTGCTAACTGGTTAGGTTACAGCTACTACCGTGGTATGGATCGCTTCAGCAGTGGTGAATATGCACCAGATGCAACAGTACCAGTACCTTCAGTAGGAGCAACATCGCTAGGTAAGATGAGCACTTACGATACTTGGGGCTTCTACATTCAAGATCTAATTACTATCAACGACGAATGGCAAGTTCTTGCAGGCGCCCGTTTCGATCGTAAAGTAAGTTCTGGCGTTGCAGAAGAAAACGTAGCACCTAAGCTTGGCGTGATTTACCACCCAGTATCAAACGGTAGCATCTACGCTTCATATTCTGAAAGCTTCGAACCACAAGGTGTTGTTTCTAGCGGAAGCCGTAACTACACCAACGATGGTCAACTTCTTGATGCAGCAACAGGTGTATCATATGAAGTAGGTACTAAGTGGGAGCTAATGGATGAGCGTCTATTCGTATCCGGCGCAGTATTCGATATTACGCAAGAAAATATCTCGATGGATGTAGAAGACACTGCATCAGGTGATTGGACGAAGACACAAGGCGGCGAACAACTTCACCGTGGTGCTGAACTAGCTGCACAAGGCTTTATTTCAGAGCGCTTCTCAATGTCTGGTTCTGCAATGTACTTAGATGCGGAAATTGCTAATCATGAAACATACGCGGGCAATCGTCCAGTAGATGTACCTGAATTTGCAGCAAGTGTTTGGTCTACTTATGCCGCAACAAATGAAGTTGATGTAAACCTTGGTCTTATCTATGAAGGCTCTCGTTACGGTGATGATGCGAATACTTTCAAGAAAGATGGTTACGCTCGTGTTGATATGGGCGCAGCATACACACTTAAGTACGACGACTCTCTTGATTTCGTAGCGCGTCTAACAGTAGAGAACGTATTTGATAAAGAATACCTAGCGGGTGGTGGTTCTACTTCTTCAAGTCACCAATTTGCTGAGGACGTAGTTATTGGCGAAGGCCGCAACTACATGGCAACGTTACAGGTAAAATACTAATTTGTTAGTAGGGTACTATTGTTAGCCTAAATATTAAGGGGAGGGTTTCTACTTTCCCCTTTCGTGATTCTGCTATTTCGTAAAATATCCCTAGTAATGTGAGTGACTTTTAATGATAATGAGACTGCTTATCAATAAAACTCATTTGACCTTCTTCTATAGTAAATGACTACAATTATGAATCTTTTAAAAACTAGCCTAGCACTTGCCATCAGTTTGGTTGCAACGTCTTCTATGGCAAACAGCTTGGATCAAGCTCAATCAATTCAAAATAAGACCAATAACGCGTCGGCTTCGAGCCAAAAGGTTATTGATAAAAGTTCGCAAGCGACCTTGATGCTGCAAGCTGAGATTGAGCGTCTGCAAGAAGAAGTGAAGAATCTAGAAATCTATCACGACCATCTTGCAGCATTGGTTGATAGCCAAAACAAAGAAGCTCAGAGCATTGAAGCGCAGATCGACGAAATCAAATACACACGTCAAGGTGTTGTACCTTTGATGTATCAAATGATCGATGGCCTTCAACAGTTAGTCGAGCAAGATATTCCGATTAAGAAAGAGCAGCGTCTAGAAAGAGTTGAAAAGCTACAAGCAATGATGACTCGTGCTGATGTCAGTGATGCAGAGAAATACCGTCGCATCCTAGAGGCATACCAAATCGAGATGGACTACGGCATCAAGCTTGGTGTGTACCAAGGTCGTGTCGCATTGG
>Ga0209121_10005783_pt1 | contig 11074 bp, 13 predicted proteins | sample Cruoilmetagenom3_FD_187292 | JGI IMG/M metagenome (GOLD analysis project Ga0209121, IMG submission 187292) | Oil polluted marine microbial communities from Coal Oil Point, Santa Barbara, California, USA - Sample 3 (SPAdes) (version 2) | ecosystem: Environmental > Aquatic > Marine > Oil seeps ...
CTGATGGCGAGAGCCATGCCAGCCGGATCACGCGGCTGACATAGCGGTCGGAGATGCCTTCCTCTCTTGCCAGATCGGCGATGGTGGTGACGTCGCCGCGCTCCAGCCTGCGCCGCCAGTCCCATGCGCGGCCGATGGCCCGCAGCAGGCGGGCATCCTGGCCGCGATCCATAGCCACCTCGATTTCCTTGGGCGGCAGGATGCGGGGGCGGCCGCCGCGATTGCGCAGGGTGAGCGGGATGTGGACGCGGAGGGTTTCGGGCTCTGCCATCATGCCACCTCCGGCTTGGCCGGTGCCATAAGTGCGGCAACCGCGCCCAAGCCCTCATGGCGGAGATCAACCGCCAGCCCGGCCTCGCTGGCGGTGACACGCGCCACCAGAAGCCTGACGACGCGCGCCTGCTCGGCCGGGATCAGCGCCTTCCACATGTCATCGAATTGGGTGAGCGACGCGCTGATGTCTGCCTCGCCAAGGTCTGGCCGATCCTTGCGAAGGGTCCGCGACACCCGCGCGGCGACCTCGGGGGTGCGCAGCAGGCGGCGGATTTCACCGACCACGGCATCCTCGACCATGCCACCGGGCAGCCGTTGCGGGCCGCGCACCTCGGCCTTGGGCCGTTTCTTGATCGCGTCCATCGAGACATAGTAGCGATAGCGTCGCGTGCCCTTCTTGGTGTGATGAGGCGTCATCGCCACGCCGGTCTCAGTGAAGATCAGCCCGCGCAGCAGCGCCGGTGAAGGTTCCTTGGCAATGGCAACCCGTTTGACGCGGTTGTTCGCTATTACATGATGAACGTCGTCCCACAGCGTCTCGTCGATGATCGCGTCGTGTTCGCCGGGATAAGCCGTGCCCTTGTGCACAGCGAGGCCGCGATAGACCTTGTTGTGCAGGGTCTTGAGTAGCGAGGTCTTGTCGTAAGGCCTACCGGTCTTGGTAAGGATCGCGCGCGCGTCCAACTCGCGGATCACCTCCGCCGTAGAACTGGACCGGGCATAGAGCGTGAAGATCGTCCGCACCGTCTCGGCCTCGTCCGGGTCCACGATCAGCTTGCGGTCCTTCACGTTGTAGCCCAGCGGCACCGGTCCACCCATCCAGATGCCCTTCTTGCGCGAGGCGGCGACCTTGTCGCGGATCCGCTCGCCGATGACCTCGCGTTCGAACTGGGCGAAGCTGAGCAGGATGTTCAGCGTCAGGCGCCCCATGGATGTCGTCGTATTAAAGGATTGTGTGACGGACACAAAGGTGACGCCGTGCCGGTCGAAGATCTCGACCAGCTTTGAGAAATCCATCAGCGCGCGGGACAAGCGGTCGATTTTATAGACGACGACGATGTCGATCAGCCCGTCCTCGATGTCGGCGATCAGGTCCTTCAGAGCGGGGCGTTCCAGCGTGCCGCCGGAGAACCCGCCGTCATCGTATCTGTCGCGCAGGCAGACCCAGCCCTCAGCCTTTTGACTGGCGATGTAAGCCTCGCAGGCCTCCCGCTGGGCGTCGAGGCTGTTGAACTCCATGTCGAGCCCTTCCTCGCTCGATTTGCGGGTGTAGATCGCGCAGCGCAGGCGGCGGGGCGGTTGCGGCTGTGATTGGCGCGTCATTTGCTGATCCTCGGGCGTGGGGTGAAGCCGAAGAACTTCCAGCCGTTCCAGTTCGCGCCGGTGATGGCCCGCGCTGCGCCGGAGAGCGACTTGAACCGGCGGCCCTGCCACTCAAAGCCCTTCGCCAACACGGTGACGGTGTGCTCGACACCGTTCCACTCCCGGACCAGCTGGGTGCCCGGCATCGGGCGGCGCGGATCGGACACCATCTGTCCGGGCTCGCCGGAGGCGACCTCTGCCGCCAGCGCATCCAGCGTCCGACGCGTGTCGCGCCCGATGCCGCCGAGGGCCAGTTCCTGGATCCGGTAGCCAAGCCGCAGCTCGAGATTCTGGCGGCTGGTGTTCGGCGCAGGCGCATCAAAGATCGCCGTCCATTTCTCGCGCAGCTCCGGCACGGTCATGGCATTTAGCGCGACCAGGTCCGCCAGGACAGCGTGGCCTTGCGCAGAGCCAACGCCTGTTCTCTTTCCTACTGATTTCGTTTTGGTTTTCGTCATTCGTCCTCTCCAACTCGGGTTCGCAACTGTTGACGACGACGGCGAACAAGGTCGAGGATGTCCAGCGAACTGTCTCCGTCGTTCGCAGAATTCTCGTTTATGGTCGAAGGGTTGGCGCGATCCACGGCCGCAGCGAGGATCTGGGCAAGTTTCGCCAGCCGATCATCGGTGGTGAGCTTGTCAGGCGGAAGGGCGAAATTGACGTTGGTGTCGGGCATGGCGGTCGAACCTCAGGAGCTGTTTTGTCCTGTGGTGGCCGCGATGCGAATGGGATTTCAAGTAAAAACAATAGGTTGTCGTGGTAGAGCGAAATTATTAGCAAGGAATCGAACGTGGCACGATGAAGGCCCTGCAATTGCGAAGAATTTACAAGCGACAAACCTACTTCCGTGTATGGGTAACCTCAGTGATATTGAATAGGTGTCCGTGTGCATGCTATTTCCGCTTGGCTCAGGTTCCAACGATAGTCATTTGAAGCCTGAGGCCGCGAAGAATGACCAGGTAATCATTGCAGTCATGCTGTAGGCCAACAAGTGAATGAGGAAACAAAGCGCCGGTCCAAGTGTGACATTTTTCAATAAATATGGAAATATTATTGCCGCCCCAATAGATGCGGTGGCGAAGCCAACCCCGACAATTGTTTCCGTAAGAAGCGTTTGAAATATGTGGGGAATACCAAAAATAAAAATAAATATGACTTGGATTCTCCTCAAGCTATTCTGCCAATCTGCGAGTTTATGGTAAAGTATGAAGATCAATCCCTGTTGTGCCAGAACATCGAATGGCTTTGCCCAGATGAAGTATTCATTCATGAGTAAGAATGATGCACCGTGCGCACTTATCGGTGGCGGATCGAAATAAAGCTCAGAGCGAATATACTCGCTTGATGTAATGTGTATGAATGTGGCGATGCAGAACGCCGCACAAAAGGGAATGCTTAAGTAAGATTTGAGGATGGGTAGGCCGATTGAATTCCCTAAGACGAGCCCGGCCAGAAAGACAGAAAAATAAAACGCGATGCAAATGGAAAAGTTTTCCATTGTGATAATCTGAGTTGGGATAAGTGACGTAGCTGCAAATGCAGCTACAAAACAGATAATAAGGTTACTTTGACTGGTGGTTTTCATGATTGCTCTAATTTTTTTGGATCTTCCTGTGCGTATCAAAAGAACAAGATGCCCTGTTGTGCCAACAGAAGGACATAGGTGACTTTGATCGCTCGAAAAATCACCACGAGAGCGAGAAATTTGGTGAAATCAAAGCCAAGTATTCCGGCAAGCCAGCAAACAGGAGAGTACGGAAACGGTGTTGCACAAGCGATGATGATGCCTGTTGCTCCATACTTTAGTAGAAGGTCTTCGGATCTTGCCTGGTTCCGGGAGAGAATTCTTCCAATAAGCCTTGTCTTACTTAGTGTGCGGCCCAATCCAAAAGCAATAGCGGCACCTGAGGCACTGCCTGCGGTTGAGTATGCAATGTTTGCCGTAGTTCCCAAGCCGCCAATCCAAGCAAGGACAGATACCGCATGATCTGGTATCGGTACAATGCACACCGCAGAAACTAGAAAGGCCGTGAATACAGCGATCCATTCATTGCGCTCAACAAGTGCAGCGCCAATACTTTGGATCGTCTCGCTGAAGATTCTGTCAAAGAGCGCAAGTATTATGACAAAGGCTGCTGTCGATACGATGGTGCTGATGGCGAGTTTCTTGTACATGGCTATTATTCCGTCCTTTTCGCAATCGCCGGATCATCTCCTAGATCATAGACTGCCTGGCGAAGGGCATCGGTGATCTGATCGCGAGACATACCGCTGAGGCTTGCGGCGCTGATCGGGTGCCCGACACGGATCGATACTTTGGGTGGAGGGTTGAACAGCGCCAACTGGAGTGCCGCTGGCAGCCAGGTCGGGCGCTCAATCGCAGCCCATTGGTACCTTCGGCTGTTCTCTGTGGATCCCATATGGCCGACGATATGCACAGGTACGATATCAAGGTGGCGCCCGTGCCGATTGAAGTGGGACACGATCTGTCCGACCCCCGAGAGCCAAGGGAGGTCAGTTATCGGGTCGCCCCATCGGGTTGCCTTCGAACCTTGCCCGGCGGGAAACACCGTAACGCAACCGTTGTCGTTCAACTCACGGATAGTTCTCTTCAGCGCAGCGATCTGGCTTCGCCTTACTTCGTCCTTATCGCGGCAACCGAGAAGTCCCCCTTCCATGTGCAAAGGGATCGTGTTGCAGCAGTATTCGGGAAATGTCCGCAAAAGGCAGTTGTTCGAGTTGACCATGATGCCAATTTGACTGCGGTATCGCTGCATCAGCGATAGCGTGGTCAATCCATCGAACGGGGGGTACGAGTGGTTGGATACCAACATACAAGGTCCGTTTGCCGCAAGAACGTCAGCGGTGTCCGATGGTATCTGACGGATATCGGCCTTTGTTCCGAGGGCTCCTAAGAGATAGTTATAGAGGTCGACGGTTTCGCCGCGCGAAGATGCCCTCTTCAAGTCTCGCTTAAGCTGGCGTTTGAACGCCACGACCTTCCATGGAAGGCCGTGAACGAGATTTACAACTGCCTCAGCTGAAGCGGACGAAAGATAGTCCTTCACTTGTTCAAGAAAGGCCTTGATTTCGAGAAACAGTTTTTCGTTGTGATGACGGTCGAGGAAACCCCCGACCGCCGCATTTCTTGCTGCCCGCCTCATCGACTTTGAGTCGGGCTTCTGGGTCCAGACCAACAGCGGCATCTTCTTATTCCGCCGCCGTCGACGGCCACTGGCCGCTCCACTGATCCACAGCTTCCGCCGTTACGGGCGAATTCTTCGTGGAGTCCTTCGTGGCATACCAGGTCGCTTTGATCGTTGCGCCGGACGACAACTGACCCATCTCGATTTGGAGCGGGATGGCGAAGAAGAAGTCGTCGCGGTTCAGGATCTCACCCCGCCGTACATCACGGGCAAAGTATGCTCCCCTCGTTAGCGCGTTCAGATAGTCAACCTCTTGTTGCCCGATCTCGCGACCCTTGTCCCCGACGTGGCCGCACATCTCGCGGGCCTTGTGATAGGCCTTGAACCAGAGGTCGACCTGGGACGGCAGCGAGCAGTAGGGCGAGGGCTTCGCTTGTTCATGTCCATCAGGGTACGGGATATCCACGTGGCGTTCCCATGTCCGTGCCCCTTTCGCATAGGAAATCAGCATCGAAGAATGCCAGTCGCCATACTCATGACTCGAAAGACCGATCACCTTCTCCGGGAACATGCGCTTCAGGAGGTCAATATGGTCCAAATGTAGGTCACTGTCTTCCGTCGGATAGTTTGACACGCAGGTATTGATCGCGATTTCGACGTTATGGCGCGCGAAGAAGTCGACGACTTCCACGACGTCGTCGATGGTATGGCCGCCGGTTGAGACGATCACTGGCTTCCCCGTTTCGGCGCAGCGTTCGACCAAACCCCAATCCTTGAGGTCAGAACTGGCAAGTTTGATGGCCGGCATTTCCAGTTCTTCGAGGAAGTCGACTGACTTCTCATCGAAAGCCGTTGCAAGCGGGATGCAGCCGCTATCATTGATCACCCGAACGAGTTCGCGAACTTCATCCTGGCGAAGTTGAGTGCGGCGGGTTTTTTGAATGTACCGAGGCTTTCCCGTGAGGTCGGCCACCCGTTGATCATGCCCGAGTTTCAGATGTTCGGGGTGAATGAAGGTATCGACGTCACGCAGCTGGATCTTGATCGCCGCCTTAACGTGATTGTCCCTAACGACCTGCGAAAATTGTTGAACGATTTCCAATCCGCGATCGAGGCTGCCCCAATGATTGTTCGCCACCTCGAGAACGAAAAGGTCGCTCAAAAGTGAAGCAGGTTTCTGTTTGAAGGCACGGTCGGCGTCATGGTCGCGATATGGTTTCGTGGCCGACATTCGCGGCGGCTTCGAATCCGTCACAACGTGACGGGACGAATAAGAGTCGAGTTTCCGGTTCATCTTTGGTTTCCGTGGCGCCCCCGCAGAAGAGGCCGTACCCCATTGCCTACCAGCGGCGCTGGTGGTACAGCTTCTCCCGCCGAGCCGTTCTGCGGAGGTTTGCCGTTATCAGAGTGGCGGCTCGACTGGGGCTGGACGAGGTTGCAACTCCTCCAGCCCTTATCTTACCGTAGCATCAGTTTTTGTGGTCGGGCCTGCGGTTCAGCGCATTTGACGAAAATCGAGATGATCTTCATCTGCGCTCTGGCGCGTGCCAAAACAACTGACATCCGAAACTGCTTGAAAAAAACGGTCAAATGCTGAAACTATCCCTTGACATGGGAATCCCATGGGAAACCGAGGGGTGCATGTTTGCAGTGGAATGAATTTGAGCAGCTAGTTTCAACACGTGAGCCGTCCCGTGTTGCGCGTGTCTTGGACGAGGTCAACGAAGACCTCCGGAAATCGTTGCTTCACGGCGAGGCGGTTGGCCGTGCGGATGTTTTCCCTCTCTGTCGTCTGGTTACCTTTATGGGTCTGGTGAAGTCGCCATCCCGAGTTAGAAAAAAAGATGACGAAGATAAATCGATCCCCGTTGCGTGGAAATTGATCGCAGATGACATCAACTCCTTCGTCAAGAATACTTGCCCTTCGCCTCTCGGCAGCACTTCGAGAAATTTGCTCTTTGACAATTTCACGGACCAGAAGATCAAGGCATTCGCCTCTTTGGGCCATCCTGTGGGAGGGAGTCCTGATAGAAATTTCTATGTAACGATTCTTCTTTATCTGTTTCGACAATGGTGCGATGGGCATTTCGAAGCTCGGCTGTTTCGCTCACTCGCCTCACGAAGTGACCGAAATAGCCCTGTACGTGCGATCCAGAGCTTGGGAGCTTCGTTACAGCATGCTGTGCCGTTTGCCGGAGAACTGGAGACTCGACAGGTAGAAGTTCCATTTGGCATTCTCGAAGGCAATGACCAAAAATTCCGAACCTACTTTCAAGAATTCGCGACGCCCAAACGTCCTCGCCCAGGCATCGGCACTGATAGGGAGACCCAAACACCGCCTCCAGTACTGCAACTGCAATTCATTATTTATCGGCCAATGGCCACTGACGCATCCAAGATCGTGCGGTCATATCTTAGCGTTTTTTCTAGAACAACGCCGATGGGGACATCGCCGGACCTTAACTTTATGCACTATTTTCGACCACCGTACGATGGGCAGAAGGCCAAGATCGCAACAGGAAAAGTGGTACCACTCAACAATGCCTTCTATTTGATCGGTGGGCAACGTGCCGAAGGTCGCAATAAAACCAAACCCTATGATACGGCAAAAGTGATGGCTTTTGATTTCGCCAGTGTTGATAGATTACACCCACTTGTGCCAATGATCGCCTTGTCGTCTCGGAATGATGGGAGGCCAATTATCACTCGCGCGATCGCCCGAGTGACGCCGCTCGACCATTCTTCAGAAGCAACCTATACACCCGTTCGCTATGCAGATCTTGAAAAGGCGCTTTTAGCGGAATGCAAGCGCGAGCGAGATTACATAGACGCTCACCCGTTGTTGGAAAAGCAGAAAAAGGAGCGCATATTTAACTCTTACCCACTTCCTTTGCGCAATCCGCCGGAGAACATGGTGAAAAGCGACGAACCAGAGAAGAGGGAAGCACAAGTGCGAATTCGGAATCTAGCGATTCAAATTTTGAAGAAATCCAGTAATGCTCCTGACCCGAGTACAGGAATTTCTGTGCCGTCTGGTTACCGGAGTTCTAATCGTTCTCTAACGAAAGCGGAACTTAACGCCACAGTCGAAGCCTCACTGTTGCAATATATCGACGCCAAAAATGAAGCATATGATATCTGGGATGATACTATGTTTGGGCCTGTAACACTTGGGTCATAGTGGCGCCCAATTTTATTGCCTCAGATCTCCCGCGCGAACCAGCGGATGCGGCCGATGATGTGGATTTCCTCGGCGCTGCGCTCATACGGGCTGTAGAAGCCGTTGTCCGAGATCACCCGCACGGCGGGTGGATCGCTGTTGGGGACGTGCTCTAGCCGCTTGGCGACCAGCCCCATTCCATCGTCCAGTACGAAGATCCCGGGCGGGTTCGGCGCACGACGGGTCATGTCGACAAGCACCGTGTCGCCGTCCAGAAGGGTCGGTGCCATGCTGTCGCCTTCGACGTGCATGATGCGCAGCTGGGAGGGACTGGCCTTGAGACTGCCCTTTATCCAGGACCGGCGGAAATGATAGGCGCGGCCGGGCGTATCGTGATCCTCTGTCACCACCGCGCCGCCGCCCATCGAGGGGCGCGGGCTGGCATGGGCGATCGCCACGAATGTCTCGTCGGGGTTCTCTATGAATGGCGGCTCGCCCTCGACTTCACCGATGCCGTGGATCAGCCATTCCCGCTCGACCTTCAGCACGCGGGCAACCTCCGCCAACTTGTCGATGCCGGGCCGGGCTGAGCGGCCGCGCAGGATGTCATAGACGAAGGAGCGATTGACCCCGGCCATCTCTGCGACATGAGCGGGACTGAGCCCGAGTTGCTGAGCGCGGGCGCGCAGGCGGTCGGAGAGCGTGTGATGCTCGGTCATGTTTTCCCCAGAGGGCTGTGGATCAAATAGGATAAAACAGGATTGATCGGAGGGCGTCAAGGATTTAGAACAAACCCTAAACACTCAATGGCAGGAATCGGGGGTCAGATGGAGATCGAGAAGGCGTATTTTACTCTCCCGGAGATCCTCGATCGCTGGTCCATCTCCGAGGCCGACCTGATCTACCTGGCGGAGAACGACAAGCTGCGGCTGTCAGTACGTGTCTTCGGTGTGCCGTTGGAACTGGGCGACTACGAGGAGACCCATGAGGGTGAGCACTTTCGGGTGCCCACCGAGCAGAGCTACTACAGTGGACTGCTCGAGCTGCATGCGCGGGATGTTTTCCAGATATTTCGGACCGCCGAGTTGACAGTGAGCGACTTCCGAACGCCCCGGTCGGACTATGCCTCGATCTGGGGAGATCGCAATGGCGTGCCTCTCACTATTGAGGATTTGCTGCTAAGGCGCGAGGAACGTGATCGTTTCGAAGCCGAGACCGGGTTCTCCGGCGCAGAGACCGGACCGCAGCTGCCCATATTCAGCGCGTCACCTGATTATCACGAGGTGCGTTGCAGCGGACACCAGTTCCGTCTGGGCCCGATCCAGGCGCAGGTTGTCCGTGCGCTGCATGAGGCGGCGCGCCGTGACGAGGCCTGGCAGAGCGGCAAGGCGATCCTGTCGGCGGCGGGATCAAAGAGCCTGAAGATGTCCGACGTGTTCAAATCCCAGAAGCACTGGCGCTTGCTGATCGAATCGAATGGTCGTGGCAACTACCGTCTGAACTGCGGCTGATTCCAGTTCATCCTGTTCCCGCACGCGCGCCCCTCCACCTCCACAGTGGGATGCGCAGGGGGATGAGAGTGGGATGACAATCCCCCGCCACGGCGTTCGCCGCTGAGTTGCAAGGCTCAAACTGATCCCCCGCCGTATCCCACGTCGATCCTGACGACATCCCACAGCAGGATCTCGCATCTTCCTCCCAACGCAGCAAGCGACAGGAGACGAAGATGCAGCTCAAACACCTCAATCAGAAAGAACTGGCCCGACGGTGGAACATCTCACACCGCACGTTGGAGCGGTGGCGGTGGGCCGGAGAAGGCCCGCAGTTCATGAAGCTGGGTGGCCGCGTGGTGTACCGCATGGAGGATATCACCGCGTTTGAGCAGGACCAGTTGCGCCACAGCACTGGCGCGGATGCCCATGTGGGTGCCGCATGATGGTCCGCCTTGATGATTTCGCGGCCGACAGGGTGGTGCCGTTCTGCGCCGCTGGTGGTCTGGACGAGGTCGGGCTCTGCGCCTGGATCGCGCAGGCCGAACCCGGCGAGACGCTGATCTATCACCGAGGGTTTCTGGCGGTCGACGCCACCGCCGTCCTGTCGAAACTCCCTGCCGACCGTCAGCGCGCCTTGCGCCAGGTCGCGGCCGCCGCCCTTCGCGCGGCCGAGCAGAGCCTCGTCCATCTCGTCCAGGCGCGGGTCGGCCCTGACCACTTCGCCTACATCGCCGTCGCCCGGCCCAGACCCCGATCCAGCGGTGCCGCACTGTCGGTACGCCTGCTCGAGGCCGCGTGATGCCCACCTTCCAATCCTTTTTCACCGATCACGGAGACCATTTCATGCCATTCCCCGAGAACACCCCCACGCCCGACGATCTGCCGTCCCTCAGCGCAGCCGAAATCGCGGCCCTGCCGGTTGAGCTTCTGGCAATCCTGCAGCGCGAGATCGACGAACGCCTGAAACGCGACAAGGCCGCCAAGACCCGCTTCGATGCGGGACTGGCCGTCCGCTATGCCACCCGCGCCGCCGAGGAACGGCAGTTGCTGGCCAAGGACACCGGCACCGTCCGCTTCGACGACGGCGATTTCACCGTGGTCGCCGATCTGCCGAAGCGGGTGGATTGGGATCAGGACCGACTGGCCGACATGGTCGCGCGGATCCGCGACGCCGGGGACGATCCGGCCGAATATGTCGATCTGGCCTACAAGGTGCCCGAGCGCAAATACGCGGCTTGGCCCGAGGCCATCCGGCAGGGTTTCGAGCCCGCGCGCACCGTCCGGCCCGGCACGCTGAAGGTCGAGATCCTCGCGCAGGGGGGCGACCAGTGAGCCTCCCCATCATCAGCGCCGACCAGCGACTTGCCGAGCCGCGCGGGATCAAGGGCTGCATCTTCGGGGGCAGTGGTATTGGCAAAACCTCGCTGCTCTGGACCCTCGATCCCGAGCGCACGCTGTTCATGGATCTCGAAGCGGGTGATCTCGCGATCGAGGGATGGGCCGGTGACAGCATCCGGCCGCGGACCTGGACGGAATGCCGAGATTTCGCGGTGTTCATCGGTGGGCCCAACCCGGCGCTGCGTGACGAGCAGCCCTATAGTCCGGCGCACTATGCGGCCGTCTGCGAGCGCTTTGGCGAT
>Ga0209121_10005785_pt1 | contig 11072 bp, 13 predicted proteins | sample Cruoilmetagenom3_FD_187292 | JGI IMG/M metagenome (GOLD analysis project Ga0209121, IMG submission 187292) | Oil polluted marine microbial communities from Coal Oil Point, Santa Barbara, California, USA - Sample 3 (SPAdes) (version 2) | ecosystem: Environmental > Aquatic > Marine > Oil seeps ...
AGGACAAAAAGCTGAAAATATGAGCTTATCTAGCTCCACCAGTCCCAATACATCTTCTTGAATCCCAAATACAGTATCAAGAGTATCACACCCCAACTTAGTGCGATGCCTGCAACTTCCAATATTAAGTTGTTTAGATAGCTGTAGCTTGCCCAGGCGCTTATTCCACACAGCCCTACCAGAATGAGGGTGAACATTGCGAAGTGAATCGCTCGCTCTCCAGCCATAAGAATCCATCTCGCCTGCAATTTAATCTTAAATGTTAAGCACATCTTATTGTTAAAATTTTTGATGAAGTTTATTTTGAAGTGTCGTGTAGAATAGTTTTGAAGCCGATGATGCAAGAAGAGCCGTCGGATTTGTGATGACGTTTTAAACTGGCGCTGAGGCTTCTGAGAGATTTATTCTATGGGGATTCTGTATCCGCCTTTCCGCGGTAAGCGAATCTCTAGTATTCCTCTTTTGAGGCGAATCTCCATGTTTTTCATATCCACCGGAACTGGTATGCGTGTCTGACAGCGGAACGTTTGGAACTCTCCCGCTTGGTGTGTTATGCCGAAATCAGCGAACCGCACTTTACGTCTCATTTTTGCGATTATCTCTAAGGCATTGCCATCCAAAGGTTTCACCTGTACCTTGTTTTCCTCTGCGTACGGAAGGTCAGCCGTCACTATAACCACATCCGGAGTTACGAGTATATCGCGGAGCGGCTCTATCGTGCTGGCTCTCTGGTTCCAGCTCGGTCTTTCAATCATTGCCTCTCTAAATATTTCAGCCCACTCATCCAAACTTCCAAAGTATTCGTCGATTATGTCGAAGATTGAACGTTTTTTTCTTGTTGACATCCTTACTTTACCTCTGTTTTACGAGACGTACAATGGGATGTCATACTCTTGCGTCTTCTTCATCTTAGCCATCTCCTTCTGTGTCCGCTTCATAACGTCCCTCGCTCTCAACCGAATTTCCTCGCCTTTTTCCAGAAGCGTTGAAACATCAACCTTTATGTCAGTTATCTTCACCAGCTCTTTTAATGTCGCCGCAGCAGCTTCTGGGTCCGGATAGTTGTAGAAGCATTGTGCGAGCAATGTTATGGCTGGCACGCCAATTCTGGCGCAATAGTGCATTATTATCGCTTGGGGGCCAACCATGTATCCTTCTTTCAGCACCTCTACACCTTTCTCCTGAATAGTCTTCAATACACTTGAATTTGAAGCCGCTCCGAAGACCTTCAACTCATCAATGTCCTGCCTATTCTGTACCGGAATGCCGCTCATCGAAATCATCTCTTTCACATTCTTGCTCTTACTCCAATCAACAAGAGTGCGCACTATAGGTTGAATCGCGCCTGCTGGTACGGCTGTCTCAGAAACCGCCAAAAGAACGTCGTGGTTTCCGAAAATCCTTATCGGGGAATGAGGCAATCCTTCGTGCAGAACGATAAGCGGCGGCAGCAATTTAGAATCCAAGTACGCCACTTCTCTTAGGTTAAGCTCAGAAATCATGTGAGACGCCGCGATGACACCCACCAAGCCGACATCTGGGAAACCGAATAGCATGGTAACGCCTGAGGGGATTTTCTGTCTCTCTATAATCTTGACATCTTCACTCAATTTTAACCCTTCAGCCATTTTTAAGCGGTAGTGTAAAAGCTTTGTGTCTGTTCAAGGAGTAGAAAGCGAATACGTATTTAAATGCGAGAAGAATCTTAAATCTAGAGAAAACATGGCTTTAGAACATTTAGGTTCTTCGCTTTACACAGCTTTAAGAAAGGTTTTCAGAGCCTCGGTTGTCGATGAAGCAACCGTTAAAGAGCTTGCGCGTAACGTTCAGAGGGCGCTGCTTCAGGCCGACGTGAACGTTAAACTTGTACTTGCCATTTCCAAACGGATAGAAGAAAAAGCATTGAAAGAAAAGGTTCCCATGGGTGTTTCAAGGCGTGAGCATGTGATAAAAGTGGTTTACGAGGAGTTAACGCATTTTCTCGGAGAGAAACCTGTTCCGATAAAAATGGAGTCTGGGAAAAAGAAGGTGATGATGCTCGTCGGTATCCAAGGGTCTGGAAAAACCACAGCCGCCGCCAAGCTTGCAAGATACTTCCAGAAGAGAGGATTAAAACCCGCTTTAGTGTGTGCAGACACTTACCGTCCAGGCGCCTATGCGCAACTCATGCAGCTGGCAAACAGGATAAACATACCGCTCTACGGTGACGTAAACTCGAAGAACCCCGTCAAAACAGCGTTGCATGGCTTGAAACAGTTCAGCGACAAAGACATAGTATTCATCGACACAGCTGGCCGTCACAAGGAAGAACGAGAACTAATCAAAGAAATGAAAACGCTGGAGAAAAGCATCAAACCAGATGAAGTCATACTGGTGATTGACGGAACAATCGGTCAACAAGCAATGGTTCAAGCGGATGCTTTCAACGAAGCGACACCGATAGGCTCAATCATGGTGACAAAACTTGACGGCTCATCCAGAGGTGGGGGCGCCCTCTCAGCAGTCGCTGCCACAGGTGCGCCAATAAAATTCATCAGCACAGGCGAAAAAATAGGCGATATAGAAGCCTTTGATCCCTCCCGTTTTGTCGGCCGTCTACTCGGCATGGGCGACCTAGAAACTTTGATTGAAAGAGTGCGCGAAGCGGAGGTAAAGGTTCCTGAAAGAAAGGCGCGGGCTATCTTAAGTGGCAAGTTCACACTGACAGACATGTATGAATGGTTTGAGGCGATGAGAGGGATGGGGCCCTTCCGAAAGCTTCTGAAAATGATTCCGGGCATGTCTTACGATGTGCCCGAAGACATGTTGAACATGGCTGAAGATAGGCTGGAAAAATGGCGTGTAATAATCCAGTCTATGACGGTCAAAGAAAGGAAAAATCCGAAAGTCTTTAACGCTTCGAGGATAAAACGCGTGGCGAATGGTTCTGGAACGAACGAGAAGGACGTGAAGGAGCTTCTGAAGCAGTACTCGATGATGCGTCGAATGATGAAAACTCTGCGCAGGAAAAAGAAACTGCCATTCTTCGGGAAAGGCCTCCCGCTCGGCTTCAAGTAAAACTTCAAAGGGCGATTGGAAGGAAGGAATCGTGGGCATTTTAGAAAAAGCTCTGAGGATGCTGGAGAAACATCCTTTATGTGACCATTGCTTAGGGAGACAGTTCGCCTTACTAAGTCACGGAATGGAAAACTGTGAAAGAGGCAAATCCATAAAAACCGTTTTAACGCTTCACGCTCATGCGCTTTCAGGAGGCAAAGAAGGCATAGAAACACTCAAAGTCCTCGCATCAAACGGTTTTTCCGAAACAGCGAAAGAAATATTGCATAAAATGAAAAGACGCGTCTCGGCTAAAACTTTGCCAAGAGCTTGCTTTTTGTGCGAAGACAGATTCAAGTGCATCAAAGACTTGGCGGAAAGAGCTGTGAACGAGCTTAAGAACTGTGAATACCGCAATTTTTTGGTAGGCGTAGAGTTACCTGTGGCGGTTGAAGAGCGTGAAGACGAGTTTAAGGCCGAGTTCGGAGTGAGCTACGGAGAAAGCATGCGGAACGAGTTTGGACGTGCAATAGGTAAGAAAATCGCTGAGCGGACAGGCAAAGCTGTGGAGTATAAGAAACCTGAAATTGTTGTCCTCGTCAATCCACTAACAGAACGGGTAAAGCTTCAAGTAAACCCTCTTTACGTAGCTGGACGCTACAGAAAACTTGTCAGGGGCATACCACAGTCAAGATGGCTCTGTCCAAATTGCAGGGGAAAAGGATGTGAAAAATGCGACTGGACTGGGAAACTGTATCAAGAATCGGTGGAAGAACTAATCGGAAAGCCTTTCTTGGACGCGACAGGTGGAGTGAAGACTTCCTTCCATGCTTCTGGAAGAGAGGACATCGATGCTCGGATGCTGGGAAACGGAAGACCGTTTGTGATAGAGATAACCCAACCTAAAAAGCGCTTCTTGAACCTGAAAAAACTGGAAAAGGTTGTTAATGCAGGTGCTGAGGGCAAAGTTGAGGTTGCAAATTTACAACTCGCAGACAAGAATGTTGTTAGAAAGTTAAAGAAGGCGGAGTCTGCGCAGAAGGAGTATCATGTTATTATGGAATTTGAAAACAAGATTTCAGTCAAAGATTTGCGTTTGTTAGAAGAAAAGCTGAGAAACGCTGTTGTCAAACAGAGAACCCCTATTCGTGTTATGCACCGGCGGGCGGACTTAACACGGGAAAAGTACATATATGACGTGAAGGTAAAGAAGTTGTCGCCTAAAAAGGCTGAGATGAACATACTTTGTCAAGGTGGGCTCTATGTTAAGGAGTTGGTGACTGGTGATGAAGGAAGAACTACACCCAACATTTCGGAAATTCTGAAGAACGAAGCGAAGCCCATGAAGCTTGATGTTTTAAACGTGATTATGAAAGTTAAAGAAGGAGAAAATAAATGAAAAAGTCAAGAGGATACCGTGCGAGAACACGCAAGCTTCTGAAGAAGAAACCAAGAGAGAGAGGTAAAATAGGGCTAAGCAAGCTGCTCCAGGAATATCAGCCTGGAAACCGCGTGGTAATAAAGATAAACCCAAGCATTCACAAGGGTATGCCTCACAGACGCTACCACGGCAAGGTCGGCGCCATAGCTGATAAGCGTGGAAGAAGCTATGTTGTAAGCGTTACACAAGGAGACGCCACTAAGGAGATAATCGTTAGACCGGAGCATTTAGAACCCTACAAAGGGTGATTCGAAATGGCTAAAAAAGCAGCGTCTGGAAAACCTCTGACTCTCCCACAGGTAAAAAAGCTACTCGAATCGATCGGCGAAGAAGAATTAGACCAGTTCCAACGGCGAACACTCGATTACGTGTCCAAATTTTCCAAGGTGGATGCTGAAGCGTCTGAAAAACTTGTGGAAAAACTCGTGAGGGAATTCGGTTTAGAAGAGAAGGAAGCTGTTCAAATCATTAACTGCATGCCCAAGAGCATCGAGGAATTAAGAACTTTTCTAGCCGGCGGACGCAAAATCATCGGAACTTCGAAACTTGAAGCTATAATAACCCTTTTGGACGAACATCGAAAACTGGAATAAGCATTTAGCACATGTGTTCTAGTTAAAAAGAGATAAGGCAAAGGGAACATGATGGAGAAGCGATACGAAGAGTACGCTTACGTGTTAGATTTTCTGCCACACGGTCGCCCGGGAATGCGTCCTCCGGGCAGAGCTAGTTACAGAGCGGGAGCTCTCGTTCAACTCATAGGCGAAGAGTTTTTCACGCTCTTGGAAGCCTTGGCTAGAGAGGGTGTGACGCTCAAGCTTGACCACCGTGTTTACGTTGGGAAGAGCGCCCGCAAAGAGATCACGTACATCATCGGACGGGTAGGCTACAACGAGTTGACGGTTGCCGCTAGGATGGAGCTTCCAACAGTAATCAGCAGAATCGTGCTTAACCGTGAGAAATGGTTCGTCAATTTCTTTAACACCGCAAGGGCTATTACGCCACGGATGCATGCTTTGGAGTTGATTCCCGGAATTGGGAAAAAATATATGTGGCAAGTAATCAATGAACGTGAAAGACATCCGTTCGAAAGCTTCGAGAATTTGCAGAAACGCACGGAGCTGCCTAACCCCGTTAAGTTGGTTGCAAAAAGGGTTTTAGAGGAGTTGTCTGGTGACAGCAAGTATCGGCTGTTCACAAGGGCACACTAAATCCGCGAATTAAACGGTTGCTGATTCATGAGTCTGTCTGAAAAAACGAAGCTTCTACTTCGAGAGTATCGAATTATTCCGAATAAACGTTTGGGACAAAATTTTATGATTGACCCTTCGGTACATCGTCGTTTGGTGGACTATGCCGCACTAAGCAGGAGTGATGTGGTGCTAGATGTTGGTGCCGGTTTGGGTTTTCTAACACGTCTTTTGGCGCGTAGGTGCAAGCGGGTTGTAGCTGTTGAATCAGATTCAAGGCTTGTGAAGCTTTTGCGTGACCGACTCAGGGACATGTGTAACGTTGAGATAGTTAAGGGTAACGTGCTTGAGATTCCAACACTTGACTTCAACAAGGTTGTTTCAATTCCACCCTATCACATATCTTCTCCTCTGCTTCTATGGCTTTTCGGCAGAAAGTTTGATTGCGGAGCTTTGATATTCCAAAGGGAGTTCGCGAACCGTTTTACGGCTTCAGTTGGAAGTGAAAACTACAGATGGCTAACAGTAGTCACGTACTACTATGCTGCAGTTGAGCTTCTAGACGATGTTCCAAAATGGATGTTTTACCCCCAGCCAGAAGTGGATTCCGTGATTGTGCGTTTGAAACCGAGGAAGCTGCCGCCATTCTATCTAAAGAACAAGACACTGTTCAAACAACTTGTGCAAGCACTTTTCACACGGCGTAACCGAAAAGTTAGGAGTGCTGTTCAACCTTTTTTGAAGCGCTCGCAAGCAACAGCTGCTGAAACCGTGGTTGAGGCAGCGAGTCTTCCTTTCCAAGATAAGCGGGTTAGAGAGTTGGCGCCGGAGGATTTCGGAGCGTTGGCAAATGCCCTTGTCCGGTAAGAAAGCGTTTTTCGCGAACTATGTCTTTTATGTTCCGGAAAACGTCTACGAACCGTCAGAAGACTCGTTTCTTTTCGCCGAAAACTTGGACATAAGAGAGGGTGAAACGGTGCTCGATATGGGCACGGGATGCGGTATCTTGGGTGTGATTGCAGCGGAGAAAGCAGCAAAAGTCGTTGCAGTGGACATAAATCCTTACGCCATCCGCTGCGCAAAAAGAAACGCTGAGATGAATGGGGTTGCGGACAAAATCTTTTTCTTGCAAGGAGATTTGTTCGCACCGATTAAGAACGAAGAAGAATTTGATTTAATCCTTTTTAATGCTCCCTATTTGCCCTCGGAAATCGATGAAGGCGATGCGTGGCTCAGTCGTGCTTGGGCTGGCGGTGCGTCCGGAAGGAGAGTTATTGACCGCTTTATTTGTGAAGTGCCGTGCTATCTTAAAATGAACGGCCGTATTCTTTTGTTGCAGTCTGTTCTGTCTGGCGTCGATGAAACATCACAAGAACTTAGAAAGCACGGTTTAAGAACGGATGTCGTTGCCAAACGTGATTTGCCGCATTTTGAAACAATAGCACTTCTGAGGGCGACGTGTTAAACAGGTTTATGCAGTCTTAACTCGTCTCTTATCGGCAATCCACCTACACCTTTCAGAACCCTGCCATGCTTTTCCGCTATGACGCCTGTTTTCACTTCATAAATATGAAAGCCGATAGACTGGTAAAATGCCAACGCTGGCAGATCATCGTTTGAAGTTGCCACCAACAGCCTATTTTTTCGCGACTTCTTAGCCTCAACTTGAACCTTTTCAACTAAACTTCGACCAACACCCACGCCTTGATGCTCAGGCAGTACACCCAAAGCCACAATTAGAAAAGCATCTTCCATCTCAGCATAAGAAACAAATCCAATAATGTCATTTTCCGATTTCGTTACGTAAGCATGGAGTTCCGCCACGACAAACTTTCTGTTGAAAGCTATCTGTTCTTGTTCTCCCCAGAACCGCTTAACCATTCCTCGAATTTTTTCCTTCTCATCCTCTGACGTCGCTTTGTTGATGCTGTAATTTAGAGATTTTTTGCTTATGCATGAGGGGCACACGGTTCGTAATTCTATGTGTTCTCCGCAAACAAGTCTTCCACATACGCTGCACTTGTAAACTGCTTCTTTCCCGCAGTATTCGCAACTCATAGTTTTTCCTCATTTCCCTTTGTGAGCTTTGTGTTAAAAAGCTATATAACGTGAGTTGTTCAGTATTGCTAGAAAAAGTGTGAGGTGTCTGGTGGATGTGTGTTTTGGGTAAGGATAAGCTGAAGGAGCTTATTGATAAGTATAAGTGTATATATCCTTATGATTATGATCTCCTCGATGGAGACAGCTACGTCCTAACGGTTAAAGAAGAAACCACGCTTAATTATCTGGAGCATAAAAACCTGATATCCTACGAGATAGTGTTCACGCCACCCAAGTATGTGGCACACTTAACCGCCAAAAGCAAGTATGGAAGATTAGGATTATCCTTTTTAAATGCGGCGAAGGTTCACAGCGGATTCGTCGGAAGACTTGCTCTGGAACTTGTGAACCTAAGTAACAACCGTTGTCCTATCACTATTAAGCGAGGAGACCCCTTTATACATATAGAATTTGAAACTCGGGAAGGTGAGCCGTCGCCGTATGTAGGGCAGTATCAATTTCAATACTTAACTGATGAAGAATTAAGAATGTACGTTTCAATCTTAAAGAAGATTTTTCCGAACTATGACGAGCTTGCCAAAATCTGGTTCAAAAACAGAGCAAGAACATGAAACAGTCCAGACAGCTTATCTTGATCTCAAAACCTGATTCAAAATTCATAACGTTAATCAATGCCTATACCATCAACAAATCGTTTAAATATTGCGGTTATGTATGCTGAGGGGGAACAATCATGCGCGCACACAATTACAGAGCTGTCAAGGGGCAGCCCTACACCAGAAAAAAGTTTGTCAAGGGCTTTCCACCGCCTAAAATCACCAAGTTCACTATGGGAGACGCTAAATCACGATTTGAGTACGAAGCGAAACTCATAGCTGTTGAAAAGGCTCAAATCCGCCACCAAGCTCTTGAAGCTGCTCGAATAGCAACAAACCGCCTCTTGAATTTAAAGCTGTCAGAAAGCTATTGTTTGCGTATCTTACCCTACCCGCACGTAATTCTTAGAGAGAACAAAATGATTTTCGGCGCACACGCAGACAGGCTTCAGGACGGCATGCGGAGATCCTTCGGAAAAGCCATCGGAACCGCGGCACGCATAAAGCCTAACCAAACGATCATGACCGTTAACGTGAATGCTAATGGTATTGAAGTCGCCAAAGCGGCTCTGAAACGTGGAGGCGCCAAGCTTCCGATTCCATGTAGGATAATTGTCGAAAAAGCTCCGGGAATGGAAGAGGTGAAAACGCGTTGACCAAAATGAAAAAAGATTTGGTAATTTGGTTTGAAAACCTAAGAAAAACTGACATTCCCTCGGCGGGCGGCAAAAACGCTAACCTTGGAGAAATGCTAAACGCCGGTATACCCATCCCACCCGGCTTTGCCATAACAGCGTATGCCTACCAAAAATTCATCGAAGAAACCGAAATCTCCGAGAAAATGTACACGATTCTGGATGAAACGATAAAGGACGTGAACGAACCGAAACAGTTTGAGGAAGCCTCCAAAAAAATCCGTCAATTAATCGAGTCAACACCCATGCCAACGGACATCGAAGATGCAATAAGGCACGCTTACGAAGAATTATGCAAAAGATTAAACACGAACGGGGTTTTCGTTGCCGTAAGGTCAAGTGCCACGGCTGAAGACCTGCCTGACGCCTCCTTCGCTGGACAACAAGAAACGTATCTGAACGTTAAAGGCGCTGATGAACTAATCGAAAATTCCGTCAAGTGCTGGTCAAGTCTTTTCACACCTCGTGCAATTTTCTACCGTGTTCAAAAGGGGTTTGAGCACAAGAAAGTTCTCATAAGTATAGGCGTGCAAAAAATGGTGAATTCAAAGGTTGCAGGCGTGATGTTTACGATAAACCCCGTCACTGGTGACCCCGACCAAATAGTCATTGAAGGCAACTATGGTTTAGGCGAGTCCGTCGTTTCGGGAGCGGTTACCCCAGACGATTACGTTGTCGATAAAAGCACACTAAAAATTATTGAGAGGCGAGTAGCCAAAAAAATCCTGCAGTATATTCGCGACCCAAACACTGGAAAAACCGTGCACGCAGAAGTGCCGCCTGAAAAGCAAGAGCAGCAATGCTTAAGTGACGAGGAGATTCTTGAGCTTGCAGAGCTTGCCAAACGCATTGACAAGCACTATGGGACGCCTCAAGACATCGAGTGGGCTGTGGACCACGACTTACCGTTTCCAGAAAATGTTTTCATCGTGCAGTCAAGACCTGAAACCGTTTGGAGCACAAAACTTGTGGAAGCGACATCAGCAAAGGTTGAATCTGCAGTGACGAAGCCTGTAGAGCTGAAAGTTGTTGTTAAGGGCCTCGCCGCTGGCAAGAGAGGCTTCGGAGTAGGAGTGGCAAAGGTTGTTTCAAATCCTGAAGAAGCATCGAAAATGATGCAGAAAGGAGATGTCCTAGTCACAGACATGACTAATCCGGATTATGTGCCTTTCATGAAGCTTGCAGACGCCATAGTCACCAACAAGGGCGGAGTGACATGTCACGCGGCTATTGTAAGCCGGGAACTAGGCGTACCATGTGTCGTTGGAACGGAAAACGCTACAAAGCTTATGGCTAATGGTGAGGAATACACGGTTGACTCGAGAAGTGGTGTGGTCTACGAAGGCGTGCTGCCAACCTTGACGGGACAGCTTTCATCATCCACTTCATCCACCGCTGTGGGAGGCAACGTTCAAACCGTGCCAGTAACAGCGACAAAAATCTACATGAACCTTGGTGTGCCTGAAAAAATCGAAGACTACAAAGACCTGCCCTTCGAAGGCATAGGACTGATGCGTATAGAGTTCATCCTAGCCAGCTACATAGGTGAACACCCGTTATACCTGATTGAAACAGGGCAATCTCAGAAATTCGTGGATAAACTTGCCGAAGGCATCGCAACAGTCGCAAGAGCCATACAACCACGCCCGGTTGTCGTGCGATTCAGCGACTTCAAAACCAATGAGTACAGAGAGCTAAAGGGCGGCGAAAAATACGAGATCGTTGAAGCCAACCCCATGCTCGGCTGGCGTGGAGCAAGCCGTTACATAAGTCAATGGTACGAGAAAGCGTTCAGACTTGAATGCCAAGCAATCATAAAATGCCGTGAGGAGTGGGGTCTCAAAAACGTATGGGTGATGCTCCCTATGGTGCGCACAGTTTGGGAAGCCAAAAAGTGTTTGGAGATCATACGAGAAGAACATCTCGAAAGGTCAAGAGACTTTAAAATCTGGTTCATGGCTGAAACGCCTTCAATAGCCATACTCGCCGACGAATTCTCAAAACTCTGCGACGGCTATTCCATAGGCTCAAACGACATGACACAGGGCATACT
>Ga0209121_10005786_pt1 | contig 11071 bp, 13 predicted proteins | sample Cruoilmetagenom3_FD_187292 | JGI IMG/M metagenome (GOLD analysis project Ga0209121, IMG submission 187292) | Oil polluted marine microbial communities from Coal Oil Point, Santa Barbara, California, USA - Sample 3 (SPAdes) (version 2) | ecosystem: Environmental > Aquatic > Marine > Oil seeps ...
AAATCAAGATAATTGACAAAGGAATTGTTATATAAATATAAATAGGTCTGATTTTTATCATTTTTTTATTTTATTAATAATTCACATTTATGTCAAAATAATGTTCAATAAATTTTTTTTTGTATATTGACTTTAAAAGCTTTTGGGTTATACTCATATTTAATTTATTGGGTTGCTTTTTTAAAGCATTTTACTCAGAAAAAGAATAAAAAAGGAGACTTTTAATGATTAAACCTCATGGTTCAGAAATTTTGAATCCTCTCTATGTTTTTGAAGAAGAAAAACGTAATAAACTTTTAAGAGAGGCAGAAAAACTCCTATCAATTGTTTTAAATTCTGCTGCAGCTTCTAATGCAGTAATGCTGGGTTGCGGCTATTTTAATCCTCTTAAAGGATTTATGGATCTTGCTGATGCAAAAAATGTTGCACAGAACATGCATACTGTTGATGGACTTTTTTGGCCGATTCCTATATTGAATATTGTAAAAGATATAAAAGAGATATCAGATTCGAAACGAATTGCTTTAAGAGATCCTAATATTAAAGGCAGTCCTGTACTTGCAATTCAGCATGTTGAAACTATAGAAGAAATTTCTAAAGAAGATAAGGATTTTATTGTTAAAAAGATTTTTAAAACAGATGATCCAGAGCATCCTGGAGTAGATAATTTTTATTCTCTTGGTAACTATGTGGTTTCAGGGCCTATTCAAGTACTAAATTTCTCATATTTTGAGAAAAATTTCCCAAACACTTTTCGTACAGCTTATCAGATAAGGGAAGAGATATTAAAACTTGGATGGGAAAAAGTTGTAGCTTTTCAAACTCGAAATCCAATGCATCGTGCTCATGAAGAGTTGTGCAAAATGGCAAAAGAGGCAGTTAATGCTGATGGTATTTTAATTCATATGCTCTTGGGAAAATTAAAAAAGGGGGATATCCCGGCTGATGTTAGAGATGCAGCTATTCGTAAAATGGTTGAGCTTTATTTTCCTCCTGATACAGTACTAATTACAGGATATGGCTTTGATATGCTTTATGCTGGACCCAGAGAGGCTGTACTTCATGCAATATTTCGTCAAAACTGTGGGTGTACTCATCTTATTGTTGGTCGTGACCATGCTGGGGTAGGAAAATATTATGGCCCTTTTGATGCACAGAAAATTTTCGATGAACAAGTCCCGGAACATGCATTGGAAATAAAAATATTTAAAGCAGATCATACTGCATGGTCCAAAAAGTTGAAAAAGGTAGTTATGATGAGCAGAGTACCAGACCATACTAAAGATGATTTTGTCTTTTTATCTGGAACAAGAGTTAGAGAGATGCTCTCAAACGGAGAACCTTTACCTGAAGAGTTCAGCAGACCCGAGGTTGCGGAAATACTCGGGCACTATTATCGTTCACAAATGTAAATTCTGGGTCAGGTCTTGTATTTTGCATTCCGATACGTTCCGATAGAATCTAAGTATTTCGTGCTCATTGAGTGTATGCAAAATACAAGACCTGACCCCTAAAGCTTATAAAACTTTTTTCCTTTTTTCCAGAAAGATTCAGTATTTACTTTACCCTCAGAATATAGTTTGTGCCAGTCTTCATCAACGGGCATATATTTATACAAATTTTTTCGATTTGCCTCAAGTAAAAGTCTTGGTTTATTCATAAAGTCAGCACCGCAAATTACATTTTTCCCTGTTTTTGAAGACAATAAATCTAACCATTCTATGCCTTTATTACATCTTAACAAGTGGTGATCAAGGATTAATGTATTAACTGTTTCACAAATAGATTGCGCATTAAACCAGGCTTTATCAATTTGATCCTGTGTAACTCTATTTGATAAGTATAGAGGAGGTCCATCCAGAAACAGAATGTCAGGCTTCCACTCACGAATTTGAGATACAGCTTCATTGTTGAGAAGCTCTATATCAGAGCTATGTACAAATACAAACTCTTCTTTAATTCTTGTCATTATCACTTTAATTGAATTATCAGACTCTTCTCCATGGGATAATGCTTTTGAAAAAGATATTTCTCCATCTTCTTTTTCTTCTGCTTCAATTAGATTTTTATTCAAAATATTTGAAAATGAATCTGCTCTTTTAATCTCTTTTGAAGAGAGGTTCGATAGAGATTTTGTCCAGATTTTAACATCAGGATTAAGCCCTTTTAATTTTTCTATGTTTAGTTGATAAGGGTTTGCATTTTCTAATGGTACATGGTCTCCGTGAAAATGGCTGATTACAATATCAGTTGATTGTTTCCATCTTTTTATTATTCTTTTTTGAATTTTTTCATCTACTGCTACTTGAAAAGGGTGGGGGATTAGCCCATATCTGAGATAACCTAAAGCAATACCCGGATCAATTAAAATTTTCCTTTTTTTTATCTTTATAAAACAACATAGGCCTCTAACTCCAAGAGATTCTGTTCCAATAATTTCTATTTCCATAATTCTGGGGTCAGGTCTTGTATTTTGCATATATGATAAAATTTAAATATTTCATGTTCATTTGGTATATGCAAAATACAAGACCTGACCCCTAAAGCCTACAAGCAAGGTAAATATTTTCGAAAAGTTTTTTTAATTTATTTGTTGGAGTTGATGAAAAGGCAATTCTTAATAAATCATTGATAGCTATAACTCCAGTATTATATTTATTTAATAAAATTTGTCTTATATTTTCAGCATTTTTATTTTTAAGTTTAATGCATAAAAAGTATCCTGAATTAAAAGGCAAAGGCTCAAAATATTTTTTATACTCTTTATGCTCTTTTAAAATCTTATCTACTATTTCAAATCTCTTTTTTAGCAACTCATACTTTTTCTTTTTTTCTGAATTGTATTTTGAGGAATCAAAGGATTTTAAAACTAAAGATTGTGATATGTGTGGAGCATTTGATATATTCCCTCTTACTGCTCCAGCTGTTTTTCTTTCTAATGCTGTGTATAATTCTTTGTTCCCGTGTTTAATACCATAAGTTATAAATCCAACTCTAAAACCCCATGCATAATCTTCCTTTGTTACTCCATCGACTTTGGCTGCAATAATATTTTTGTGTAGATCAGCCAGTTCAGCAAAAAGAGATTCTTTATAAACTCCTTTTCTGTAAACTAAACCAAAATATGCGTCATCTAAAATAACAAGAATTTTGTTGCCAGCTTTAGCAGATTCTTCCAATATATTCTTTATTTGTTTTACATCTTCTTCATATGGTGTGTATCCGGATGGGTTATTTGGAAAATTCAGGAGTACTATCTTTTTCCCAATATTTTTTTTATTGATTTTATTTTTAAAAGATGGAATATCGAATTTTCCATTTTTGAAAGAATTAAAAGTATTAAATTTTGCATTGCAACCATTATTAAATATAAGTTTATAATTTCCGTATAAAAGATCAGAAGCTATGATCTCATCTTCTTTGTTAACAAACAAATAACCAAGTATACTTAAACCATGTGTTAAAGCACATGTAACAATTGGCGTGCTTATCTCTTTTTTTAAAAGAGAAGGATTTTTTTTATACAACATCTCTTTCCATTTTTTTCTTAATTCAGGTTTACCAAAACTTGAAGCATATGGAAAGATATCTATTGGCATAAGTTTAACATTCTCTGCTATTGATGATAATCTCATTGGTGTTTTATCATCTTGAAGTGCAATTCCAATTGTTGCGTTTATATTTTTTCCTTTAGCTTCCTCTGATTGTGCTAAAATACCTTTTTTTGGGAAAAATATGGCTTTTCCCTTTTCTGAAAGTAGTTCGAAAACAGCAGGACTACTTTTTTTGATAATTTCATTTAACTCTAATGCCTGTGGATTTAATTTTGTCATTAAGCCTCCGTATGCGTTTTTTTTAACATGTTAGATGAAATGCGCCAATAACTTTTTTATCATTTTGGATGTTATTGAAGATTTCAATTGCTTTTTTACTTCTTTCTATATAAAATTTAATCTTTAAATTCGATAAAATTTCTTTTACTTCTCGCTCAACTTTCATCAATCCCATGTAACCAGTACCAATAATTAGAATATCTGGCTTGTGTTTTAAAATTTCGTCTAAATCTTTAATTTGAACAAGGTGACCCTTTTCCCTCCACCATGATGTGTTGATCCTATCAGGGTAAATAATTAGATCTGAAGTATAACTCTCTCCATTTATCTTCATTTTACCGAATATGTATTGTTCAATTTTCATTTTTTAAAAAAGATTAAATTGCCATCCAACTCCTGCTAAAAATCGCATTCCTTTAAAATCCATTTCCTGATCAAAGGGCTTTATTTTAAGCGGTGTATATGTAATTTCTGCATTGAGGTAAAATCCTCCTAATAATCCGAGGTTAACTCCTCCACCTACAATTATGGTTGATTTGTGATCTTCTAATCTATAATTGGATATATTATTTTCAATCTCCTGTTTAAAATTATATCTTGCATAGCCTACTTTTAAATAGGGAATTATTTTAATTATTGGAAATCTATATACAGCACAAATATTAATACCAGTTATTTTAAGAGTACTCTCCTCTTCATCATATATATTTAAAACTTTATTTTTGTAACCTGCTTCATATGAGAGTTCTAATGCTAAACCTCTGTGAATAATTAATTTTAAATATGGAGTGTATATAAATTTACTACCATAAAGATCTTTTGTATCTTCTTTTTTAAACTTTAATATTCCTGCATTAATTCCAGCTCCAAATCCAGCTGCCTGTGTAAATTGAAATAAAAATGTTATAAAAAACAGTAATATTATTAATTTTTTCATCTTTTACTCCTTATGTGGGGTCAGGTCTTGTATTTTGCATTCTGATAAAATCTAAGTATTTCATATTCGTTGAGTATATGCAAAATATATGCAAAATACAAGACCTGACCCCATTTTCCCATTTTCCTATTGTTTATTTTCAAACGTATAAAATTTGCCATTTTTAGGACTAAAAATTTTTTTACCTATAAAACCCATTCTCAAAATTTCTCTTTGCAAGGTAAGTAAAAAAAATCTATGCGAAACTATTAAAATATTTTTATCCTCATTTTTATTTAGTTTGGATAGAAATTGAATTGCTCTTTTTTTTGTCTGATTTTTGGTTTCAGGAGTGTTTTTAGAATTGAAATGCCAGGCTATTCTATTTAGAATATTCCAGAGAATAAAAGGGATTTTTAATTTTGTTGAAAAGATTGCTTTTATTGGAACTTCTGATAGTTCATTTGTTGTTATTATCTTTTTCTTAAATACCTTTTTAGCAGTTTCTTTTGCTCTTTTTGAAGTACTTGAATAGCAAATTGAAAAGTGATTTGAAGATGTAGCTAAACAATTTGGAATCAAATCTGCATTTTCATATTTTAAAAATTCAATATCATAATTTTTAGAATCACAGAAATGTGGGAACTTATGTTTTACTTTAAAGTGTCTTATTAAAACAATTCTCATTTTAAATTTTAATATTAAATAACTAAGTCTTTCATCTTATTTTACCATAAGGTATTTTATTTATAAAAGTTTTATATAAATATGACCTTTTTTATCTAAATTTTTCTTTAAGTTTAACATCAACAATAGATGGAACCATTGATTTGATTTCACCTCCAAGCTGATAAATTTCTTTGACAAGTTTTGAACTAAGAAAAGAATAACAAACTGAAGGAACTAAAAAAACAGTTTCAATCTCAGTATCAATATTCCTGTTCATAAGAGCCATTTGAAACTCTATGTCAAAATCTGATATTGCTCTCAGTCCTCTAACAATAATTGAGGCTTTTTTTTCTTTCATATAGTCAACAAGTAGTCCTTCGAAGCAGTTAACTTCAATCTCTTTGTTTTTTTTAAAAATTTCATTTAAAATATTCAGTCTCTCTTTTATTGTAAATAGATATGTTTTAGAGGGATTTTTTAAAACAGCAACTATTATCTTATCAAACATTTTTAGCCCTCTTTTTATAATATCAATATGTCCCTTTGTTAGAGGATCATAAGAGCCTGGATATACTGCTATTCTATTTGTCATTTTTTTCTCCAATTTTGCTTAAAATTTTTAAAATATTTGATTCTAAATCTTTTATTGTTTTGTTGTTTTCTACTGTGAAATCAGCCATAAGTAAGCATTTTTCAACCTGTTGCCCATATTTAGATTCTCCAATCCCCCTTTCCCTTTCTATTCTCTTTTTTGTTTCGATTTCATCTCCTGTGTCTGTATCTCTTTTCCTTTTTTTTATCCTGTTAATAATAGTATTTAAAGGAGTTGTTAAGCCAATAAGAAAAAAAGATTTAAGTTTTTTTAATTCAATGACTTCTGCTGGATTTCTTATGCCATCTATTACCCATTTTTTTTGTTTTGATTCGGATATTTTTCCCCTAACTTTTTTTGCGAGTATACCTTCTCCTCCTTTTTTCCTTAACATATTTCCAATATCCTGCATTTTTTCCCTTGTAACTTGTTTCTCTGTTTTTGATGCTTCTACTCTTACTATATCTGAGAGTGAAATATACTTAAATCCGAGTTTTTTTAATATTTTTACAGATTCACCTTTTCCTGTAGCCATTACTCCTGTCAGTCCTATATATAATTCTTTATTATTCTCCATATTTATATTTATCTTCAATTATATCATGCTCTTGCCACTCTTTTACCCATTCTTTAACATAAAAGATCTTAAATTTATTTTCGCCTTCAATAGAGCTTACAATTCTGTTTAGTCCTGCGTTAATGAGCATTTTCTTACAGATAAAGCATGGAAAAGCATTAATTGTCGTTTTTGTTTTTCTTAATTCACCATAAATATACATATCGCCACCCAATAGACTTACTCCTGCTCTGGCTGCATTTATTATAGCATTCTGTTCAGCATGAACTGAGCGGCATAGTTCATATTTACTTCCTGAAGGGATGTTTAGTTTTTCTCTAAGACAAAAATTATGGTCAATAGAGCTTTTTGTATTTCTTGGAGAACCAACATATCCAGTTGCGATTATTTGATCTTCTTTTACTATTATTGCACCCATTAAAATTTTCAAACATGTTGAGCGGCTGGATACAACTTTTGCTATATTTAAATAATATTCATCTTTATCAGGTCTTTCTATCATTTTCCAATATTACAGCTATATTTAAATAAATTCAAGCAAAAAGCAATAAAAGAGATTAATCTGCTCTTAAGATAAAGTAGTTCTTTTTCCCTCGTTGAATTAGGATAAATTTTCCGTTCAAAAGAGCGTCAGATAAAATGGTCTCCTCTGGGTTAAGTATTTTCATTTTATTTATACTTATACCTCCGTTCTTAATCATTTTACGAGCTTCACTTTTTGAAGAAAAAATGTTGCTTTTTGTTGAAATAAGTTCAACGATATTTATTCCCATTTGAATTTCAACCTTTGAGATTCTAATTTGAGGTACTCCTTCAAAAACAGCGATAAAGTCTTTTTCAGAGAGTTTTTTTAGGGACTCTGTTGTACCTTTTCCAAAAAGAATTTCAGAAGCTTCTAAAGCAGAATTGTATTCCTCTTCATTGTGAACCATTATGGTTATATTTTTTGCAAGTTTTTTTTGAAGTACACGATTGTGAGGTGCTTTTTTATGTTCTTCAATTATGCTGTTAATTTGTTCTTTAGAAAGTAATGTGAATATTTTTATATACCTTTCAGCATCTTTGTCTGAAATATTTAACCAGAATTGATAAAATTTGTATGGAGATGTATATTTAGGATCAAGCCAGATGTTTCCCTCTTCTGTCTTTCCAAATTTGCCACCATCTGATTTTGTTATTAAGGGACAAGTGAGTGCAAATACTTCACCATTATCTTTACGTCTGATCAATTCAGCACCTGCAGTGATATTTCCCCATTGATCCGAACCTCCCATCTGGAGTTTGCAGTTCATATTTTTATAAAGGTAATAGAAATCGTATGCTTGTATTAATTGATAGCTGAATTCAGTAAAAGAAATCCCAGATTCCAGACGGCTTTTAACAGAATCTTTGGCTGTCATGTAACTTACATTAAGGTATTTACCAACATCTCGCAGGAAGTCCAGGAAAGAAAATCCTTTCATCCACTCGTAATTATTTGCAATTTCTGCTTTATTTTTTAAATTAGTATCAAAATCAAGAAATTTTAATAGTTGTTTTTTTATACACTCTTGATTGTATATTAATACTTTTTTATCTAATAAGATTCTTTCTTCGGATTTTCCGGATGGATCACCGATCATTCCTGTTGCGCCACCAATTAAAGCTATTGGCTTGTGCCCAGCGAGTTGTAAATGTTTTAGTAACATGACAGACACTAAATGTCCTATATGTAATGAGTCGGATGTTGGATCTATTCCAACATAAGCAGTTGTTATCTCTTTTGAAAGTTGTTCTTCTGTTCCAGGCATAATATTGTGAATCATGCCTCGCCATTTTAATTCATTTACTAAATCCATTTAATTTACTAAAGTTCTTCCCAATTTTATGGCCTTTAAATTAAGGTCAAGTAATCCTTCAGGAGCCCATTTCCTTACATAACAAACCATATTGTTATATCCGATTATGTTGGTTAATTTTTGGGTTATTGAGAGTGTAACAACAGATGTTAATATAACATTACCAAGTTGCTTTTTTGTTTCGCTTATAATGGGTATTTTATACAATTTCCAATTTTTTGTATCTCCTAAATCTTTTACAAGATTTGAATCAGTAATAACGATTGCATCATCTTTAAGCCTTTCTTTGTATAGGTCAAATGGTTTTTGATAAGTACATACAAAGAAATCTATTGCAAATGCTTGAGGAAATATAATCCTTTGATCTGATATAATTATATCAACTTTTGTTGGGCCACCTCTAACTGTTGCTGTATATGTGGGGCTTTCTAAGGCGAATTTATTTTCTCTTTTAACAGCAATGTCAACAAGTAAAGCTCCAGCAGTTATAATTCCCTGTCCTCCAACTGCTCCGTACCTTATTTCATACCTGTTTTCCATTTTGTTTCCTCCTTTGCGGAATTGATGCTTGTGCTTCAGGTACAATATGTTTATAGTAAAGGTCAGAGTATTCAAGTCTATCTTTATCTTCAAATAATATGCCGACTGGATATCTGTGGTTTCTCTCCTCAGGTGCTAATTTTTCATATTGAGTTTTTGTGACTGTTCTGCTAGCTATCCATTTAGTTATAGAAATTGGATCTCTCATTTTATTTTTTCTTCCAAGGTTAATATGACAGTTACTGATTACTTCAACAACAGAGAATCCCTTATGTTTAAAGGATTTTTCTATTACTTCCTTTAACTGTCTTGGTCTATTTATTGTTTCGCGAGCAATAAATGAAGCTCTAGCTCCCTTTAATAGGTCAGCCACATTAAATTTTGGTTCAATATTTCCATATGGTGTGGTTTCAGTTATAAATTTCTGTGGGGTTAGTGGGGATACTTGTCCTCCTGTCATACCATAGATTCCATTATTTACTAATATCATTTTTATTCCAATATTTCTTCTGGCTGCGTGAATGAGATGATTACCTCCAATTGCAAGGCCATCTCCATCGCCTGAGATAACTACTATAAACTTATCTGGACGGGCCAGTTTAATTCCAGTTGCAAAGCTTAATGCTCTACCATGTGTTGTATGAAGTGTGTTTGTGTTGAAAAATGTTGGGATTCTCCCTGAGCAACCTATTCCTGAAACAACGACTATATCTTTAGATTTGATATCAAGTTCTGAAAACGACATTGCAATTGCTTTTAAAATAACTCCATTACCACATCCTGGGCACCATGGTGTTGGGAATGTTCTGTATCTTATATATTTTTCATAGTCTCTCATTTTAAAACTCCCTTATCTTGTCAAGCACTTCGTTAGGTGTAAATGGAATGCCATTTGCTCTCAATAATGCCTTCTTTTCAACATCATCTGATGATATACTTTCTATCTCATACTTTGTTTGACCCATGTTTAATTCTACAGTGAGTACTTTTTTGACCTGCTTGAATCTCTTTTTTAAAGGAATTTTTGGAAAGGGCCAGATAGTTAATGCTTGAAAAAGTCCAACTTTAATCCCCTGCTCTCTTGCTATTTTTACAGCAGCAAGGGAAGATCTGGCTGATACTCCAAAACTGAAGATCATAATTTCAGCATCTTCCATATAATATTCTTTGAATTTAACAATCTCGTCAATATAATGATAAATTTTTTGCATTCTTAAAGTTTGCATCTTATTAACTGTCTCTGGCTCAGAAGTTGGCCATCCATGTTTATCATGCTCAAGTCCGTCAATGTGGATTGGGTAACCTTTAAAAAAGTCGACTCTTGGAGGATTCTCACCTATTTCTCTATCATAGATATTTAAATCTTTTATTCTATGAACCTTCTCTTTATAAATAGGAATATCATTTTTCCTTGGTAGTTCAATATCTTCATGAGCTTTTGCAAGGACTTCGTCCAAAAGTATAATCACAGGATTCCAGAATTTTTCAGACAAATTATAGGCTCTGATGGTTTCAGAATAAAGTTCATCTGCAAAAGCAGGGTATAGAGCAATAATCGGGTGATCTCCATGAGTACCCCATCTTGCTTGCATAATATCCGATTGAGAGGGTTTTGTTGGTAATCCTGTTGAAGGCCCTCCTCTCATAACATTAACAATAACAAGAGGTATTTCAGCCATTACTGCCATTCCAAGGTGTTCCTGCATAAGTGAAAAGCCTGGACCACTTGTAGCAGTTAATACTTTTCTTCCTGAAAGGGATGCTCCAATGCAGGCTCCTAAGGATGCGATTTCATCTTCCATTTGAATAAAATCATAACCCATTCTTGGTAATTCTCTTGACATAAATTGAGCAATTTCTGAAGATGGAGTTATGGGATATCCAGCGAAAAAATTACACTTTGCTGCAAGTGCAGCCTTAGCAATGATTATGTTTCCCTGTAATACTTGTTTTCTTCTCATTTTTTTCCTTCTTTTCTTTATAATTTACAAAAATTGCAAAGTCAGGGCATCTAGATTCACATAATTTACATCCAATACAGTATTCTTGGGCATCAATTTTCACTGATACTCCGAATTTACTTTCATTATTATCTTCAAGTTGAAG
>Ga0209121_10005787_pt1 | contig 11069 bp, 9 predicted proteins | sample Cruoilmetagenom3_FD_187292 | JGI IMG/M metagenome (GOLD analysis project Ga0209121, IMG submission 187292) | Oil polluted marine microbial communities from Coal Oil Point, Santa Barbara, California, USA - Sample 3 (SPAdes) (version 2) | ecosystem: Environmental > Aquatic > Marine > Oil seeps ...
GACCAAACAAGATCCCATTCCCGCCCGCCTGGCCGCGCTCAAGACCACGTCGACGCCAGACCTGAAGCAACAATGGCGCGACCTGTTCGACAGCGAGCCACCGCCGTTCAATCGTCGCTACCTCGAAAGCAGGTTGGCTTACCGCATCCAGGAACTGACCTACGGTGGCCTCAAACCCGCAACGGTGAAGCGGCTGGAAGCCCTCGGCGAACAGCTGGACGGCGGCGATCGCAAGAAGAGCCGCATCCGTGCCGACCGCGACCGCCCCATCGCGGGCACCCGGCTACTCCGGGAATGGCAAGGCGTTGAACAGGTCGTCACGGTCACTCGGGATGGCTTCGAGTGGCAAGGACGCCCTTACAAATCGCTGTCCGCCATTGCCCGTGCCATCACCGGCACGCGCTGGAACGGCTGGGTGTTCTTCGGCCTGAAAAATCACCGGAGGGGCGCATGACTAAACCCATCATCAGAAAACTGCGCTGCGCCGTCTATACCCGGAAATCTTCCGAGGAAGGTCTTGAGCAAGAATTCAACAGCCTCCACGCCCAGCGGGAGGCGTGCGAGGCCTATATTGCTAGCCAGCGCTCCGAGGGCTGGGTTGTGGTCCGCGACCAATATGACGACGGTGGCATTTCCGGCGGCACGCTCGAACGACCCGGCCTGAAAAGGTTGCTCGCGGACGTCGAGGATGGCTTGGTCGACGTGGTCGTCGTGTACAAGATAGACCGCTTGTCGCGGTCGCTGATGGATTTTTCCAAGCTGGTCGAGGTATTTGACCGGAATGGCGTCACCTTCGTATCCGTCACTCAGTCCTTCAACACGACCACCTCCATGGGGCGGCTCACGCTGAACATCCTGCTCAGCTTCGCCCAATTCGAGCGTGAGGTAACGGCGGAACGTATCCGCGACAAGTTCAAAGCTTCTCGCATGAAGGGCATGTGGATGGGCGGCGTGCCCCCGCTGGGCTACGAGGTGAAGGACCGGAAGCTGGTCATCAAGGACGCCGATGCCGCCAACATCCGCTGGATCTTCGCCCGGTTCATCGAGATCGGATCGGGCACGGAATTGGCGCGGGAACTGGCGGCGCGCGGTATCCAGACCAGCCGTGGCAACCGGATCGACAAGAAATACCTGTATCGCCTGCTGAACAACCGCGCCTACATCGGCGAGGCGGTCCACAAGGGCGACAGCTACCCCGGTGAGCACGACGGCATCATCGACCGCGCGGTTTGGGACAAGGTCCACGCCATCCTGACCGAAAGCCCCCGCAAGCGTGCAGCACGCACCCGCGCCGACACGCCCGCACTGTTGAAGGGCTTGCTCTACGGCCCAGACGGAGCGGCCTTCTCGCCAACCCACACGCGCAAAGGCGGCAAGCTCTATCGTTACTATGTCAGCCAGACGGTTTTGAAGCACGGTGCCGGATCATGTCCGGTCGGACGGGTCCCCGCTGGTGAGATCGAGGCCGCCGTGATTGACCAGCTCCGCGCCGTGTTCCGCCAGCCTGAGATTGTGGCGGGCACATGGAAGGCGGCCCGCTCGCAGGATGGCGAGATCACCGAGGCCGACGCCCGTGACGCGTTGACCCGTCTTGACCCGCTCTGGGACGAACTCTTCCCCGCCGAGCAGGCGCGCATCGCGACCCTGCTGGTCGAGCGGGTCGACATCGGTACCGATGGCCTCAATCTTCGCCTGCGGATGGACGGTCTGACCGGGCTGGCGCGAGAAATGATGGCTGATCTAGGAACGGCGGCATGACGCGCGCGAAGCCAGTGCCTGAAACAGTTACCGTGCACGTCCCTTTCCACTTCGTTAAGCGCGGCGGCCGCAAAGAAATGCAGCTGCCGGATAGGGCATCCAGCGAACGCAAGACTGACAACACGCTGGTCAAGGCGCTGGCACGCGCCTTTCGCTGGAAGCGGATGCTGGAAACTGGCGAGTTCACGACCATCGCCGAGCTCGCGGCTCGCGAAGGCATCGCGCCATCATATATGACACGCGTCATGCGGCTGACGCTGCTCGCGCCCGATATCGTCGAGGCAATCCTCGATTGTACACATGGGTCGGAGGTGAGGATGACACGGCTTCTGGAGCCGTTTCCGTCGGAGTGGGTACAGCAGTTCGACCTAGCGGCACCAGTGCCTGCTGATTCCGCCCGATATCAGCGTTGAGGTGCCGGTGCAAAGTAGAGAAAGTTCTTCGTCAACCCGCCCAACGCCAGGAATGGATACTTATTACATTTATTCAATGGCTTGAAGTCTTATTTGCTTGTGCGTACAACACAAAAAATTCGAATAATCCTCGTATATTGGTCGCATATTTTCGCGTTTTTGATGAAATATGATCAACGGATCCGACATAAATTTTGCTAAAATGATTGACAATAGGAGCCGCAATACACACATTTTCAATGGTCAGAGATCCGCATATGCGGCGGATTCGCTATCGAAGGAGGCGGCTATGGACGGCAGCAACCACAAAACGCAGGGCCTAAGCGCCAAGCACCAGAAGTTCCGTGACCTTGCGCAGAGCAGAACCAACAAGGCACTAGATGCAATCGGTCGGATCGGAAATCTCTCGAACCGATCAATCTATGAGTGGGACGACGCCGAGGTACGGAAGGTGGTCAAGGCGTTGAAAGACGCTGTGTCCGAAGTCGAGGCGCGTTTTGCGTCGCCGAAGGGGAAGGCCAATGCAAAATTCAAGCTCTAAGCCTTACAAGACAGTTGCATTGGGTTTAGATGTTGATCCTGCAACTGAGTTTGTACTTCCGGATGAGATTCCGATCGACCCTGAGGCTACGCTCGACCAGTTGACCGGCAGGTTTAGGTCTCTCCGCGATGGACTTCCCGAGTTAGTGAAGAACTCAAAGGATCAATACTCTCGGTTAGGAATCACTGACGCAGACGATCGTCAAATCGTCGTCGTCTTTAGCACTGACGCACGCACGCTGGCCGTAATCGATTTTGCGGGAGCTCCCGCAGAGAACTTCAAAGGATGGACGACTTGGTCGGACCCGAGCGCCGGTAAGGTCGATTTAGCGGCAGACATCGAAGCAGGGCATGGCAATGGCGGCAAAGCTTTCATGGTCCGTGGCGCCACTAAGCGCGCGTTTCTAGAGTCTTGTTTTGACGGCAAACGTACGCGCAAAGGCTTCGTCAACGACCAGCCGGGGCGTCGATACAAGCCCGGTTTCGGGATTGTGGACGACGTCGAGATTGACGACGTGCAGGAAGCCGAGCCTGCGAAATGCCTCAAGGACATACTTCGGAGCCTTGGAGCTACCCTTGCCGACCTTCCTCCTCCCGTGATGGCCGCGTTTGAGGCGCGTAATGCGTACACGGTGGCCCTGCTCGATCAAGTGACTGAGTGGGAAGGTAGGAAGAAACGAAAACTCAAAAACGTTGCTGGCTCGAGCATTCTGGAGATAATCGGCAGCCACGGTCAGACAGCTATGACGATCGAAACCTGCCGTGTCTGGGTTGTTGGAGACGGCAGTACTGTCGGCGAAGGACCCGTAAGACCAGTGGAAATAGTGCCATACCCTGGCTTTGACGAGCCGCGGGAGTTCAATATTCCCGACGTCCTTTTGGACCCTGAGACCGGAGAAACTGTTGACGTGCTTGAGGGTCATGAGGGCCCAGCGTTCCTCAGACTTCGTACTAGTGCACGCCAACTTCAGATGTCACAGGAGACGCGCGCTAAAAACGTTGTCCGTGTTTGGAACAGACGCAACAACGTGGCAACCTGGCCGCTTCAAGCGCTCCATAGCGTCAGCGCAGCGAGTTTCATTTATGGAGAACTCCGCTGCCCATCTTTATTGGAAGATCATCTCTCCGGTGCCGAACGACTTCACTTGTCAGACACGCCATTGGTTCGCGCCTTGGAGTACTGGGCGCGCGAGAGGGTAGAGGATCTGTCGAACGACCTTCATCAAGCTATGGCCGAGAAGACGAACCCAAAGGACCGCGAGAGAGCACGAAGCGCGCTTAACGGCATTCGTGACTTGATGCGGCGGTTCCTTGACGCTGATTCTGCCGGTGGTGTGACTGACGGATCAGAAGTGGGTGGTGGGTCAGGATCTGGAAAACGAGGGACGAGAAGTGAAAGAGACCGCGATACCTACGGGGAACGCGTGGACAAAATCGTCCTAGAAGAGGGACGGGTCGACTTCGCGCTGATCTGCGGCACCAAAGTGCCCTTGATATTTCGCTGTCTCGAGATTGATGAGGTCGGCAACGCGCGTTCCGTGAGGAATGTCCAAGTAAAACTCACTTGCACGCCGGAAGATCAGTTCCGTCTCAATGCTGACGGAATGATCACCGCCTTGTATCCAGGCGTCGGCATGATCCATCTGGAAACCCACGATGGCATGGTGTCGTCAAACCAAGTGGAGGTGTGGGCAGGCAAAGCATCAGATGTGGGATTCGACCCGCCAAAGGAAAGTTTCCTGCAAGGCGAGAGGCGCCAGCTTGGCTTCACGTTTGAGACGGAAGACGGACCTCTCGACGATGCACTCATTGACGCTGAGGTGCTGGAACCTGATGCTGGGCGGATCGGCAGACATGGGCGTTTCACGGCAGGCTTGCAGGAATGCAATGCGACAGTCCGTGTGCGATACGGAGCAGGAAGTCTCGATTATCGAGATTTTACGGTTAGCATCGGCCCGGATAGGGTAACGCCGCCAGACGGCAATGGCGAACATGGAAGCGATGTCCCTGAAATACTGTTCTGCGGAGATGAAGCGCCCAATATGACCGAGTATCCGCCCGAGCAACGCACCGTTCCTGGCGGCCCCGAATTGCCAACCATCATTGAGGACCCTTTGTTTCCGAATATCGTCTGGATCAACTCAAGCAGCAAAGAAGCGATGCGTGTCAGGCGAAGCGGAGGTGGATCCAGCGGCGTCGGCCGCGTCACTTCCCGGACATTTATGCATTTCGTCGCTCTAAAGTGCTTTGATATCCTTAAGCGTCTGCATGTGCGGCAGCAGATAGCAGGCGGTTCCGTGACGGAATACCAGTACATGCAGTACGCAGCAGAAGCTGAGATGGAATGTGCAAAATTCATCGATTCAGCTTGGGAGCTGGGCGACCAACTATTGACGAGGGAGGCATTTGCAGATGCCTAAAAATCCCTCTTCGGCACTGACGGCGGCACAAGAAATACTTTTCGGTGCCTACAATCTGAATCAGGCCGGCCAAGGTGAGTTCTCGGAGTGGGACCTCACCGTTTCAACTTGGAAACGGAACCCCAATCGTTTCGGCTGCCGCGGCTACGAAGCCCTTTATCCCGACCACAAACGAGTAATGATGGAAATCATGGGCACCACGAAAAAAGACAATCCCCTTAGAAGGGGCTGGGTCGAAAAGGTTAGACCGAACACCTATCGGCTCACAACGCTAGGTATTTCCGAGGTTGAGCGCCTCAGTCATAGTCGCGATACCGACCGGAAATTCGCGCGATCGCCACAGGCCATCTATGACGCGGTATCACCCTTATATCGTAGCAGCGTTTTCCGGAAACACAGTAGAGATCCCGAGGAACCAAGAATGTGGCTTGGCGCTGCCTCATTCTTCCAGCTCACCAGAAGAGACCCTCAGCACGTCGAGGACCGCCTCCGCGCAACTGAAGCTGCAATAACGAACGCGCTTGACTGGCTTGAGGAAAATGAAACTGACCACATCCAGCGCGGCGTGTCAGGAGGTAGTGAGGCGATATCAAGGAATAGCCTTCAGAAACTTAAGGACTTCTATGACACAATAATCAACCGCTTCTCGGGGCAGATAGAAGCTCTTACGAAATCAAAGCACTAGATCCTGAACGCTTTTTGAGTTGCCCGTTTGGAGTCACAGCATCCATGTTTTGCATGAAGACGGGTGCACGCTCGCAGGCGAGGGAATCTATTTTCTATCTAGACTGCGCATTGGTGGGCGACACCCCCGACCCGAGGTCTGCTGGTCACGCTGCGTTCGCGGCAAGATACGCATGTCAATACTAGCATCAGTGCCTATCGATCTGATTTAATTGCGATCTTACCGGCAAACGTGCAAGATGATGCCGTAGCGCGACAGTAAACAAGAAACAAACAGCGAGCGAGCATGGCGAACGGCGGCAAGACCTACATCGGTGACTTCAGAACATGGCTTAAAGGTTTCTTGAAGCCCAAAGGCCTCCAGCCAACGGAGTGCGGCTTCAAGGCCAAGAGGGTACAAGCGATCAGCGCCACCACGGGCCTCAGGGAACAGTCAAGCGACAACAGCAAGCCGCTACGCTGGCTCTTCCATATCAAGCTAGATGCAGCCGGTGCGCTGGTTGCCGAGCCAGCATATCCAGGGATGAGCAACATCGCATTTCAGCAAACGGCTGCTGGAAACAAGGCCGCCTTGCTGGTCCGAATACTGCCAGTGTTTGAAGTTGGACCGAACCAATATGCGGAACAGAACGATTTCGAAGTAGACGCCGTTTTTGCTCATCGTGATCCGTTGGAAGCTGGCGGCGGTGCGGACCAAACAGCACTTGATCCGTCAACTGGTGAGATGCAGCACAGGCCGGAGAAGAAGGCGCTCGTACACCAGGCTTATATTTTTGCTGGCCTGCTCGGGATTAGAGATCGCAGCGACACGATCACAGCAACGATTGGCGGTCAGTCAAAAACGATCAGTTACGGTGAAGTCGTCAACGCACTGGAAGCTGCCATGCATGTCGTGCCCGATGGCGCAACGGCAGGGCAGATTCCGGTTTATGACCTCACCGATAAGACTGGATTGGAAAGGCTGCGGAAGGACATTGAAGCGGCCTACAAGAAAGCCGGTCCTCCAGTTCCTAAGGCAGTAGCTGCGGCGGCAGCCGCGGGTGATGATGAGGATGACGACGATGCAGTCGAATTCATCGACCCTGCCGACATTAAGATCTCAGAAGAGCCCACGCTCATCGGGATCGATCCTGCCGTGTATCGCCAAATCAATGCGGCGCTGAATTCGGGCAAACAGCACATCATGTTCTACGGCCCGCCGGGAACCGGCAAGACTACGCTGGCGCGTTGGGTTGCAATCTCACTGACCGGAACGAAATGGACGATGATTACAGGCTCAGCGGATTGGAGCAGCCAGGATATTATCGGCGGGTATCAACCGATTGGAGATGGGAAGATCAAGTTCTTTCCTGGCGTGCTCCTAAGAGATTATGACCGACCTTTGATTATTGACGAGCTCAACCGCTGCGATATCGACAAGGTGATAGGGCCGCTTTTCACCGTATTGAGTGGGCAGGAAACCACCTTGCCATACAGGATTGACGCCGAGAAGCCCGAGAGTGCGCAGTTCACAATCTTGCCCCAGCCCAAAGCCGATCCGCAGGATCATGAGTTTGCGCCAGGACGGGCGTGGCGGTTGATTGCGACGATCAACTCCATCGACAAGGCCTCGCTTTACCAGATGTCCTACGCCCTCTCACGGCGCTTCGGATGGGTTTATGTCGATGTCCCCCGTGATCCAACCGGTTTCATCCGAGAGTATTTTAAGAATGCCGATCCGACATGGACGCCGCCTGCGGCGGGCGCACCATGTCCGCTCGGGGAGTTTTGGTCTGCTATCAACGATGTACGCGAAATCGGGCCCGCTCCGATCATCGATGCGATCAGGGCCATCCAAGTGATGCATAGCTCCCCCGACTTCTTTGCCACGCCAACACCTGCGATGCGCACGGCGCTTCTGGATTCGATCGATATGGTGCTGCTGCCAATGCTGGATGGGATTATCCAGCGCGAAGCGGACGCGCTTACCGAAGCGGCGATCAAAGCCTTCCATTTGGACGGCGATGATAAGGCACGTATCACAGAGCGCATGAAGTCGGTCGCGGTGTAATGCCAGGCGATGCGCAGGCCATCACGGATTATGCGGCTAGCCTGTTCTTGAGGTATTTCCGCAAAGGAACATTGGCAGGCGCCGAAGCGCCTGCATTTGATTTGCAGCAGGACCTTGACCTTTTGCGAAGCCAGTGGGCGGTCTCCAAACCTGTGCGTGAGTTCTTGGGGTATGTGTTGTCCCATCCCCATGAGGCGCAGAGCCTTCTGATGTTCAGAAGGCGGATCGATGATGCCGTTGCGCGCGGCCGGATCGACGCGCGGGCTACGGCCATGCTGCGCCTGACCAGCGGTTTGCCCTCGGCGGTCGTGGCTGATGAGCCTGTCCGTTCATTCGATACAGGCCCCAACCAGCTTGTGGCCTGGGTCGTTCGAAATGCCACGCTTCATGCGTCGAGGTTGCTGGACGAACAACCGCCGGAGTCCGGCTATCGCAGCCTTGTGGAACCAGCGATGGCAGAGCTTGCCGCAGTGAAACGGCTCGATGCGTTGCGAGAGCCGCTAAAATCTGCCAGTTCCGCGCGGCGTCCTGGCGTAGGCGCGATCAGGGATGCTTCGAGATCACGCCGCAGGCTCTATCGCTACGCGGTCGCAGCCTATCGCTCGCTTTGCGATCTTGAAGCCGGTGATGAAGATGCGCTGTTGGAGATTATCCAGAGCACGCTCATTGCACCGGTGGATGTCTGGCGGCGTTTTGAACTGGCCGTGGCAGTCGGAATTGGCGAAGCCCTTTCCGAAGAAACCGGCGTGCCGATGCAGATCAACATCGTGGCCGACGGGTCGGCCACCCCGATTGTGGAGTGCGGGCATTACGGCATTTACTGGCAAAGCACCACACGCCACTACGCCAAGCCTCCGCCGGAACCTTCGGAAGTCAGGGCGGATGCCGCACTCGCGGCCTACGGAAAGGGTCAATCCACCGACCGGCCCGATCTGATCGTGGTAGATGAGCAAGCGGGCTGCGCGCTGGCCATTATCGAAGTCAAATATCTGGAAGGCGATACGGCGAATGCGCGCTTTCGTGAGGCTATGGGCCAAATCGTCCGCTATGCGCGAGGCTATGGCAGCCCTGGCGAGATTGATGGGATTGTCCGCCGCTCGTTAATCGCGGTGAGCCGCGAAGCGCCGGAGCTTCTCGATACGAGCGCTCCGGCACCAATGGCGACAGATTTTCCTACGATGCAGAAAGAGGGGCTTTTACCGTGGGTTCGCTCGCGGCTTTTGGCTTCTTCGTAAGGCTCGCAGGGCGCTTTGCGCCGCCGTCTTCAAACAAGGGGATTTCCGCTTCGTTTAAGGGCTGTGAGCAAGGCGGGGCGATGTCGTAGGTGACGTCCCGTTTCTTGTCGAGCGGCTGGACTTCGGGAACAAAGCGCGCCTTTCCACCCAAGAGATATTCTTCCGAAAGCTCGCAACACGTCCATTTGCGCTCAAGTGCCTCGGCCACCGCGCCCGTGACGCAAGACCCGCCAAACGGATCGACCACGTAATCGCCCGGATCGGTCAGGAAGCGCATGAAATATTCCGGCAATGCAGCAGGAAAACGCGCGGGGTGGATGGCTATATTCTCGCTGCGGCAATGGTCCTGATACCGCCCGTTGGACTCCGTGTTGGCGATAGCCAAAAGGTTCGGTGGAACGGAGCCTCCGTTATCCTTCGAGAATTTGTCGGAAATGTCGTGACCCGAGGGGCGCAACTTCGCCACGTAGCCGTTTTTGAGAAGATGCTTCATGGATTTGCTGTAAGGTTGTAAAACGCGTTTATTATTGGCCTTTGGATACGGTGTTTTCGACAGCCACCAAACACAGTTCACCGCATCTTTGACTCTAACGCGTCGGACGTTGACCCATTCAGCAGGTGTAGGGAGCTTGGAGGGATTCCACCAGTAATGCTCTTGGCAAAGGTGGAAGCCATATTCTTCGACAAGCATGATCAAGAGCTTAAAATGATATAAGCTGCGCGTGGGCTGGCCGGGCACCCATGCCCCGCCAATATCAATCACAAGGCTGCCGCTGTCTTTCAGAACGCGCTTGAAGCCTTCGGCAAACGGACGGAACCAGTCGCAATATTTCTCGGCGTCCTCGTTGCCGTAGCTCTTTTTGCGCACCAACCCGAAGGGCGGACTGGTCATGATCAAATCGACGCTCTCGGGCTTCGCCTTGTTGAACAGGAAGGAGCGTGAATCTCCCCACAGTATTTCGCCGTGCTTAGTGGAGTGGAAGTTGCGGATTTGGGAAGCGGGGTAGGATTTGCGGTAGCTTGCTAGGTTAGATTCTTCAGCCTCACCCTTTTCGGCGAAAACGTCGTGTAGGAACCGGATATATTCGCTCAGGCTCTTGTGGCCTAGTTCTTCAGCCTTAGCTTCAAAATCTGCTCTTTCCTGCTCGGTAAGACGAAGATTGGTGACCTTGGTGCGGGGATGCTCTGCTCGTGGGCGTGCCAATGCCTGTATTCCTTTTTTTGACCTCGGATACTTTCTAGCTCAGGCATTTCCGTAAGACAAGAACCAAGTCTGCTAAACCGTAAGACAAATAGCCAAACTCGCTGCGATGTGGCGCGCAACCCGTGCCGACATGTTCGACTTCATTGATCGCTCTTACAACCCGCGGAGTTGTCATTCCAAGCTGAGCTATCTCAACCTCATCGAGATTGAGGCCCGCATTATGATAGCCTAACCCGCCAGCCACGAAACCGACAGCAGACCAGAAGTCATCTCCGTGAAATGTTAGCGATCGATTTCCAGCCGTTGTTTCGCTTTCTTCGGAGCGGTGAATGAGCCAAATTTAGGGAATTCTGGACTCAAAGCTTCACAGCAGGTGCCTAGACGCACCGCCACATGCCGGCTGCTCGCTCTGCCCTCCGAATGCGGCGCTGCAAGTACGACTTGCATCACCTCAATAGTGACATTTGTGACCGGTTCCGATTTCAGTTCCATCTGGTCGAAAGAGACTGCGATCGAAGTCAACTTTCGACTCCAAGAAAATCGCAACATTGGCAATTACTTACAGGCTGAACACCAAATCGGCGCAGTCATCAGGTACGGAGAATATTGGCGCGGAGAGACCACTTCCGAGCGTCCTGACGTAGGGGCCAGTGCTCAGCCCGTCCCGCATAACCCTTGAATATAACGGAAAAATCCGGCCGCAGCCGGATCGGGAGAACGCTTTCGCTGGGGCAAGTGGCGGAGGGAACAGGACCCCCGTCTAAC